>JAESFV010000112.1_pt1 | contig 144005 bp, 133 predicted proteins | sample 9269471 | NCBI WGS metagenome assembly JAESFV01 (sample SAMN14502647, study PRJNA617108) | algae metagenome | isolation source: Symplocastrum torsivum CPER-KK1 and co-occurring heterotrophs from... | place: USA: Central Plains Experimental Range, Colorado | collected 2001-01-01
TGTCGACACCTGCGCCCGCGTCTGCCACTCGCCGACCGGCTATGGCCTGAACCAGGCTTTCGGCACCTCGGCGGGCACGCAGGACTTCGATTCGGTCGAGGATTCGGACGTCATCCTGGTGATCGGCGCCAACCCGACCGACGGCCACCCGGTGTTCGGCTCCCGCATGAAGAAGCGGCTGCGCGAGGGCGCCAAGCTGATCGTCATCGATCCGCGCCGCATCGACCTCGTGCGCTCGCCCCACGTCACGGCGGACTACCACCTGCCGCTGCAGCCGGGCACCAATGTCGCCGTCGTCACCGCGCTGGCCCATGTCGTCGTCACCGAAGGCCTGGTGGACGAGAACTATGTCCGCCAGTTCTGCGACTGGGAGGAATTCCAGGACTGGGCCGAGTTCGTCGCCGATCCGCGTCACTCGCCCGAGGAAGTCGAGAAGATCTCCGGCGTGCCGGCGGAGCAGATCCGCGGCGCCGCCCGGCTGTTCGCCACCGGCGGCAATGGCGCGATCTATTACGGCCTCGGCGTCACCGAGCACTCGCAGGGCTCGACCACCGTCATGGCCATCGCCAACCTCGCCATGGCGACCGGCAATATCGGTCGTCGCGGCGTCGGCGTGAACCCGCTGCGCGGCCAGAACAACGTGCAGGGCTCGTGCGACATGGGCTCGTTCCCGCATGAGCTGCCGGGCTATCGCCACATCTCGGACGACGCCACCCGCGCCACCTTCGAGGCGATGTGGGGCCGCCCGCTCGATCCCGAGCCCGGCCTGCGCATTCCCAACATGCTGGACGCCGCCGTCGACGGCACCTTCAAGGCGATCTACATCCAGGGCGAAGACATCCTGCAGTCCGACCCGGACACGCATCACGTCGCCTCCGGCCTCGCGGCCATGGAACTGGTGATCGTGCAGGACCTGTTCCTGAACGAGACCGCCGCCTACGCCCATGTCTTCCTGCCGGGCTGCACCTTCCTCGAGAAGGACGGCACCTTCACCAATGCCGAGCGCCGCATCCAGCTCGTGCGCAAGGTGATGGCGCCGAAGAACGGCTATGGCGACTGGGAAGTCACCCAGATGCTGGCCCGTGCCATCGGCATGGACTGGAACTACACCCACCCCTCGCAGATCATGGACGAGATCGCCGCGCTCACCCCGAGCTTCGCCGGCGTGTCGTTCAAGAAGCTGGACGAGATGGGCTCGGTGCAGTGGCCCTGCAACGACGCCAATCCCGAGGGCATGCCGATCATGCATATTGGCGGCTTCGCGCGCGGCAAGGGCAAGTTCGTGCTCACCGAATATGTGGCCACCGACGAGCGTTCGGGCCCGCGCTTCCCGCTGCTGCTGACCACCGGCCGCATTCTCAGCCACTACAATGTCGGCGCGCAGACCCGCCGCACCGAGAACGTGGCCTGGCATCCCGAGGACGTGCTGGAAATCCACCCCCATGATGCCGAGCAGCGCGGCGTGCGCGACGGCGACTGGGTGCGGATCGACAGCCGCGCCGGCTCCACCACCCTGCGCGCGCAGATCACCGATCGCGTGGCGCCGGGTGTCGTCTACACCACCTTCCACCACCCGACGACGCAGGCCAATGTCGTCACCACCGACTTCTCGGACTGGGCCACCAACTGCCCCGAGTTCAAGGTGACGGCGGTGCAGATCGCCCGCTCGAACGGCCCGTCCGAGTGGCAGGAAGACTATGACGAGTTCACCCGCCAGAGCCGCCGCATCGCGGTCGCGGCGGAGTGAGCGGAGCCGTCCGTCGATGATCGCGCCGGTCGCCCGCGTCTCGCGCCTGGCCGTCACCCCTTCGGGGGCGACGGTGGGCGAGCGGGCGATCCCCGAGGAGACGCCGGTCGCCATCGTGCATAACGGCTCGACCTATGCCGTGATGATGGCGACGCCGGCCGATCTCGACGATTTCGGCTATGGCTTCAGCCTGACCGAGGGCGTGATCGACAGCCTCGCCGACGTGCAGTCCATCGAAACGCTGGAGTTCGAGGACGAGGCCGGCGTGCTCGGGGTCGAGGTGCGGCTGTGGCTCGACGAGGCGCGCGCCGGCCAGATGGTGGCGCGCCGTCGGCAGATCGCCGGCCCCACCGGCTGCGGCCTGTGCGGGGTGGAGAGCCTGGAACTGGCGGTGAAGCCCGCCCGCACCGTCGCCGACGGCGCACGCTTCTCCGCCACCGAGATTTCCCGCGCCGTGGCCTCGCTGCCGCCGGCGCAGGTTCTTAATCACCAGACCCGCGCCGTGCACGCGGCCGCCTTCTGGGAACCCGCCGCCGGGCTGGTGGCGGTGCGCGAGGATGTCGGGCGCCACAACGCGCTCGACAAGCTCGTCGGCCATCTCGTCCGCGAGGGCCATGCGGCGGGCGGCGGCGTGGTGCTGCTGACCAGCCGGGTGTCGATCGAGATGGTGCAGAAGACCGCCATGCTCGGCGCTTCCGTGCTGGTGGCGGTGTCCGCCCCCACGGCGCTGGCGCTGCGGACGGCGGAGAAGGCGGGCATCACCCTCGTCGCCATCGCCCGTGACGATGGATTCGAAGTCTTTACCCACCCCCATCGCATCGTGCTGGACGGGGCAGAGAAGGAGCGTATCGCCCATGTCGGCTAACACGATGGAACGTCTGGTCTACATGGCGAACCAGATCGGCAAGTTTTTCCAGCCGCAGGGCCAGGAGAAGACCGTCACCGGCGTCGCCAAGCACATCAGGGACTTCTGGGATCCGCGCATGCGCGCCCGCATCGAGGACCATATCGCCGCCGGCGGCGAGGGGCTGGCGCCGGACGTGCTCGAAGCGCTGAAGTCGCTGCCCAAGGTCAGCCGCGACACCATTCCCGCCGCCCGCCCGACGGTCGACGTGCCCGGCCCAACCGCGCACCACCACTAATTCGGTCTGTCCAGAGAGAGGCCGGCACGCCCCGGGGCGCTGCCGGCCTTTCCATGTCGGCGCCAGCCCCTTGTGTCTTCCGTAAGGGCATGTGGCGTCGGCGTTTTTCGCAACGCCCAATTCACGCAATTGCGGCCCGGCGCGCGAATTCTTCACCGCACCATCACGCTTCCGCCATCGGCGCGCGTCATCCGATCCTCTAACGTGGGGCTGGGCAGCGGGCGGAGGATGGCGGGTCGATGCATGAAGACGGTCACGGATTGCTGCTGGGGGCGCTGGTGTTTCTCGCCACCGCCGTCATTGCCGTTCCGGTGGCGCGCCGGCTCGGCCTGTCGCCCATCGTCGGCTACCTGCTGGCCGGGGTGGCGATAGGCCCATCCGGCATCGGCGCGTTCGATGATCCCGAGCGCATCATCACCGTCGCCGAGATCGGCGTCGTGCTGCTGCTGTTCATTATCGGGCTGGAACTGCAGGTCTCGCGGCTGCTGGCGCTGCGGCGGGCGATCTTCGGGCTCGGCACGGCGCAGCTTCTGTTCAGCGGTGCCGCCATTGCGGTGTTGACCCATTACGCCGCCACCGGCTTCGACTGGCGCGGCGCTCTGGTCGCCGGCATGGCGCTGGCGCTGTCGGCAACCTCGATCGCGCTGCAGCTGCTGGAGGAGAAGAGCGGCCTCGCCCAGCCCTATGGCCAGCGGGCCTTCGGCGTGCTGCTGTTCCAGGACATGGCGATCGTGCCGCTGCTCGCTTTGCTGCCCTTTCTAGGGCAGGGGGCGCATGAGGAGCACAGCTTCCTCGATTCGGCGCGGCACGTGGCCATCATCGTCGGCGCGATGCTGCTCATCATCGGCGCCGGGCGCTATCTGCTCACCCCGCTGTTCCGCATCCTCGCCCGGTCCGGCGCCCGCGAGGTGATGACGGCGGCGGCGCTGCTGGTGGTGCTGGGGGCGGGGGCGCTGATGGCGGCGGCCGGCATGTCGATGGCGCTGGGCGCGTTCCTGGCCGGCGTCATGCTGTCCGAATCGAATTTCCGTCACGAGCTCGAAGCCAATATCGACGCCTTTCGCGGCCTGCTGATCGCGCTGTTCTTCATGGGCGTGGGCATGTCGATGAACCTGCCGGTGGTGCTGGCCAACGCGCCGCTGCTGATCATCGGCACGCTGCTGGTCACGCTGGTGAAGGCGGTGTCGGTGTGGGTCGTGTTCCGCTTCTCCGACAGCACGCGCGCGGACGCGGTGCGCTCCGCCTCGGTGCTGACGCCGGCAGGCGAGTTCTCCTTCGTGCTGTTTCCGCTGGCCCTCGGGCTCGGGCTGATCGATTCCCGCCAGTCCGACATGCTGGTCGCCTGCGCCGCGATGACCATGCTGCTCGGCCCGCCGGTGGCGCTGCTGGGCGAGCAACTGGCCCGGCGGCTGGATCGCCGGAAGGCCGCTTTGCCGAGCGAGGATTTCAGCGACGCCCATGGCTCGGTGCTGGTCGTCGGCTTCGGCCGCTTCGGTCAGATCGTCTCGCAATGCCTGCTGGCGCAGGGGATGGAGGTCACGATCATCGACAATGATGTCGAGATGATCCAGAGCGCCGGCCGCTTCGGCTTCCGCATCTATTATGGCGACGGCACGCGGCTCGACGTGCTGCGCGCCGCCGGTGCCGAACGGGCGCGGGTCGTTGCCGTCTGCGTCGACCGGCGCGAGACCACCGACCGGATCGTCGAGATCATCCGCCAGAACATGCCCGATGTGCGCCTGCATGTGCGGGCCTTCGACCGGACCCATGCGGTGGCGCTGCGCGGGCGCGGGGTGGATTACGAGATTCGCGAGACCTTCGAATCGGCGCTGGCCTTTGGCGAGGCCGCCCTGCGCGCCAATGGCATCGACGCCCCCACGGCGCAGGCCACCGTCGCCGATGTGCGCCAGCGCGACCTGGAACGGCTGCGCCGGCAGCTTGCCGAGGGCGAGGATCGCGGGCCGCTGCCGCTCGAACCCGAGCCGCTGGTCGCGCCCGAGCGTCCCGCGCGCCCGCTCAACCCCGAGGCCGAGGACGTCCTGAGGCACGAGACCGAATTCTCTTCCTGAGATGTGAACGCACCGTCATCGGCCAATGGCTGCGCTTTCTCGCCCGGCCCGTTTCAATTGTCGCATGGTCGGCATAGGCTTGGCCTAGACATTCGGCTTGAATGCAACGGGCGCCGGCCCGGACCGCGGGGTTCGCGGGCGCTGGCGTCGTATCGGGGAGAAAAGCAGATGCAGCTCGGAATCGTTGGCCTCGGCCGCATGGGTGGGAATATCGCGCGCCGTCTCACCAAGGCGGGACATGACTGCGTGGTGTGGGACCGCAACGAGGCCGCCGTGACGGAGCTGGGCGGCGAAGGCAACCGGCCCGCGGCCGACCTCGCCGATCTCGTCGCCAAGCTCGACGCCCCGCGCGCCATCTGGGTGATGCTGCCGGCCGGCGCGCCGACCGAGAGCACCATTGCCACCCTGGCCGGACTGCTGGCGCCGGGCGATGTCATCATCGATGGCGGCAACACCTTCTACAAGGACGACATCCGCCGCGCCGCCGAGCTGGAGCCGAAGGGCCTGCACTATGTCGATGTCGGCACCTCGGGCGGCGTGTGGGGCCTGGAGCGCGGCTATTGCATGATGATCGGTGGCACCAAGGAGGCGGTCGACCGGCTCGACCCGATCTTCGCCGCCCTCGCCCCCGGCCTTGGCGACATTCCCCGCACCCCGGGCCGCGAGGGCCGCGATTCGCGGGTCGAGAACGGCTACATGCATTGCGGGCCGGCCGGCTCCGGCCATTTCGTCAAGATGGTGCATAACGGCATCGAATACGGGCTGATGCAGGCCTATGCCGAAGGCTTCGAAATCCTCCGGCACAAGGATTCCACCGCCCTGCCGGAGAATGAGCGCTTCACGCTCGACCTCGCCGACGTCTCGGAAGTGTGGCGGCGCGGCAGCGTGGTGTCCTCCTGGCTGCTCGATCTCTCCGCCATCGCCCTGACCAAGGACGAGCAGCTGAGCGATTTCCCCGGCGAAGTCGCCGATTCGGGCGAGGGCCGCTGGACGGTGATGGCGGCGATCGAGGAAGCAGTGTCCGCCGAGGTGCTTTCCGCCGCGCTCTACACCCGCTTCCGCTCGCGCCAGGACCACACCTTCGGCGAGAAGCTGCTGTCGGCGATGCGCTTCCAGTTCGGTGGCCACACCGAATTCAAGTCCAAGTGAGCGGCGGGCCATCAATCCATGGGAAGCGAATCCGTCGTTCTCGGCCAGAAGGTGCTGGCGCCCGATACGGCGCCGGCGCCGGCCTCGACCTTTTTCATCTTCGGCGCCTCGGGCGATCTCACCAAGCGCCTGCTGCTGCCCTCGCTCTACAACCTCGCCCATGAGGGCGTGCTGGTCGACGACTTCGCCATTGTCGGCGTCGACCATGTCGCGCAGAGCGAGGAGGATTATCGCGCCTTCCTCACCGACGCGGTGCGGGAGCTGCCGGGCACGGTCGACCCCGAGGGCGAGACCTGGCGCTGGCTGATCAGCCGGATCTTCTACGTCTCCGGCGATTTCGAGGACCCCGCCACCTATGGGCGCATCCGCGAGCGGCTGGACCAGCGCAAGGCGCAGACCGGCAATGCGGTGTTCTATCTCGCCGTGGCGCCGCGCTTCTTCGCCACCATCTCCGAGCAGCTCGGCGCCGCCGGGCTGCTGAAGGAGGCGGAGGGCGCCTTCCGCCATGTCGTGGTGGAAAAGCCCTTCGGCTCCGACATGCCCTCGGCGAAGGCGCTCAACCGGCGCCTGCTGGCGGTGGCCGACGAGCGGCAGATCTACCGGATCGACCATTTCCTCGGCAAGGAAACGGTCCAGAACATGATGGCGCTGCGCTTCGGCAACGGCATTTTCGAGCCGATCTGGAGCAAGGAATATATCGACCATGTCCAGATCACCGCTGCCGAAACGGTGACGGTGGAGCAGCGCGGCGGCTTCTACGACGCCACAGGCGCGCTGCGCGACATGGTGCCGAACCACATGTTCCAGCTGCTCGCCATGACGGCGATGGAGCCGCCGAACTCCTTCGATGCCGACGCGGTGCGCTCGGAAAAAACCAAGGTCATCGAAGCCATCCGCCACATGCGCCCGAGCGAGGCGATCGGCGCGGCGGTGCGCGGCCAGTACCGCGCCGGCTTCGTCAATGGCGAGGCGGTGAAGGACTATCGCGACGAGAAGGACGTGCATCCCGACAGCCGCACCGAGACCTATGTCGCGCTGAAGTGCTTCGTCGATTCCTGGCGCTGGAACGGCGTGCCGTTCTATGTCCGCACCGGCAAGGCGCTGGCGGTGCGACGCACCGAGATCGCCATCCAGTTCAAGCGGGCGCCGGGCGTGCTGTTCCGCCATCTGCCGACGGCGCTGAAGCCGAACCTGATGGTCATCCATGTCCAGCCCGACGAGGGCGTGTCGCTGCGCTTCGCCGCCAAGGTGCCGGGCCGCAAGGTCAAGCTCTCGGATGTCGAGATGAGCTTCAAATATGCCGACTACTTCAAGGCGGCGCCGAGCACCGGCTATGAGACGCTGATCTATGACTGCCTGTGCGGCGACCCCACTCTGTTCCAGCGCGCCGACACCATCGAGGCGGGCTGGGAGGCGGTGGAGCCGATCCTGGAGGCGGTCAGCGGCGGCGAGAACGAGGTGCAGTTCTATTCCGCCGGCTCCAGCGGCCCGGCGATGTCGGACGTGATGCTGGCGCAGGACGGCTTCCAGTGGCTTCCGCTCGAAAGGGATCGCCCGCGATGAGCGTATCGAACCTCGCTGAGGCAATTGACGAGCGCGGGGGCGCGGCCCGCGCCCCGGCCTCGCGCATCCGCCTCATGGTGTCGGATGTCGACGGCACGCTGGTGAACAAGGCCAAGGAGGTGACGCCGGCCACGGTCGAGGCGGTGCGCCGCCTGCACGCCGCCGGCATCGCCTTCGCCGCCGTCTCGGCCCGCCCGCCGCGCGGCATGAAGCTGATGGTCGAGGCGCTGAATGTCGATCTCTTCGGCGGCTTCAATGGCGGCTCGATCCTGCGCCGCGACTTCTCGGTGGTGGAGGAGCATTTCGTCGCCGCCGAGGCGGCCCGTGCCGGCATCGCCCTGATGAAGCCGCGCGGCGCCTCGATCTGGGTGTTCGCCGACAATGAGTGGTTTGTCACCGACCCCGACAGCACCTATGTCGCCGGCGAAATCCGCACCGTGGCCTTCCAGCCGACGGTGGTGGAGGATTTCGGCGACCACATCACCCGCGCCGGCAAGATCGTGTTCTCCTCGACCGATTTCGACATGCTGGCGGCGAGCGAGCCGGAGCTGCAGGCGCTGGTCGGCGCAGGCGCCACGGCGCGGCGCTCGCAGGCCAAATATCTCGACATGACGCCGCCTGGCACTGACAAGGGCTATGCGGCGCGCGCCTTCGCCCGGCACTATGGGGTGGCGCTCGACGAGGTGGCCGTTATCGGCGACATGTCGAACGACCTGCCGATGTTTGAGATCGGTGGCCTTGCCATCGCCATGGGCAATGGCGCACCCGAGGTGAAGCAGCAGGCGCATTTCGTCACCCTCACCAATGAGGAAGACGGCGTCGCCCACGCCATCGAGCGCTTCGTGCTGCCGCGCGCGCCCGGCGCCTAGCGCGACGTGAGATGGGCCTCCCGCCTTGGCGGGAGGACCCCCTGCGTCCGATTGGGTGACGCCCGGCGGTGAAGGCCGGCCGGGCGGGAGCGGTTGTGGCGCTAGATGCCGAGGCGCTGGCCGATGTTCTCGAAGCCGCCGGGGCCGATGAGGCCCGAGACGCCGATGAAGATCAGGTAGATGGCGACGATATAGGCGAGCAGGCGCGGCATCACGAGGATGAGGATGCCGGCGATCAGCGCGACGATCGGCTGGATGGCGATGATGTTGATATCCATGGGACGCTCCGCTGGGTGGTAACGACATAAGCCGCCGCGCGCAGGATGGTTCCGCGCCCGCGCCGGCGCAAGCGGGGGGTGGCGCTCTCCGCGCCGCGCGCCGCGAAGGATGGTGCGCTGCGAACGGTGGTGGGCTGGTTGCTTCGCGCCTGCGTGCCTCGAGGGCGCCTGCGGCGCCGCCTCAGCCTGACGGGCGGGGCAGCGGTGCGGGGATGACCGTGTGCCGGCCCGCACGACCCTACCAAAGGCCGTCATCCCGGCCGTAGGCGCAGCCGGAGAGCCGGGATCGCGCGGGCGGGACGCGCGTGGGAAGGCAACGCGCGATGCAATCCCGGAGACGGCCTTGCGGCCGTTCCGGGATGACGGTTTCCAGAGCCGCGCCCCTACCCCTCGATGCGGTCGAAATCGGCGATGGTGCGGGTGGCGGCGCGGATGTCGGCGAGCAGGCGCAGGCGGTTGACCCGAAGCGCCGGGTCTTCCGCATTCACCGTCACCTTCTCGAAGAAGGCATCGACCGGCGCGCGCAGACCGGCGAGCAGCGCCATGGCGGCCTCGAAATCCTCGCAAGCCAGCGCCGCTTCGATCTGCGGGCCGAGCACGGCGATCGCCTCGGCCAGCGCCCGCTCCTCCGGCTCGTGCAGCAGAACCACATCGACGCCGCCCTCATAGGCGACGCCGTCCTTCTTCTCCTCGATGCGCAGAATATTCGCCGCGCGCTTGGTGCCGGCGAGCAGGTTTTTGCCGTCCTCGGTGGAAAGGAAGCGCCCCAGCGCCTCGACCCGCTTCACCACCAGCAGGAGGTCGTCCTGGCCGGGAAGGGCGAAGACGGCATCCACGAGATCATGGCGGGCCCCGGCCTCGCGGAGGTGGACCTTTAGGCGGTCGGCGAAGAAGGAGAGGAGGTCGATTGCAGTTCGGACTTTCTCGAAATCGACACCAGCCTCTCTGCTTGCTTCGATTACGTCTTCGACAATCTGGAGCGTACCAGAAGGGGCATATCCACCAGAAAGCGTGACATGATCAAACGCCGCGAGAGAGCCGGGATCTTTGCCCGTCAACGCCGAAAGGAATACCCGCAGTAGCCTCACCCGAAGCCCATTCTCCAGCACGATCCGCACCACGCCGAGCGCCGCGCGGCGCAGCGCATAGGGGTCCTTGGAGCCCGTCGGCTTCTCGTCGATGGCCCAGAATCCGACCAGCGTGTCGAGCTTGTCCGCCAGTGCCACAGCAATGGAGACGGGCGCGGTGGGCACGCGGTCGGTCGGGCCCTGCGGCTTGTAGTGTTCTTCCGCGGCCGCGGCGATTTCTTCCGGCAGGCCTTCCAGCCGGGCGTAATAGCGGCCCATCAGCCCCTGCACTTCAGGGAATTCGCCCACTACTTCCGTGCGCAGATCGCTCTTGGCGTAGAGCGCCGCCTGCTCGGCAAGGTCGGGGTCGGCGCCAACCACGGGCGCGAGTTCGCGCGCCAGCGCCGCGATGCGGCGGATGCGCTCCAGCTGCGAGCCGAGCTTCTCGTGGAAGGTGACGTTGCCGAATTTCTCCAGCCGTTCCGCCAGCGGCACGGTGGCGTTGGTCTTCTGGTCGGTCTCCCAGAAGAACTTGGCGTCCGATAGCCGGGCGCGGATGACGCGCTCATTGCCGGCGATGATCGCCGCGCCGCCATCGCTGGCGGCCAGGTTCGACACCAGGATGAAGCGGCTGGCGAGGCGCCCGGTGGCGGGGTCCCGCAAAACGAAGCACTTCTGGTTGATGCGGATGGTGGCGCGGATCACCTCGTCCGGCACGTCGAGAAAGGCCGGGTCGAACGACCCCATCAGCACCACGGGCCATTCCACCAGCCCGGCGATCTCCTCCAGCAGGCCGGCATCCTCCACCAGCTCCAGCCCCTGCGCCAAAGCGAGGTCCTTGGCGTCGTTGAGGATGATGTCCTTGCGGCGCTCGCGGTCGACCACGACGAAGGCGGCCTCGAGCTTGGCCATCCAGTCTTCCAGCCGGCGCACGCGGATCGTGCCTTCCGAGAGGAAGCGGTGGCCGCGCGTCACATCGCCCGAGCGGATGCCGTCGACCTCGAAGGCCACGACTTCCGGCTCCTCGGTCTCCGGCCCGAAGGTGCAGACGATCGACTGCAGCGGGCGGACCCAGCGCAGCGTGGTGGGGCTTGTGGAGCCCTTGCCCCAGCGCATCGATTTTGGCCAGGGGAAGGCGCGGATCACCTGCGGGATGATCTCGGCGATCACCTCAGGCGTGGCCCGGCCATGCTTGTGCAGGCGGGCGACATAGAACTCGCCCTTCTTCGGGTCGCTTTCGATGCTCGCCTGGTCGATCGAGGTGAGGCCGGCGGCCTTGAGGAAGCCGTCGATCGCGCCTTGCGGGGCGCCGACGCGCGGGCCCTTGCGCTCCTCATGCGTGTCCGGCTGCTGGGCGGGCAGGCCATGCACCGCGAGCGCCAGCCGGCGCGGGGTGACGAACGCCTTGGCGCCCTCATAGACCAGGCCGCGCTCCACCAGCGCATCGGTGACGAGCTTGCGCAGGCTTTCCGCCGCGCCGGCCTGCATGCGGGCGGGGATTTCTTCGCAGAACAGTTCGAGCAGAAGATCGGGCATGGCGCTGCGTCACGTCGGCTGGCGGGCGGCGCCTTGCGGCGGGCGCCCTTGCGGGAAGGTCGCGGGACGCCTAGCACGTCGCGCCCCGCGAGGGGAGGCGTCACGTTCAGGAAAGCGCGCGGCCGCGCCCTTCCTTCATCGTCAGCGCGGCAATGAGCGAGAGCGCGGAAACCACGATGAGATAGGCGGCCGGGCCCATGTCGAACTGCTCGCGATTGACCAGATACACCGCCACCATCGGCGCGGTGCCGCCGGCAAGGCCGAGCGCGAGATTGTAGCTGAGCGAGAGCGCGGTGCAGCGAGTCGCCGGGCGGAACATCTCCACCAGCACGCAGGGCATCGGTCCGGCATAGGCGGCGACCAGAACGGCAAAGCCGAGCTGGCCGGCGAGGGCAGAGACGGCATCACCCGAATCCAGCAGCCGGAACAGCGGCCAGGAGAACAGGATCAGACCGATCAGCCCGCCGCACACCACCGGCTTGCGGCCCACCCGATCCGACAGCGCGGCGAAAACAGGCGCCAACCCGAGCACCGCGAGCATGCTCACCGTGTTGATCTGCAGCGACAGCCGCTCGGTCAGCCCGTCCACCTGCTGCATATAGGTCGTGAGGTAGACGAACAGCATGTAGAAGCTGACGCCGAGCGTGAGGTTGAGCACCGCCGCGCGGATCATCTCGCGCCCGTCCGAGCGCATGGCCTCGACGAGGGGAAGGCTGCGATGCGCGCGCGGTGAAGGGGCCTCGCGCGCGCTGGTCGACGAGCCGCGCAGATAGAGCGTGAAGCCCCCGAGCAGGATGCCGAGCAGGAACGGGATGCGCCAGCCCCAGGCGATCAGATCGTCCGTGCTTATCAGCGTCGCGGTGGCCGCGCCCACCATGGAGCCGAGCAGCGTGCCGCCGGAGGCGCCGCAGCCGGCGAAGGAGGCGATAAGCCCGCGCCGACGCACCTTGGCGTTCTCGGCCAGGAAGATCGCCGAGGTGGTGTATTCGCCGCCGATGGAAAGCCCCTGCAGCAGCCGCAGCAGCAGCAACAGAAGAGGCGCGAGCGCGCCGATCGCCGCGTAGGTCGGAAGCAGGCCGATGGCGACGGTCGACGCCGTCATCATCGCGGCGGAGATGAGCAGCGCCTGCCGCCGCCCATAGCGGTCGCCGATATGGCCGAAGACGATGCCGCCCACCGGGCGCATGACGAAGGAAGCGGCGAACACGCCGAAGGCGGCGATCAGCCCGACAAAGGCATCGCTGTCGGGGAAGAAGTTCTTCGCGAAGATGGCGGCGAGGAAGCCATAGGCGGCGAAGTCGTACCATTCCAGCACATTGCCGAGCGCCCCGGCGAGCAGCGCGCGCGGTCCCACCGGCGCGGCGGCGGCCGGAGCGACCGCCGGTCCGCTGTCGCCGCCATGCGCAAGGTCGAGGCTGGACATGGACGCGGCTCCGCGCGGGCGGTGGAGTGGATCAGGGCGCGGGGGTGCCACCCGCTGCGGTCGCGAGCCAGGCGGCGCCGCAGGCCTTGGCGAGTTCGCGCACGCGCAGAATGTAGCTCTGCCGCTCGGTGACGGAGATCACCCCGCGCGCGTCGAGCAGGTTGAACACATGGCTGGCCTTGATGCACTGGTCATAGGCCGGCTGCGCCATCAGATGGCGGGCCTTGCTGGCGTCTTCCCAACCCGCCTCGAGATATTTCGCCGCCGCGCTTTCGGCCATGCGGAACTGCTCGAACAGCATGTCGGTGTCGGCATGCTCGAAATTGTGCCGGGAATATTCCTCTTCCGCCTGCAGGAACACGTCGCCATAGGTGACTTTCTCGTCGCCCTCGCGGCCGTTGAAATTGAGGTCGTAGACGTTCTCGACCCCCTGCACATACATGGCGAGGCGCTCCAGCCCATAGGTCAGCTCGCCCGCGACGGGGGCGCATTCAAAGCCGGCCACCTGCTGGAAATAGGTGAATTGCGAGACTTCCATCCCGTCGCACCAGCACTCCCAGCCCAGCCCCCAGGCGCCAAGCGTCGGGCTTTCCCAGTCGTCCTCGACAAAGCGCACATCGTGCAGCTTGAGGTCGATGCCGATGGCCGAGAGCGAGGCGAGGTAGAGGTCCTGCAGGTCGGCGGGCGAGGGCTTCAGGATCACCTGGTACTGGTAATAATGCTGCAGCCGGTTCGGGTTCTTGCCGTAGCGCCCGTCCTTGGGCCGGCGCGAGGGCTGCACATAGGCCGCCTTCCACGGCAGCGGCCCGAGCGCGCGCAGCGTGGTGGCGGGGTGGAAGGTGCCGGCGCCGACTTCCATGTCATAGGGCTGCAGCACGACGCAGCCCTTGTCCGCCCAGAAGGCATGGAGCGCGAGGATGAGCCCCTGGAACGAGTTGTCGGGGCGCATATGCGGCGGCAGGGCAGGATCGATCATGGAATGAGCCGGCGGTTGGCTTGAGAAGGCGGCGCAACCTAGGCCGGGCGGGGGCGGGGATCAAGGTGGCGGCCAAGGCCGATCGTCGTCATCGCGCGCGCCCACCCGCCGTCATCCCGGACGGCCGCAGGCCGAGCCGGGATCGAGAACAGACGGCGGCCGATCCCGGCTCTACGGCTTCGCCTCCGGCCGGGATGACGGCATCTCCTACGGGTTTTCGATTCGGACCAAAGCCATTATCACTTCCCCATGCCCGACAGCCTCTCCGAATCGCCCGTCTCCAACGCCCCCGACTGGACCGTCTCGGAACTCTCCGGCGCGCTGAAGCGCACGGTGGAGGATTCCTTCGGCCATGTGCGGGTGCGCGGCGAGATTTCCGGCTATCGCGGCCCGCATTCCTCCGGCCACGCCTATTTCAGCCTGAAGGACAGCAATGCCCGGCTCGACGCCGTGGTGTGGAAGGGCGTGTTCGGCCGGCTGCGGATCAAGCCGGAGGAAGGGCTGGAAGTGGTCGCCATTGGCCGCATCACCACCTTTCCCGGCAAATCCTCCTACCAGATCGTCATCGAGCAGCTGGAATTCGCCGGTGCCGGCGCCATCATGGCGATGCTGGAGGAGCGCAAGAACCGCCTCGCCGCCGAGGGCCTGTTCGCGCCCGAGCGCAAGCGCCGCCCGCCCTTCCTGCCGCGGGTGATCGGTGTCGTCACCTCGCCCACCGGGGCGGTGATCCGCGACATTCTTCACCGGCTGAACGACCGTTTCCCCCGTCATGTGCTGGTGTGGCCGGTGCGGGTGCAGGGCGACACATCAGGCGCCGAGGTGAGCACCGCCATTCGCGGCTTTAACGCTCTCGTCCCCGGCGGGCCGATACCCCGCCCGGACGTCATCATCGTCGCGCGCGGCGGCGGCTCGCTGGAGGATCTGCTCGGCTTTTCCGAGGAGAGCGTGGTGCGGGCGGCTGCCGACAGCGCCATCCCGCTGATCTCCGCCGTCGGTCACGAAACCGACGTGACGCTGATCGACTTCGCCGCCGATCTGCGCGCCCCCACTCCGACGGCGGCGGCGGAGATGGCGGTGCCGGTGCGGGCCGATCTCGTCGCCGAGGTGGCGCAGCTGCATGCGCGTTTGCGCGCCTGTTTCGCCCGTGGAATCGACCGGCGGCGTAGCGACCTGCGCGGCCTCGCCCGGCTGCTGCCGAGCGCCGACGCCGTGCTCGCCGTGCCGCGCCAGCGCCTCGACATGGCCGGCCAGCGCCTGCCGCGCGCGCTCAAGGCCAATGCCGGCGCCCACCGGCTGCGGCTCACCCGCACCGAGGGCCGCTTCACGCCGCACATCCTCACCACCGCCCTCGCCCGGCGGCGCGAAGGGCTCGCTGCGATCACCGCCCGGCTGCCGCGCGGGCTGAGCGCCACCGCCGCCGCTCACCGGCTGCGCCTCACCGGCGCCGAAACGCGGCTGCGCCTGATCGCGCAGTCGCAGCGCGACCGCCGCGAGCGCGGCCGCGAGCGGCTGGAAAATCTGCGCACGCGGCTGCAGCGCTGCCAGCGCCAGCAGGCGCTCGAGCGCGGCGCCCGGCTGGACGGCGTTGCCAAGCTGCTAACGGCGCTCTCCTATAAGGGGGTGCTCGCGCGGGGCTACGCTCTCATCCGCGACGGTTCGGGTGCGCCGGTGCATGCGGCGGCCGGCATCCATGCCGGCGACGCGCTGGAGATCGAGTTCCGCGACGGCCGGGTGGCGGTGCAGGCGACAGCCAGCGCCCCGGACGCGCCACCCTCGCCTTCCCGGCCGGCGCGCAAGCCGGCGAAGGCGCGCGCGGCCCCCTTGCCGGACCAGCCCCGCCAGCCCACCTTGTTTGACAGCTGAGGGCCGCAACGCCGATACGTAGTGGCAACGGGCTTGCCGGACCCCCGGCCGGCTCTTTATTGTCGCGGCAACCGAACCGACAGGATGAGCGGGACCATGAACCGCTTCGAACGATTCTCCGCCTCGGGTGAAGCCGAAGTGCGCTATCTCGACGGCGACTTCCGGGTCGTGCGTCCCGGCACCTTCGTGCGCTGTGCCGTGACCGGCGAGGCGATCCCGCTCGACGAGCTGCGCTATTGGAGCGTCGACCTGCAGGAAGCCTATGCCACGCCGGAAGCGGTGCTGGCGCGGCTTTATCCGGAGCGGGTCAAGCCGACCTGATCCCGAGCGACGCGCGCCGCCTGATCGTAAGAGCGTGTTCTAATGCTCGCGCGGGCCGGCTTCCAGCCCGCCGAGCATGCGCTCCAGCGCCTTGGCGCTCTGCGGCTCCAGCGCCATCCGCACCGGCAGCACGTCCGACACCTCGATCAGATGTTGGCCGATCTCGCTGCCGGCCAGGCGCATGGCGTCCTTCTCGGTGGTGACGAGCAGGAGATCCATCTCCTCGGCCTGGGCGCGCAGTTCCTGCACTTCCGACGCGGTATAGACGTGGTGATCGGGAAAGGCCCGGGTCACGACCGGCAGCACGCCGAGCGTGCGCAGCGTCTCGAAGAACTTGGCCGGCCGGCCGATGCCGGCATAGGCCAGCACGCGCTTGCCGAACAGCCGCGCCACCGCCTGCGCTTCCGGCGCCAGCCTTCCGCGCAGCACCACGATGCCGGCGGCATAGCCCTCGCGGGCGGCGCGCTCGCCCGGCGCGCCCTCGCCGATGACGAGCAGCGCCTGCGCCCGCTCCAGCTGCGGGGCGAGCGGCGCGCGCAGCGGCCCCGCCGGCAGGCACAGGCCGTTGCCGACGCCGACCCCGGCGTCGATGACCAGGATCGACAGCGACTTGGCCAGCGCCGGGCTCTGGAAGCCGTCATCCATGATCAGCACGTCCGCCCCCGCCTGGGCGGCGGCCTGCGCGCCGGCCAGCCGGTCGCGGGCGACGAAGGTCGGGGCGCTGCGAGCCAGCAGCAGCGGCTCGTCGCCCACCTCATCAGCGCCGTGCAGCAGCGGGTCGACCCGCACCGGGCCCTTCAGCCGGCCGCCATAGCCGCGGGTGAGCACGGCCGGCTTGTGGCCGCGGAGGGTGAGGCGACGGGCGATTTCGATCACGGTCGGCGTCTTGCCGGCCCCGCCCACGGTCGGGTTGCCGATGCAGATTACCGGCACGCCGACATCGGTACCGGGCCGGCGCAGCCGGGCCAGCGTGACCCCGCCCACCAGCGCGCCGAGCGGCGCCAGCAGCTGCGCCAGCCGCCCGCGTTCCCGATGCCACCAGAAAGCGGGTGCCCGCATGACGTTCAGTGCCTCTCCAGCCTGATCTGTACCAGATAGGGATCGATGGCGCCCAGCGTGCGCTCCAGCGCGCCGCCGAAGCTGTCCACCGTGACCTGCGCCGCCGCGATCATCTTCTGCCGCGAGGCGCCGTCGGCGAGCAGCATGTAGATGGCGGCGGCCAGGGTGCGCCCGTCGCTCGCCAGCGCGGCACCGCCGGCCTCGTCGAGCCGGGCATAGAGCGCGTTGAAATTGGTCACATGCGGCCCGTGCACGATCGCGGTGTCGAGCTTGATCGGCTCGATCGGGTTCTGCCCGCCCCGGCGCACCAGCGAGCCGCCGAGCAGCGCCACCGGGCCGAGGCGGTAGAACAGGCCGAGTTCGCCGATCGTGTCGGCGACATAAATGGCGGTGCCCTTGTCGGGCCGGTAGCCGTCGCTGCGCAGCACCGCCGGGCAGCCCGCCGCCGTCGCCAGCTGCACCACCGCCGTGCCGCGCTCGGGATGGCGCGGGGCGATGACGGTGAGCAAGTTTGGCAGTTCCTTGGCGAGCCGCTGATGCGCCTCGATGACGATCTCCTCCTCGCCCGGATGGGTGGAGGCGGCGACGAACACCACGCGCCCGGCCGTCGCCAGCCGCAGCGCGTCGAAGGCGGCGATGTCGACCGGGGGCGGGGGGGCGTCGAATTTGAGGTTGCCGGTCACGGTGACCCGCGGCGCACCGAGCTGGCGCAGCCGCTCGCCATCCTCCGGCCCCTGGGCCAGGCACAGATCGACCCGCGCCAGCAGCGCCGACACGCTGCCATGGACGCGCTGCCAATTGGCGAAGGAGGAGGGCGACATCCGCGCATTGACCAGCACCAGCGGCGTCGAACGGGCGTTCACCTCCAGGATGAGGTTCGGCCACAGTTCCGATTCCACCAGCAGCACCAGATCGGGCCGCCAGTGCTTGAGGAAGCGGCGCAGGAAGAGCGGCGAATCCAGCGGCACGAACTGGTGCGGCACATCGGGCGGCAGCCGCGCCTGGGCGAGCCGGGCCGAGGTCAGCGTGCCTGAGGTGAACAGCACGCGAAAGCCGCGCGCGCGCAGCCGCTCGATCAGCGGCAGCACCGCGATCATCTCGCCGACGCTGGCGCCGTGCACCCACACCAGCGGCCCGCGCGGGCGCGGCGCGCTGGCCCGGCCATAGCGCTCGGTGAGCCGCGCGCCATCTTCCTTGCCGCGCTTCAGCCGGCGCGCCAACAACAGGCCGACAAAGGGCGTCGCGAGCCAGGTCGCCGTGCGGTAGAGGCGCACGAGAAGGGGAGAGCGGGCGCGGGCCATGGCGCGCTAGCCGTTGCGGGACGGGGCGGGCGCGGGATCGACGGCCCCTGCGGCCGTGGCCTGCGCCTTGCGGGCGAGCGCCCTTGCCTCCTCCGGCCGGCCGACGAGTTCCTCGGCACGGGCGGTGGCGACCTCCAGCTGGCGCTGCACCTCGCGCCGCGCCGCTTCCAGCTCGGCCGGCCCGGCATCGGCCGCCACCCGCACGCCGTCGCCGGCGACGACAGCCGCGCGGCCGAAGGGCAGGTGGATGGCCGATTTGTCCCAGCTGCGGGCGATGATGCGCCGCGAGGTGGCGATGGCGACCGGGTAGATCGGCCGGCCCGAATGCTTGGCGATGGTGACGACGCCGAGGCCGGCAAGGCGCGAGATCTTCGGCACATCCGCCGTCATCGCCACATTGGTGCCCTCAGCCAGATGGCGGATCATTTCCAGCGTGGCGTTGAACCCGCCCTTGGTGCGGAAATCGCGCCCCTGCGCGCCCGAGCCGCGCACCGCGCCGATGCCGAGCGCCTCGGCGGCGATGGCGTTCACATCGGCATCGGCGCTGCGCGAGATCATTACCTTGGCGCGGTGATAGGGCCGCACCAGGAAGGGGGTGAGGAAATGCTGGCCGTGCCAGAAGGTGAGGATCATCGGCAGCTGGGCGTCGGCCAGCTCATAGAGATTGGCCGGCTCCATGACGACCCGCTGGGTCCGCCAGACCAGGCGCAAATAGGACGCCATGCCGCGCCCGAGAACGGTGCGGACCGTCGGTGAGGTGCGCAGTCGACGCCACATGCGAAAGGCCGGCGGTCAGCTGGTCTTCGCGCTGGCGTCCGGATCCAGCAGGCGATGGAGGTGCACGATGAAATAGCGCGTCTGCGCCTGGTCGACCGTCTGCTGCGCCTTCGCCTTCCAGGCGGCGTGGGCGGTGGCGTAGTTCGGAAACACGCCGACGACGTCGAGCGCGTCGAGATCCTTGAAGGTGACGCCGTCGATCTTCTCCAGCTCGCCGCCGAAGACAAGGTGCAGAAGCTGGGGACTGGTGGTCTCGGGCATTCCGGTCGCGTCCTGTGCTCGGGGATCGTCAGCGCGCCACAGCAATCAGAGCCGGATGCAGCAGGCTGCCGGCGGAAACCAGCGCCCCATGCCGCGGCACCGGCGCGTTATAGGCGAGCGGACGGCTGTCGAGCGTGGTCAGTCGTCCGCCTGCTTCGTGCACCAAAAGGTCCGCTGCGGCAAGGTCCCAATCATTGCCGTTGGGCGAGGCCAGCGCCGCGTCGAGCTCGCCGGTGGCGACCCGGGCGAGGCGCAGCGCCAGCGAACGGATGCGATCGACCCGGCGCCAGCTGCCGGCGCGGTCGAGATGGGCCAGCCAGGGGGCCGGGCCGTCGATCACGGCGCCGGCCAGAGCGTGGGTAGTGGACACACGGATCGGCTGGCCGTTGCGCGTCGCCCCGCCGCCGAGGACGGCAATGAACAGCTCCTCGGTGACGGGCGCGAACAGGGCGCCGGCAATGGGGCGGCCGTCTTCCACCAGCGCCGCCTCGACGCACCAGTCGGCGCGCCCGGCCATATAGGCGCGGGTGCCGTCGATCGGATCGACGATCCACACCCGCCGCCGCGACAGGCGGGAGGGCTCGTCCACCGTCTCCTCCGACAGCCAGCCATAGTCCGGCCCGACCAGGCTGAGGCGTTCGCGCAGCATCACGTCGACGGCGAGGTCGGCCTCGGTGACGGGGGAATCATTGTGCTTCGACCAGCTCTTCACGCCGGCGCGGAACATGTCCACCGCCACCGCGCCGGCCGCGACCACCGCCTCGGCCAGATGCCGCGCCGCCACCGCCGGATCGGCGAGAGGATCGGGGCGGGGCGCGTCGTCGGCAAAAGTGGACATGGGTTCCATTGGCGGGGAGTACGCGGGAGAGATCAGGATTGCAAACGCGATATCGGCATTGCGAGCCATTCCGACAAGCTTTCATCAAGCATAGGTGTCATTCCCGGCCGAGAAGAAACCGTCAACCATCTCCCTTAAGCGGGCCGGCAACCGCCCGCGACTAGGGTGTCCCCACGACCGAGGCCACAGAGCCAGAAGATCGGCGGGGAGTTGCGTGATGCGTCAACGGAAGATGGAAGCACAGACGAGGCCAGCCGGGTCCAGCGCGGCGTGCGGGCCCTATGTGGCGCTGGTGCGCCCAGCCGCCGCGGAAGACTGGCCGCTGCGGTTCGACGCGGATGATGCCGGCGCCGATGACGGCCGGCGCCAGATCGAGATCAGCCGCGACGAGGTGGTGCTGCGCCGCCGCGTGGCCGGGGTGGCGATGAAGGCGGCGCGCCCGCTCAACGCCTATCTCGGGCTGGCGGTGGCGCTGCTCGATCCGGAGGGCTGGGATGATGGCGTCGCCATCGTGCTGGTGCATGAGGATCCGGCGCTGTCGGTCACGCTCTACAGCGCGCCCCATATCGACGATGTGGTGGCGGAATGGCGCGGCTGGAGCGCGGCGCTCGGCCGGCCGATGCTGGTGACGCAGGCGGACGGGTGCCACCGGCCGGCCACTGCGATGATCGGCCGGATCACCCTTGGCGAGGTGCGCGGGCGCCGGGCGCGCCGGGGCGCGCTCAAGCACCGCCGGCCGAGCGTCTACCGCCGGCGCGGCACCGGGCGCCCGGGCGAACTCACCGTGCATCGCGGCGAACGCGAACTGAGCGCGCGGGACTGAGCGGGGCGCCCGGCTCACTCGCCGGTCAGTCGCCCCCCTGCAGCCCGAACGGCCGCACCAGATGGCCGTGGAAGGCGAAGGCCGTCGCCGTGAGGCCCGCCAGCAAAAGGCACGCGGCCGCCAGCGCCGGCACCAAGCCGCTCGCCGCCAGCAGCGTGGCGCCGATGCCGGCGCCAGTGACGAACGACGCCCAGGAGCCGGCATAGGCCAGCGCCTCCACCGGCTTGCCACGCCCCCGCGCCCAGCGCGCCAGCGCCTGGCCGAGGCCGAACAGCGCCCCGGTGACGAAGCTCTTGCCGATATCGGCCCCGGCGATGATCTGGTGCACGCTGTTCTGCATGCCCATGGCGAGCGCCACCGGCAGCAGCGCCAGCCGGCCGACATCAAGGCCGGCCAGCCCCGCCGCCAGCGCGAACAGCAGCACCTCGCTGCCGAGCACCGCGACCAGCTTCCATTCGCCCACCGCGTCGGTGATCAGCGTGCCGAAAAAGGCGCCGGCGACAAAGCTGGCGATGACCGAGGCGGTCAGCAGCACCAGCGGCCAGTGCCCCTCGGCCAGCTGAATGCCGAGCCGGGTGCTGTTGCCGCTCATGAAGGACAGAAACAGCCCGCCGAGATGGGCGTAGCCGACGGCATCGACAAAGCCGGCGATAAGGGTAGCGAAGGTGGCGAAGAGAAGCGGGCGGGAACCGGCATCGGTCATGGAGGCTCTCATGTCCCGCCACCCCGGAGAGGGTTCGGCGGCACGGCAGGAAGGGTCAATAAAAAAGGGCGCAAAAAGCGCCCTTCTTCTCAATTAGCACGGTCTCATGTGCCATGTGCGGCTGCGTCAGGGGCAGACATGCACCCAGCCGCCACCCCAGCCGCGACGCCAGAAGCAGTTCGGACGCAGCGGCGGGCCCCAGCCGCGGGCATAGGGGGGCACGTACCAGTTGTTCCAGTTCGGACGCCAGAAGCAGCGGAACGGGCCGCAGACCCAGCGCACGGTCTCGGTAAGCGCGGTCGTCGGCGCAACGATATCGAGCGCGGCGGCGGAGGGCGTGGCAAGGCCCGGCGTGGCGACGCCGGCTTCGGCAGTGGTCAGGCCGACGGCGGTGAAGGCGGCAAAAGCCAGAGCGACGGCGAAGACCGCCCGGCGCAGCAGCGCGAGAACGGACGTGGCGAAGGGACGACGCATGAAGCACTCCCGGGGGAAAGATGGCGATAACGAGGCAGGATAGCACGAGCCTCGCGTCGCGCCAGCCGTAACCCCATGCGGCAATGGAAATTTCTCAAGGCGGGCAACCGGCGGGCGACAGCGCGCCGCGCGCCGCTTACACTCGGCATCCGCCCCCAATTGACCACGCGCCGCGCCGCGCGCGCCGCCCCCGGAGACCTTCCATGCGCTCGAAGATCATCGGCACCACGCTCCCTGTTCTCGAACTCCAGCTCGAACCCGGCGACCGGGTCGTCGGCGTGCCGGACCAGCTTTCCTGGATGTCCGGCGATATCGCGCTCACCACCTCCACCGCGGGGGGCGGGGCGGGCGGACTGCTCGGGCTGATGAGCCGTGCGGTCTCCGGCGGCGGGCTGTTCATGACCGAGTTCCATGCCGAGCGCGGGCCCGGCAATGTCGCCTTCGCCGCCAAGCTGCCCGGCAGCTTCGTGGAGATCGAGATCGAGCCTGGGCGCGGCTATCTCGTCCACCGCCACGGCTTCGTCTGCGGTACGCCCGGCATCGAGGTGACGACCGCCTTCCAGCAGACGCTGGGCGGGGCGGTATTCGGCGGCGAGGGCTTCATCCTGCAGAAGCTCGCCGGCCGGGCCAGCGCCTTTGTCGAGCTGAGCGGCGAGCTCGTCACCTATGAGCTGCAGGCCGGCCAGCAGCTGCTCGTCCATCCCGGCCATGTCGGCCTGTTCGAGGAGAGCGTCGCCTTCGAGCTGACGACGATGCGCGGCGTGAGCAACGCGCTGTTCGGCGGCGACGGCCTGTTCCTGGTGCGGCTCTCCGGCCCCGGCAAGGTGTGGCTGCAGAGCCTGACGGCGCCGGGCCTCGCCCATGCGATCAGCCATTATCTGCCCGAGCGCCGGGGGTAGAGGGGCGCTCTAAGGCGGCGGCATGCCGGCGCCGGTGCCGCTGAGCAGAGCGAGGCCGACCAGCCCGCCGCCGAGCACCAGCAGGGCCGGGTTGATCTTCTTGACGCAATAGACCCCGGCGAACACGGCGAAGGCGATGATGATGGTGAGCCGGCCGTCGATCGCCGTGCGGGCGATGGAAATGGTGCCCGACGCCATCAGCCCGACCACCAGCGGCGCCAGCCCCTGCTGCAGCGAGCGGCGCCAGGGCGAGCCCTCGAAATGGTCCCAGACCCGCGAGGCCGCCCAGGAGATCGCCCCGGCCGGCAGGAAGAAGCCGACAAAGGCCATCAGCGCCCCGAGAAAGCCGGTGACGTGATAGCCGATGACGATCACCATCAGCATGTTCGGCCCGGGCACCACCTGGCCGAGGCCGTAAATGTCGCGAAACTGGTCGTCGTTCAGCCAGTGATGGGTCTCGACCACCAGCGCCTTGGTTTCCGGCAGCACGGCGGCGCCGCCGCCCACTGCGAGGATGGACAGCAGCGAGAAGACGCCGAGGACCGAGAGGTTCTCGTTCATGAGGCTTCCCCTTCGCCCGTGCCGGCGTCACCCTTGCGCGGGCGGAACAGAAACACCGCCACCGGCCCGACGGTGAGCAGCACCCAGACCAGCGAGATGTGCAGGAAGCTCACCATCAGCACCGTCGCGGCGATGATGGCGACGTTCAGCATCTGGCCGAGCTGCTTGTGGCCGATCTGCAGCGTCACCGCCGAGAGCATGCCGACCGCCGCCGCGCCCACCCCGACCAGGGCCGCGTTGACATAGGGGTTATGGGCGTTGGCGGCATAGGCGACGCCGAGCGCCAGCACCATGCTGCCGCCGGGCAGCGTCATGCCGGTGAAGGCGACGATGGCGCCGGCCACGCCGCGCAGCCGGTCGCCGACGATGATGCTCATATTGGTGGCGTTGAGGCCGGGCAGCGCCTGGGCGATCTCCAGCGCCGAGAGGAAATGCTCCTCGTCGAGCCAGCCCTTCTTCAGCACCAGGCTGGCCCGCAGATACGCCACCACGCCGCCGCCGAAGCTGATGGCGCCGATGAACAGGAAGGTGACGAGGATGTCCCACAGCCGCACGTCCTGCGGCACCGCATAGGCGGCGGGCGTCTCGGCGTCGGGCGCCGGCGGCAGGGAGGGGCTCATGGCGGGGGCGTTCCCAGATGCGAGGAGGCCGGCGTCAGCCCTCGTGGCTGGACACGAGCTGCTTGCCGAAATTATAGACCAGCGCGGTCTTGGTGGCGCCGAGCTTCACCCATTCGGGCGCGCGGGTCTGCGCCGCCTTGAAGAACGCCTCCGAGCGCTCCCGCGCCTTGGCGTGCAGCGCGTCGTAGCGGTCGAACTTCGCCTGGAAGGCGAATTCGCCGATGATCGCGCTTTCGGTGGCGCGGTCGCGCCAGACCGAGATGGTTGCCTTGGCGGCGAGCCCATGGCCAAAATCGAACGAGCCGACATTCACCTGCACCTCTTCCACCGGCAGGTTGTTGACCAGCGAGATGGTCGACGCCTTGTCGGCCGGGCAGTGCTCGGCCAGTTCCGGGAACACCGAGGTGATCCGCTCCAGTCCCTCGTTCAGCACAAGGCCGGGGCTGAGCAGGACGCAATTGTGCGAATAGAGCGAGCGCATGCCGCCCAGGCTGTCCTTCAGCGGCAGCAGCTCTTCCTTGAACTTGATGTCGGCCTGGCCGCTCAGATGCGGCACCACATCGACCGCCGCCGCCACCGCGAGCTCGGGATGGCGGAATTTGAGCGTCAGCTCATGCTCCGGCTCGGGCCAGCCATCGGTATAGAAGGTGCGTTTGCGCAGAATGAAGGCGTTGCGGTAGAGGTCGTAATCGGGCGTGTCGTAGAACAGGACCTCGCGCACCTGGCGCTTGAAGCCGTCCTTGTTCGTTGTCACCCCGACCTTGAACTCCGGCGCGATCAGGCCCAGCTTGTGCCAATAGACCTCGAACTGGTGCGGATCGAAGAAGCGCTCCGGGCGGAGCAGGATTTTGTATTCGAGGTAGTGAATATCATCCATGGAAGGTCCCGCTGGCCCAAGCCGCACGCCGGGTTGAGAGATTTACGCCTCTCGCGACGCCGCGACAAGGCCGCTTCAAGGGAGACGTCACATGCGCGTCATCGATTGCGCAGCTTGAAGACAGCGCCCCAAATGTGGTCCAACGAAGCCGATCCGTCGCTCCGTGCCTGCGGACAGGACCACGGGGGTCCTTTCCCGCGAGAAGAGAGATAGCGCCATGCCCTCCAAGCTCGACCAACTGCGTGCCATGACCGTTGTCGTTTCCGACACCGGCGATATCGAGACGGTTCGCCGCCTGAAGCCGCAGGACTGCACGACCAACCCGACGCTGCTGCTCAAGGCGGCGGAGATGTCGGCCTATTCCTTCCTCGTCGACGAAGCGCTCGACTGGGGCACCAAGCAGGGCGGCACCTCGGACGCGGTCGTCTCGGCGACCTGCGACCGGCTGGCGCTGAACTTCGGTGCCGAACTGTCGAAGATCGTCCCCGGCCGGGTCTCCACCGAGGTGGACGCCGACCTCTCCTTCGACACGCAGGCGACGCTGGCCAAGGCGCGCGCCTTCATCAAGGCCTATGAGGAGCGCGGCGTCGGCCGCGAGCGCATCCTCATCAAGATCGCCTCCACCTGGGAGGGCATCCGCGCGGCGGAAGTCCTGCAGAAGGAAGGTATCGACTGCAATCTCACCCTGCTGTTCTCGCTCGCCCAGGCGGCGGCGGCGGCGGATGCCGGCGCCTTCCTCATCTCGCCCTTCGTCGGGCGCATCCTCGACTGGCATGTGAAGGCGGGCGAAGGCCCGTTCACGGCCGAGACCGACCCCGGCGTCGTCTCGGTGCGGCAGATCTATGCCTACTACAAGAAGCACGGCATCTCGACCGTCGTCATGGGCGCCTCCTTCCGCAACACCGGCGAGATCGAGGCGCTGGCAGGCTGCGACCGGCTGACCATCGGCCCCTCGCTGCTCGACCAGCTCGCCGCCGACGAGGGCGCGCTGGAGCGCAAGCTCGACCCCGCCAACACCGAGGGCGCGCCGGAGCGGATGCATCTCGACGAGCGCGGCTTCCGCTTCGCCCTCAACGAGGACCAGATGGCGACGGAAAAGCTCTCCGAGGGCATCCGCCAGTTCGTCCGCGACCTCAATTCGCTGCGCGCCCTCGTCGCCAAGCGGATCGAGGGCGCCAAGGCGGCCTGAAAACGTCCGATCGCTGCTGAACTGCGGAGGAGGGCGGCGCCCTCCTCCTTCGTTTCTTCCGCCGGTTCCTGCCGTCATGTTCGTGCCCGATCTCGGCTTCGCCCTCGCCGCCGGCCTTGCCGCCTTCTTCGTCGGCATGAGCAAGGGCGGGGTGCCGATGATCGGCTCGCTCGCCGTGCCGACCCTGGCGCTGTTCATGTCTCCGGTGACGGCCGCCGGCCTGCTGCTGCCGGTCTATGTCGTCAGCGACATGTTCGGCGTCTGGGCCTATCGGCGCGAATTCTCCGGGCGCAACCTCGCCATCCTCATTCCCGCCGCCACGCTCGGCATCGGCATCGGCTGGGCCACCGCCTCGCTCGTCACCGACGCGATGGTGATGCTGATCGTCGGGCTGATCGGCCTCGCCTTCTGCCTGATCCGCTGGCTTGGCGGGGCGGGGCGTGAGGCGCGGCCGGCGGATGTGCCACGCGGCCTGTTCTGGGGCGCGGTGTCGGGCTTCACCAGCTTCGTCAGCCATGGCGGGGCGCCGCCCTACCAGATGTATGTGGTGCCGCAGCGCCTGCCGAAAATGGTCTATGCCGGCACCACTACCCTCGCCTTCGCCGCCATCAACGCCATCAAGCTCATCCCCTATGCCGCGCTCGGCCAGCTCAACCCGGCCAATCTGACGGTCACGGCGGCGCTGATGCCGGTGGCGGTGGCGGCGACCTTCGTCGGCGTCTGGCTCACCAGGCGCCTGCCCGAGGCGCTGTTCTACAAGCTGGTGATGGGCGCGCTCTTCCTCATCTCGCTGAAGCTCACCTGGGACGGCGCGACGGGCCTTGCTGCCTAGTCTAGCGGGCTCATCTTGCGGGCTAATCCCCCTCCGCGAGCGGCTGCGCCATCGCCGCCGCGCACCAGAAGCCCAGCGCCAGCACGCTGGCGAGGGCGATCACCGCCACCAGCACGGCGTCATAGGAGCCGGTGGCGGTCCACAGCATCGCCATGCCGGCCGGCGCCAGCGCGCGGGAGAAGGTAGCGGGCACCGCCAGCGCGCCGTTGACCGCGCCATAGGCGCGCCGCGTCAGCAGTTCCGGCACCACCAGCCCGCGCACGATGGTGATGATGCCGTTTACCGCGCCATAGGCGAGCGCAAACAGCGCCACGAAGGCGAAATCGGGTGGCATCAGCTCCAGCGCCAGGAAGGCGAGCGGGAAAACCGCGACGATGACCGCCCCCACCACCCGTACCGGCGCGCGCGGCGCCAGCAGCGACACCACCACCCGTCCGCCGACCTGCGCCGGGCCGATAAGGGCGAGGGCGCTCACCACCGTCGCCGTGTCGAATCCGCGCTCCACCAGCAGCGGGTACATGTGGAAGGTGAAGCCGGAGAACATGGCGGCATAGGCGGTGAAGGCCACCGCCAGCGCCCAGAACACCGGCTGGCGGATCACCTGGCCGATCACCGAGCGTGGCGCGCCGGGCAGGCGGCGGGATTGGGGGTGCGGCGCGGCCCGCTCGTGCCGCGCATCGGCGGCGAGGAAGTTCATGGTGGCGCAGACAAGGATGTTCACCGCGCCCAGCACCAGCAACGTCTCGCGCCAGCCGAGCGTGTCGAGGAGAAGCTGGATCAGCGGGATGAACACGGTAGAGGAGAAGCCGCCCCACAAGGTGAGCGCGGTGATGCCGGCGCGCGCCCGCAGCGGCCCGGCCCGGCGGGCGACGACGGCGAAGGCCGGCTCGTAGAGCGTCGCCGCCTGCACCGCGCCGATGCCCGCCACCGCGACATAGAACAGCGCCAGGCTTTCCACCTGCGCCCACAGCACCAGCAGCGCGCCGGCGATCAGCGAGGCCCCCGCCATGATCACTCGCCCATGGCCACGGTCGATTGCCGCACCGACCGGATAGGCGGCGAGGCCGGCCAGAGCGAGCCCCAGCGTGGCCGCGCCATAGAGATCGGCCTTCGACCAGCCGAGATCCGCGCCCATGGCCTGCGCGATCTGTGGGAAGCTGTAGTAAAGGCTGCCCCAGGAGCAGAGCTGGGCGACACCGAGCCCGATGATGAAGGGCGTGCGCCCATTGGGCGGAGCGGAAGAGCAACCAGCGGTCACGATACGCGCACTCTCCAGGCGTCACCCGCGCGCCGCCGGCCCCAGCAGCGATTGCACGAGATTGACCCAGTAGCTGGCGCCCACCGGCAGCAGCGCGTCGTTGAAATCATAGGCGGCATTGTGCAGGTTGGCGCCCGGCCCGCTGGCGAGGCAGAGATAGGCACCCGGCACCGCCTCCAGCATATAGGCGAAATCCTCCGCCGCCATGATGCGCTCGAAATCGGCGTCCACCGCCGCGCCCACCGTGGCGTGGGCCGCCGCCAGCGCGTGGCCGAATTCCGCCGCGTGGTTCACCAGCGAGGGGTAGCGCCTGTCATAGCGCACCTCGGCCCGCGCGCCCTGCGCGGCGCAGACGCCCTCGACAATGGCGCGGAAGCGCTGCTCCGCGAGATCGCGCACCTCGGGGGAGAAGGTCCGCACCGTACCGCGCAGCACCACCTCGTCGGGAATGACGTTCCAGGTGTCGCCGCCATGGATCTGGGTGACGCTGACCACCGCCGCCTCCTGCGGGTTCACCGAGCGGGAGACGATGGACTGCAGCTGGGCGACGAGATGGGACGCCGCCAGCACCGGGTCGATGCCACGCTGGGGCATGGCGGCATGGGCGCCGCGGCCGATCACCGTCACCTCGAAGATGTCGAAGGCGGCGAACATGGCGCCGGGCCGGCCAAGAAAGGTGCCGAAGGGCGCGTTCGGCCAGTTGTGCAGGCCATAGACGCCCTGCATCGGGAACAGCTCGAACAGGCCCTGCTCGACCATCACCTTTCCGCCGCCCTCATTCTCCTCCGCCGGCTGGAAGATGAAATGCACCGTGCCTTTGAAATCGGGATTCTGGCTGAGATGGCGTGCGGCGGCGAGCAGCATGGTCATGTGCCCGTCATGGCCGCAGGCGTGCATCTTGCCCGGCGTGTCGGAGCGCCAGGGCAGGTTGGTGGCCTCGTGAATGTCGAGCGCGTCCATGTCGGCGCGCAGGCCGATCGCGGGGCCGTCGCCGCGATTGCCCTTCAGCGTCGCCACCAGCCCGGTGCCGGCCAGCCCCCGGTGCACCGGCAGGCCGAAGCTCTCCAGCTTTTCGGCGACGAAGGCCGAGGTGCGGTGTTCCTCGAAGGCGGTCTCGGGCATGGCGTGCAGGGCGCGGCGCCATCCCGCCAGCTCGTCCGCCTGCGCCGCCAGCGCGGGGAGGATGCCGGAGCCGTCGCCTGTCGCCTGCTGCACCCTCGTCACTCCCTGCTGAGCCGGCGCCGCCCGCCGTCACCGGCCAGTTAGGCCCGCGCTGGCGGGTGCGGCAAGCGCGCTGGCGGCAGGGGGCCTGCGCCCCGTCTGCATGGGTGCATGGCAGCACGCGCGCCCATGGCGCTTTCGCTGTTGTGAACGGCCCTGCCTCTGCCGCCGGGCTATGCCGGACGCGCAGTCGAAAAAATTTTCGGCGAGGCGCGGGATGAAGGACGGCTACGGCTCCGTATACGGGACATGAAGCGCGACGAGACCTCCTTCGACGTGCCGGCCCAGCTCGGTGTGATGCGGCGCTATGCGCGCTCGCTGACGCGCGACGATGTCGAGGCCGAGGACCTGGTGCATGACGCGCTGGTGCGCGCCTATGAGCGGCGCGGCAGCTTCGATACGGAGCGCGCCGCCCCCGGCAAGGGGCAGCGCGGCGCGGGACAGGACGGTGCGGGGCTGCGCGGCTGGCTGCTGTCGGTGCTGCACAATGTGTTCATCGACCGCCGCCGCTCGCGCGTGGCCGAGGCCCGTCGCGAGGCGGAGAGCCTCGATCAGGCGGAGAGCGTCACCGCCCCGGCGCAGGAGCACCATGTGCGCCTCGCCCAGGTGCGCGACGCCTTCATGGACCTGCCGGAGGAGCAGCGCGCCGTGCTGCACCTCGTCGCTATCGAGGGGCTCGGCTATGCCGAGGCCGCCGCCACGCTGGGCATTCCGCAGGGCACGCTGATGTCCCGCCTGTCCCGCGCCCGCGCCACGCTGCGGGCGATGGAGGACGGCACGGCGGCGGCTCCCAACCATTTGCGCATCGTAGGAGGTACGGATGAACCGTCCCGCTGATCCCGTCTCCGGCGACGACCTGCAGGCCTATGTCGACGACCAGCTCAGCGTCGCCCGCCGCATCGATGTCGAGGCCTATCTCAGCGCCAACCCCACGGCGGCCTCGCGGGTGATGGGCGATTTGCGCATTAGGGACGAGCTGCGCCTCGCCTTGGCCGAGACGCCGCGCGCCGCTTCCACGGCGGCGGCCCGGCTCGCCACGGTGGAGGCGGCGCGGCGGCTGCAGGGCGCGCTCACGCGGGCGCGCTGGACCCGGCGCCTGCGCATCGCCGCCATGGTGGCGCTGCTGGTCGGTGCCGGCTGGATGGCCAATGCGCAGTTCGGCCATTTCGGCGTGAGCCGCGTCGTCGCCTCGGGGCTGACCCCGGCCTATCTGGAGGACGCGGTGCGCTCGCACCGCACCGCCCTTTTGCGCGCCGGCATGCCCTCGCAGCCGGGAATCCGCGATTACGACCCGGCCGAGATCCTCTCCGCCACCGCCATCGTCATGCCGTCGTTGCCGGAGGGCTGGAAGGTGGAGGACGTGCAGGTGTTTCCCTCCACCTTCGGCCCGAGCGTGGAGATGACCGTCGAGGCCGGGGAGATCGGCACCGCCTCGCTGTTCGCGGTGCGGCCGGGCGGCTTCGATGTGGTGCCGGCCACCACCGTGCCGCAGGACGAACTCACCGCCGCCTATTGGCAGATCGGCGAGGTGGCCTATGCGCTGGTCGCGCAGCGCAGCCCGACCGCCGATTCCCATGATCTCGACCGGGCGGCCGCGCGCCTTGCCCGGTCGCTCTACTGAACCCAGATGCTTCTCATCAGGAGACTGACATGAACACGCCGAATTCCGGCTTCCAGTGGTCCCGCACGGCGAGCGTCGACCAGGCCGTCTATGACGAGGGCCTGCGCCGCCACATGCTGCGGGTCTACAACTACATGGCGCTCGGCCTCGTGCTGACCGGCGCGGTGGCCTTCATCGTCGGCACCACGCCGGCGCTGTATGTGCCGATCTTCTCCACCCCGCTGAAATGGGTGGTGATGCTGGCCCCGCTGGCCTTCGTGCTGTTCTTCTCGTTCCGCATGCAGTCGATGTCGGGCAGCGCGGCGCAGACCATGTTCTGGGCCTTCTGCGCGGTGATGGGCCTGTCGATGGCCTCCATCTTCCTGGTGTTCACCGGCACCTCGATCGCGCGCACCTTCTTCATCGCCGCGACGATGTTCGGCGCCACCAGCCTCTATGGCTACACCACCAAGCGCGACCTCTCGCAGTTCGGCTCGTTCCTGATCATGGGCCTGATCGGCGTGGTGATCGCCAGCGTGGTCAACATCTTCCTCGGCTCGACGATGCTGCAGTTCATCGTCTCCGTGGTCGGCATCCTTGTCTTCGTCGGCCTGACCGCCTGGGACACCCAGTCGATCAAGGAACAGTACGCCGACAATTTCGACGCCGAATCGCAGCAGAAGCTCGCCGTGTTCGGCGCCTTCTCGCTCTATCTGAACTTCATCAACATCTTCCAGCTGCTGCTGAATCTTACCGGCGAGCGGGAGTGAGACGACCCTTTAGCGAAGGAACATGTCCATGAACGACCAGGACCGACAGGCCATTGACGGCCTCTTCGCCAAGCTCGCCGAGGCCGAGCGCCAGTCCGGCCCGCGCGACGCCGACGCGGAAGGCTTCATCGCCCAGCGCGTCGCCCAGCAGCCGGCCGCGCCCTACCTGATGGCGCAGACCATCGTGATGCAGGACTACGCGCTGCAGCAGGCGCAGGCCCGCATCCAGGATCTGGAGCAGCAGGTGCAGCAGGCGCAGGAAGCGGCCCCGGCCCGTCCGGCCGGTGGCGGCGGGCTCTTCGGCGGGCTGTTCGGCTCCAGCGAGCCGGCGCGTCGTAGCTCGGTTCCCTCGATGCCGCGCACGGGGGCGGCCCCGGCCGGCGCCAGCGCCATTCCGGCCGGCGCGTCGCCGGCCTGGCAGTCCGGCTCCGTGCAGGGCGGCCAGCCCATGGGAGCCCCCGGCGCCCCGCCGCCCGGCGGCTTCGGTCGTCCCGGTGGCGGCGGCTTCCTGGCCGGCGCCGCGCAGACCGCGATGGGCGTGGCCGGCGGCGTGCTGCTCGGCAGCGCCATTGCCGGCATGTTCGGCGGCAGCGAAGCCAATGCCGCGGAGGCCCCGGCCGACGCGCCGGCGGCGGCCGATGAACCGACCGATGCGGGCGCCGACGATGCCGGGGCGGCCGATGATGGCGGCTTCTTCGGCGGTGGCGACTGGTTCGGCGGCGGCGACGACGAATTCTAAGCGCGCGCCGCGCCGCGTCTCGATCGATCCCTGCCCCCGGGCAGGGCCGCGATGGACCCCCTGCCTTCGGGCGGGGGGCACTTCCCAACTCCAGCAGGCCGGCCCCTCACCGGCCTGTTTTTTTTATGCCGCGCCCGGCGCCGGGGCCTGTACCGGGGTCAGACCCGCAGGCCGTTCTCTTCCGCGTAGTCCTTGAGCCGGCGTTCCGGCCGGGCACCGATATGGCTGATGATCTCGGCCGCGCACAGGGCGCCGAGCGAGAGGCATTCCTGCGCCGCGAAACCCTTGGCAAAGCCGTGGAGATAGCCGGCAGCGAACAGGTCGCCCGCCCCGGTCGTGTCCACCAGCTTCGGCACCGGGAAGGCCGGCACGGCCACCAGCTCGCCGCCCGCGGCCGCCAGCGCACCCTTCTCGCTGCGGGTAATGACGGCGTGGCGCGCGTCCTGCCGCATCTGGGCCAGTGCGGTGTCGAAATCGGTTTCGTAGAGCGACATCAGCTCCGCCTCATTGGCGAAGACGAGATCGACCGTGCCCTCGCGCAGCAGCTTCAGGAACTCGGCGCGGTAGCGTCCGACGCAGAAGGCGTCCGACAGGGTGAGCGAGACGGTGCGCCCGGCGGCATGGGCGATGCCGGCAGCCTTGAGGAAGGCCTCCTTGGCCGGCGGCGGGTCCCAGAGATAGCCTTCGAGATAGGTGACCTTCGCGCTTGCCACCAGCGCCTCGTCGACATCGGCGGGGGACAGGTCCTGCGCCGCGCCGAGATAGGTGTTCATGGTCCGCTCGCCATCGGGCGTCACCAGGATGAGGCAGCGGGCGGTGGTGGGCCCGGCGCTGGCGAAAGGCGTCGCATAGGCGACGCCGGCGGCGCGGATGTCATGGGCGAAGATGCCGCCCAGCTCGTCATTGCGCACCTTGCCGATGAAGCCGGCCTTGCCGCCCAGCGCGGCGATGCCGACCATGGTGTTGGCGGCCGAGCCGCCCGATATTTCCACTCCCGGCCCCATGGCGCCATAGACCGCCTCGGCGCGTTCCTCGTCGATCAGCGTCATGCCGCCCTTGCGCATGCCGTGGCGATCGAGAAAGGCCTCTTCGGAGCGGGCGATCACGTCGACAATGGCGTTGCCGAAGCCGATCACATCGAGCTGGGGGACGGTCATGGACGGCGTTTCTCCGCAAGGTTTCGCCGGGGACGAAGGCGGGTCACGCGGTAGCAGACGGGCGCCCATCCCGCAACGGCGCCGCCGCGCGCGAAGCCGCTCACCGGCGTTTCCTGCTCGCTGCCGAGGGATGCCCTCTTGAGGGGGCGGCGACCTGCGCGGCGTCCAACGCCGAGCAACGTCATCCTGAGGTGCCCGGCCAGCGGCCGGGCCTCGAAGGATGGGCCTCGAAGGAGGGGTTCGGGGGAAAGCGTTGACGAGGACCTTGGGGGAACGCCATGGACTCAAGCGACCATCCTTCGAGGCCGCCTGCGGCGGCACCTCAGGATGACGGCGTACGGGTGGAGGCTGAAGCACGGGCCTGCGGGCGCGCCTTCCGCCTCCCTCATCCTCGGGCGTGACCCGGGGACCCAGCCTTGCCGCTGGTACTCGGTCCAAGTCTTGGTGGCCGGGTCAGGCCCGGCCATGAGGGGGAGCGGTGCGCCGGTAACTCCACCCGAAACCCCCGTCCCGCTTTCCCTTCCCCCGGCCGCCGACTATTGCTAGCCGATGGCCCTGCTCCGCCACGCCTCCACCGTCGCCCTGCTGACCCTTGCCTCGCGCGTGCTCGGCTTTGCCCGTGACGCCGGGGTGGCGGCGCTGTTCGGCACCGGGGTGGTGGCGGACGCCTCGGTCGCCGGGCTCGCTTTGCCGCAGATCGCCCGCCGGCTGCTGGGCGAGGGCGCGCTCAATGCGGCGCTGCTGCCCGATCTGGCGCGGGCGCCGGACGCGGCGGCGCGCCGCGCGCGGGCCGGCGCCACACTGGTCGTGTTCGCGCTGGCCGGCCTCGCCCTGGCCGCGCTGCTCTTCCTGTTCATGCCGGCCGTGGTGAGCGTGCTGGCGCCGGGCTTCGCCCTGGATGGCCCGCGTGCAGAAGGCGCGGTGCTGGCCGGACGGCTCGCGGTGGTGTGCCTGCCGCTCGCTCTGCTCGCCGGGGTGTTCGCCGCCTTCGCCAATGAGGCCGGCCGCTTCGCCCGGCCGGCTCTGGCGCCGGCCGCCGCCAATGTCGCGGTCATCGCGCTGCTCGTGCTGTTGTGGCTGGCCGGCGCCCACACGATCAGCCCCTCCGCTGCGCTGGCCTGGCTGGCGGCGGGGGCGGTCGCCGGGGCCTTGACCCAGTTCGCGCTGAACCTTGCCGCCGTGCCGCGCGGCTATTTCAGGCTCGCCCTCGCCCCCGCCGATCTGAAGGCGGCGCTGCCGCTGCTGGCGGGGGCGGCGACACCGCTGCTGGCGGCGGCCCTGCCGCAGCTGCGCTTTCTCATCGCCGCGGCGGCGGCCTCCGGAATCGGCGGCGGCGTGGCGGCGCTGTTCTATGCCACCCGCCTCGTCGAACTGCCGCTCGGGCTGGTCGGCGCCAGCGCCGGGGCGGTGCTGCTGCCGGCGCTGGCGGCGAGCGGGCGCGAGGAGGCGACCCTTAGTGCGGACAGTCTTGGAGCGGACAGCCTTGGCGCCGGCGGCATCACGGCGGCGCTGGCGCTCTCGCTGCCGGCGGCGCTCGGCCTCGCGGTGCTGGCCCACCCCATCGTCGTGGTGCTGTTCGAGCGCGGGGCCTTCGATTCCTCGGCCAGCGCGCTGACAGCGAGCGCGCTGGCGCTGCTTGCCCTCACCCTGCCGGTGCAGGCGCTGGAGAAGGTGCTGATCACGATCGCCTTCGCGCGGGGCCTGTCGCGCCTTGTCACCCTTGCCAGCCTCGCCGCCCTGCCCGTCGGGGCGGTGATCGGCTTTCTCGCCGTCGGGCCGCTCGGCATGGCGGGGCCGGCGCTGGGGGTGCTGGCCTCCAGCCTGGTCGCGCTCGCCGGTCTGGCGACAGGGCTCGGCCGGCGGCGGCTGATCGTGCTGCCGCCCACCGCGCGCCGCCGGCTGGCGCGGCTGGTCATCGCCGCACTCGCCATGGCGGCGGCGGTGGTGGCGGCGCGGCAGGGGGTGGAGGGCGTGCTGGCGCAGGGCGGGCTTGCCGCCGCGGCCGCGTTGGCGTGCCTGGTCGTGCTGGGGGGCGCAGCCTATGCCGGGCTCGCGCTGGCGCTGGGCGGCGTCGATGGCGCCACGCTGCGCGCGGGCCTGCGCAAATAGCGCGCGTGCCGCTGCCGGAAGAAACTTGCCCCTGAAGGTCATGCGTGCCATAGCGCCCCCGCGCCGGGGGCACGTTCCCGCGGCACGGCAGGGCGCAGACCACAGGACGTCCCGACATGGAATTCAAGCCGCTCGTGTTTTCCGGCGTCCAGCCGACCGGAAACCTGCATCTCGGCAATTATCTCGGCGCCATCCAGCGCTTCGTGGCGCTGCAGGACAGCCATGACTGCCTCTATTGCGTGGTCGACATGCACGCCATCACGGTGTGGCAGGACCCGGCCGACCTGAAGCGGCAGATCCGCGAGGTCACGGCCGCCTTCATCGCCTCGGGCATCGATCCGACCAAGCACATCGTGTTCAACCAGAGCCAGGTCTCCGGCCATGCCGAGCTGGCCTGGGTGTTCAACTGCGTGGCGCGGCTGGGCTGGCTCAACCGCATGACCCAGTTCAAGGAAAAGGCCGGCAAGGACCGCGAGAACGCCTCGGTGGGCCTTTACGCCTATCCGAGCCTGATGGCGGCCGACATCCTGCTCTACCGCGCCACCCATGTGCCTGTCGGCGAGGACCAGAAGCAGCACCTGGAGCTGACCCGCGACATCGCGCAGAAGTTCAACAATGATTTCGGCGCCTCCATCGCCGCCAATGGCTTGGGCGAGGCGTTCTTCCCGCTGCCCGAGCCGCTGATCGGCGGGCCGGCGGCGCGGGTGATGAGCCTGCGCGACGGCGCCAAGAAGATGTCGAAGTCGGACCCGTCCGATCTCTCCCGCATCAACCTCACCGACGATGCCGACGTCATCGCCTCGAAGATCCGCAAGGCCAAGACCGACCCCGAGCCGCTGCCCTCCGAGGCCGAGGGCCTGAAGGGCCGGCCGGAAGCCGAGAACCTCGTCGGCATCTACGCCGCGCTGGGCGCGGTGGCGCGGGACGAGGTGCTCACGCAGTTCGGCGGCGGCCAGTTCTCCACCTTCAAGGCGGCGCTGGTCGACCTCGCCGTGGCCAAGCTCGGCCCGATCGGCGCCGAGATGCAGCGCCTGGTGGCCGAGCCGGACCATATCGACGCCATCCTGCGCGACGGCGCGGCGCGCGCCCGCGTGCTGGCCGATGCCACCATGGCCAATGTGCGGGACATTGTCGGCTTCGTGCGCTAGCCTTCCGGTCAGAACCGTCGCCGGGGGAAAAGCCGATGCCGCGCCGGCGCCAAAGCCACGAGCCGGGCCACCGCCGCAAGTTTCTGGTGCTGGCCGACGACACGCCGGAATGCGACCGCGCGCTTTATTACGCGGCGCGGCGCGCGGCGCGCACCGGCGGCGGGGTGGTGCTGCTGAGCGTGCTGCAGCTGGAAGACGCCCCGAGCCAGTGGCTGGGCGTCGCCGACCTGATGCGGGCCGAGGCGACCGACAAGGCCGAGGCCCGGCTCGACCTGTTGTCCGCCCGCGCGCAGGGCATTTCCGGCATCGATCCCGAGCGGGTGGTGCGCGAGGGCGGCATCGCCGAGCAGATCCACAGGATCATCGAGGAGGACGAGGACATCGCCATCCTCGTGCTCGCCGCCGGCACGAGCAAGGAAGGGCCGGGCCCGCTCATCGCCTCGCTGGCCAAGGGGATGTGGGCCAGCCTGCCGGTGCCGATCACCATCGTGCCCGGCACGCTCTCCGACGGCGAGATCGACGCGCTGGCGTGAACGGGTGGGCGGCCGGGTGGCGGCGTCGCCGGTGCGGGGAGTCTCCCGCCCCTTCCCCCGCGCCACCGGAGAGCTTATCTAAAGAGCAAATTCCCCCGTCGCCGCGGCCTTGAACCCCGGTGGGCAAGGAGACCGACATGTTCATCCAGACCGAAGCCACCCCCAATCCCGCCACGCTGAAGTTCCTGCCCGGCCGCTCCGTGCTGGGCGACGGCACCTTCGAGGCCCGCGACGCCGACGAGGCCGCCCGCTCGCCGCTGGCGGTGCGCCTGTTCGAGGTGCCGGGCGTCACCGGCGTGTTCTTCGGCTCCGATTTCGTCACCGTGACCAAGGCGCAGGGCGACTGGGCGCATCTCAAGCCCGCCATTCTCGGCGCCATCATGGAGCATTTCGTCTCCGGCCAGCCGATCCTGCCCGAGGACCATGAGCACACCGCCGACGACGCCTTCTTCGAGGCCAAGGATGCCGGGCTGGTCGACACCATCCGCGAGCTGATCGACACCCGCGTGCGCCCGGCCGTGGCCAATGACGGCGGCGACATCACCTTCCGCGGCTACAAGGACGGCGTGGTGTTCCTCGCCATGAAGGGCTCCTGTGCCGGCTGCCCGTCCTCCACCGCGACGCTGAAGAACGGCATCGAGAACCTGCTGCGCCATTTCGTGCCCGACGTCGTCGAGGTGCGCCCGGTCTGATCGCCGGCGCTCCGCTTTCCATTGCGAGGCGACCATGAGCATGGTGGGCGCATGATCGCCCCTGTTGATTCTGGCCCTTGCTGATTGTCGCCCATGCTTATCCTTGCCATCGACACCGCGCTTGAAGCCTGTTCGGCGGCCCTGCACGACATGGCCACCGACCAGACCCGGGCGGTGGAACATGTCGTCATGGCGCGCGGCCATGCCGAACAGCTGATCCCGATGGTTGAGCGGGTGATGGCCGGCGCCGGGGCCGATTTCAGCGAGATCGACCTCTTCGCCGTCACGGTCGGCCCCGGCAGCTTCACCGGGCTGCGGGTGGGCATCTCCGCCGCGCGCGGCTTCGGCCTCGCCACCGGCAAGCCCGTCCTCGGCCTGCCGACGCTGACAGTGCTGGCCGCGCCGCTGCTGGCGCGCGACGACGCGGTGCCGGTGGCCGCCGCCATCGATGCCCGCCACGGCAATGTCTATCTGCAGATGATCGGCCCGGCCGGCCGAATTCTGGTGAGCCCCCGCGTCATGAGCGTGAAGGATGCCGCCCGCTCGGTCGCCAACGGGCCGGTGCGGCTGGTGGGCTCCGGCGCGGGCCTGCTCGCCGATGCCTGGCCGTCCGGCGCGCAGCCGCCGGTCGAGGTGCGGGCCACCGCGACGCCGGACCCGGTATGGCTCGCCCGCATCGCCAGCGTCGCCGACCCCTCCCGCTCCGAACCCAAGCCGCTTTATCTGCGTGATGCCGACGCCAAGCCGCAGACTGGCGGGCGGATCGCCCGTCGATGACCGGGCTGCCGGCATGGCTCGGCTGGATGACGGGCGGGCGCCCCTCCGAGGTGTCGCTGCGCGCCCTGCGCGCCGGCGATGCCGAGGCGCTGGCGCGGATTCACGCCCAGTCCTTCCGGCTCGGGTGGGACGCCGCCGAGTTCGAGCGCCTCATCGCCAACCGGCTGACCCGTGGCCTTGTCGCCACCGACGGCCCGGGCGGGGCGCCGGTCGGTTTTATCCTGCTGAGCGGGGTGACGCCGGAAATGGAGATTCTCTCGGTGGCGGTCGACCGCCGGCGGCGCGGCGCCGGCATCGGCCTCAAGCTGGTGCAGGCCGCCTTCGGCACGCTGGCGGCGGAGGGCTACCGCACCGTGTTCCTGGAAGTCGAGGACGGCAATGCTGCCGCGCTGAAGCTCTATGCCCGCACCGGCTTTCGCGAGATCGGCCGCCGCCCGGGCTATTATCGCGACAGTGCCGGCGCGCCGGTGGCGGCGCTAAGCATGCGGCGCGACATCGCCTGAGAGAAACCATTGCCCTTGCCGGCTTTGCTGCGCCATAAGGCGGACAGGCGCGGAAAGACCGGCCGATGCGGGCTTAAGGAAGCAGGCCGAGGAATGAACGACAAGCCGACCGCGATTGAGGAAGCCTGCGTCACGCTGGGCCTGCGGATGACCGACCAGCGCCGGGTGATCGCCCGCATCATCGCCGATGCGCAGGACCATCCCGATGTCGAGGAACTGCATCGGCGCGCGATCGCCGTGGATGACCGCATCTCCATCTCCACCGTCTACCGCACGGTGAAGCTGTTCGAGGATGCCGGCATCATCGCCCGCCACGATTTTCGCGATGGCCGCTCGCGCTACGAGCCGGTGCCCGACGAGCATCACGACCATCTCATCGACCTGCGCAGCGGCCATGTGGTGGAGTTCCGCTCCGAGGAGATCGAGCATCTGCAGGAGGAGATCGCCCGCAAGCTCGGCTACCGGCTGATCGGCCACCGGCTGGAACTCTATGGCGTGCCGCTCGACACGCCGACGAGCACGGAAACCCCTACGGCGTCCGATTCGTTGCGGAAGGAGTGAGGGCGTGCGGGCCTGGCTGGTGATCGTGCCGGTCGTGCTCGTCACGCTCATCGGCATTCCGCTGCAGTGGCTCTCGCTCGCGCTGCGCCTGCCGACCCGGCGCACCCTGCCCGTGCTCTATCATCGCACCGTGCTGGCGCTGGTGGGGGTGCGGGTGCGGGTGGTCGGCGCGCCGGCGGCGGCACGGCCGCTGCTGATCCTTGCCAATCATGCCTCCTGGCTGGACATTCCCGTGCTCGGCGGGCGCCTGCCGCTGTGCTTCGTCGCCAAGAGCGAGGTCGCCCGCTGGCCCGGCATCGGGCTGCTGGCCAGGCTCCAGCGCACCATCTTCGTCGACCGCTCCTCGCGCACCGCCACCGGCCGTGTCGCCGGCGAGATGGCGGCGCGGATGAATGACGGCGACCCGGTGGTGCTGTTCGCCGAAGGCACCTCCAGCGACGGCAACCGGGTGCTGCCCTTCCGCTCGGCGCTGGTCGGCGCCGCCCGCCAGAGCCTGGGCGAGACGGAAGGGCCGGCGGCGACGATCCAGCCGCTCGCCATCGCCTATGTCGGCCTTGCCGGCCTGCCGCTCGGCCGCGCCGGGCGCCCGCGCCTCGCCTGGTATGGCGACATGGACCTCGCCCCGCATCTGATGGAGGTGCTGCGGCGCGGCGGGGTCGAGGTGGAACTGCGCTTCGGCGAAACGCTGGCCGCGGGCGGGCGCAAGGCGGCGGCGCAGGAGGCCGAGCGCGCGGTGCGCACCCTGCTGGCGCAAGCCCTTACCGGGCGACCGGGCTGAGGGATAAGTTGCGGCTTTTCAGGCTTTGCGCCTGCGGGGAAGGCCCCGGCGCATTTCCTTTTGGCGGGAATCCCGTTACACAGAAGCTCTGGGCGCCACTTCTGGAGAGCTGGACGATCTCGACCTGCGCGATACCGAGCTGGGACCGGGCGGCAATGGATGAGGGCGCCTTGCGAGCGCGCGCCCATCGTGCCCTCGGGTTGCCACCACAGAGGGCCGCCGCGTCTCCGGACGCCTTGCGGCACGGGTCGATCGACACGCAATGAGTGAAACGCGCAAGCTTTACGTCCGCTCCTTCGGCTGCCAGATGAACGTCTATGACGCTCAGCGCATGACGGACACGCTGGCGAAGGAGGGCTATGTCGAGACCGACAGCCCCGACGACGCCGATCTCGTCATTCTCAACACCTGCCATATCCGCGAGAAGGCGGCCGAGAAGGTCTATTCCGAGCTTGGCCGGCTGAAGAAGGCGCAGGAAGTGGCGGGGCGCCAGCAGATGGTGGCGGTCGCCGGCTGCGTGGCGCAGGCGGAAGGCGCCGAAATCCTCAAGCGCGCCCGCGGTGTCGATCTCGTCGTCGGCCCGCAGAGCTACCACAAGCTGCCCGAGCTGGTCGCCGACGCCCAGCGGCGCGGCGGCAACCGGCGCGCCGGCATTGTCGAGACCGAGTTTCCGGTCGAGGACAAGTTCGATTTCCTGCCCCCGCCGACGCGGGCGGCGATCAACAAGCGCGGCCCGGCGGCTTTTGTCACCGTGCAGGAAGGCTGCGACAAGTTCTGCACCTTCTGCGTCGTGCCCTATACGCGCGGGGCGGAAGTCTCGCGCCCGCTGCCGAAGATTCTCGACGAGGTGATCCGCCTTGCCGAGGCCGGGGTGCGCGAGGTCACGCTGATCGGCCAGAACGTCAATGCCTATCACGGGCTCGACGCCGCCGGCCGCAGCGCCAACCTGACCGAGCTGATCCACCGCATCGCCGAGGTGCCGGGCATCGCCCGCGTGCGCTACACCACCAGCCACCCGCGCGACATGGATGACGAGCTGATCGCCGCCCATCGCGACCTGCCGGCGCTGATGCCCTATCTGCACCTGCCGGTGCAGTCCGGCTCCAACCGCGTGCTGGCGGCGATGAACCGCAAGCATGACCGCGAGCTGTTCTTCGAGATCGTCGCCAAGGTGCGCGCCGCGCGGCCCGACATCGCCTTCTCCTCCGATTTCATCGTCGGCTTTCCCGGCGAGACCGACGCCGATTTCGCCGACACGATGGACCTCGTCGAGCGCGTGGGCTTCGCCTCCGCCTTCTCGTTCAAATATTCCTCCCGCCCCGGCACGCCGGCGGCCGGCATGGAGGGGCAGGTTCCCGAACAGGCGAAGTCCGCACGCATCCACGCGCTGCAGGCGCGGCTGGACGGGCAGAAGACGGCCTTCGACGTCGCCTGCCGTGGCCGGGTCCTCGACATTTTGATCGAGAAGCCGGGCCGTTTTCCCGGCCAGCTCATCGGCCGCTCGCCCTATCTGCAGTCCATCGTCGTCGAGGGCCCGCTTGAGGCCATCGGCACGCTGGCGCAGGCGCTGGTGCGCGAGGTCAGTACCAAGAATCTCACAGGCGAGCTGCTCGGCGGCGAGTTCTTCAATGAACGACCGGCGCGCGAATCGCGTTTCATCGGGCAGAGCGAGAAGCTGGAGGCGTGAGCGTGCGTCGACCTGGTAGCGGATCTGGTAGCGAGAGCGAACGTGCCTTGGCCTCCCCGCGCGCGGCCCCGCGCCCCGTGCCGGCGCCCGCGCGCTGGATGGAGGCGTCCGGCGACGATGCGCCCGGGCAGATCGTCCTCGCCTTTGACGACAACCGCATCGCCAGCCAGCTTTTCGGCCATTACGGCCAGAACCTCGCTCTGATCGAGCGGCGGCTGGAAATCGTCGCCGAGCAGCGCGGCAACCATGTCACGCTGGAAGGCCCGCGCGAGGCCTGCGAGCAGGCGCGCCATGTGCTGGAGACGCTCTATGCCCGGCTGAAGAAGGGCGGCGAGCTGCAGCCCGGCGATGTCGAGGGCGTGATGCGCGAGGCCGCCGCGCAGGGGCAATTATTTGAGTTCGACCCCGCCACCAAGAAGCAGAGCTTCGACGAGATCCAGCTCCGCCGCCGCCCGGTGCGGGCCCGCACCGCCGCGCAGGACGCCTATATCCGCGCGCTGAAGCGCCAGACGCTGGTGTTCGGCGTCGGCCCGGCCGGCACCGGCAAGACCTGGCTGGCGGTCGCCTATGCCGTGCACCTGCTGGAGCGCCGCGTGGTCGACCGGCTGATCCTCTCCCGCCCGGCGGTGGAGGCGGGCGAGCGGCTCGGCTTCCTGCCCGGCGACATGAAGGAGAAGGTCGACCCCTATCTGCGCCCGATCTACGACGCGCTGCATGACCTGATGGACCGCGCCTTTGTCGAGCGGGCGATGATTTCGGGCGAGATCGAGATCGCGCCGCTGGCCTTCATGCGCGGGCGCACGCTGGCCAATGCCTGCGTCATCCTTGACGAGGCGCAGAACACCACCTCGATGCAGATGAAGATGTTCCTCACCCGCCTGGGTGAAAACTCGCACATGATCATCACCGGCGATCCCAGCCAGATCGACCTGCCGCCGGGCCAGACTTCCGGCCTTGCCGAGGCGGTGGGGCTGCTGGGCGAGGTCGAGGGCGTCGAGGTCTGCCATTTCAACGCCGCCGACGTGGTGCGCCACGAGCTGGTCGGCCGCATCGTCGCCGCCTATGAGACCAAGGATGCGGCGGCGCGGGCGGCGGCCCCCGCCGGGCTGCCGCGCCGATGAGCGAGGCGCCGCGCATCGAGGTCGACGTGCTGGTGGAGGCCGCCCCGTGGGCGTCGCTTGCCGATGCCGAGGCGCTGGTGGTGCGGGCGGTAAACGCGGCCTGCGCCGGGGCGCTGACCGAGTACGAGATCGACGTGGATGGCGCCGAGATCGCGGTGAAGCTGACCGACGACGCCACCATAAGGGCGCTCAACCGCGCGTGGCGCGGCAAGGACTACGCGACCAACGTGCTGTCCTTTCCCACCCCCGAGGTGGCGCGCGCCGGTGGCGATCCCCATCTGGGCGACATCGCCATCGCCTATGAGACGCTGGCGCGCGAGGCGGAGGCGGAGGGCAAGCCGCTCGCCGACCATCTCGCGCATCTGGCCGTCCATGGTACGCTGCACCTGCTCGGCTACGACCACGAGGTGGCGGAAGAGGCCGAGGAGATGGAGGCGATGGAGCGCCGCGTGCTCGCCGACCTCGCGATTGCCGACCCCTATGCCGACACCGAACCCGTTCTCATCCCTGACCCGAGCAACTGAACCAAAGAGCGATGTCCGAACCTGTCTCAAGCTCGTCCTCCGCCCCTCAGGGCAGCGAGGGCCCAAGTAGCGGCGCTTCCGGTAACGGCGCCTCCAGCAGCGCCACGGCGAGCGCCGGGCAGCGAAGCAAGGCCGGCGGAGGTTCCAGCGAGCCCCGCGCCGGCTTTTTCGACCGGCTCCGCCATCTCATCGGCGGCCGGCGCTCCTCCGGCTCGCTGCGCACCGATCTCGCCACCATCCTCGCCGCGACCAGCGCCGAGCCCGGTGCCGACCTGACCGCCACCGAGCGGACGATGCTGAAGAGCATCCTCGATCTGCGCGAGCTGCGCATCGGCGACCTCATGGTTCCCCGCGCCGACATCGTCGCGGTGCAGAAGGACATTTCGCTGGGCGAACTGCTCGCGGTCTTCGCCGAGGCCGGCCATTCGCGGCTCGTCGTCTATGACGACACGCTCGACGACCCCGTCGGCATGGTTCATATCCGCGATCTCGTGACCTATCTGACCCAGCGCGCCATGGCGCCGCGCACGGAGTCGCCGCGCCCCGACTCGCCGCGCAGCGGCCCGCGCGAGGCCGCCATCGCCGAGGCCCCCGCCACGGGCGGTAAGGCGGCCCGTCCGGCCTTCAACCTCAAGGCCATTGATCTCAGCAATTCGCTCAGCGGCGCCAAGCTGATCCGCCGGCTGCTGTTCGTGCCGCCCTCCATGCCCTCGATCGAGCTGCTGGCCAGCATGCAGGCGAGCCGCATCCATCTCGCCCTCGTCATCGACGAATATGGCGGGACCGACGGCATCGTCTCGATGGAGGACCTGGTCGAGGAAATCGTCGGCGACATTGAAGACGAGCACGACGAGGACGAGACCCCCACCATCGCCCGCCAGGCCGATGGCAGCTTCATCGCCGATGCCCGCGCCAGCCTCGAGGATGTCGCCGACATGATCGACCCGGCCTTCGCGCTCGGCGAGGAGGCCGAGGAGGTCGACACGCTTGGCGGCCTGCTCGTCACCCTGGCCGGCCGGGTGCCGGTGCGGGGCGAGATCGTGCCGGGGCCGGGCAATTTCGAGATCGAGGTGCTCGATGCCGATCCGCGCCGGGTCAAGCGGCTGCGCCTTTCGCCGAGCCGTGGCGAAGCGGGCGCCGACGCCCGGCTGGCGGACGGCGGAAGCGCGGGCGCCACGGCGCGGGCCCTGCCCCCGCCCGCCCAGCAGGCGAGCGAGGCCTCCCGGAGCGATTCGCGCCGCGATACCGATGCCGCCTGAGGGTATGCCAGGCGTTCGGCGAGCGCTTCGTCGATGCTGACGCCGGAGCGGCTGCAGGGGGCGTCCGGCCGCTGGCGCGCGCTCGCCGCCCTCGCGGCGGGCGGGCTCTCGGCGCTGGCCATGCCGCCCTTCGGCCTGTGGCCGGTGCTGGCGCTGACGCTGCCGGTGCTGGTGTTCCTGATCGACGGCACTCTCGATCTGCCGCTGCGCCGGGCGCTGCGGGCGAGCTTCCTCGCTGGCTGGTTGTTCGGCATGGGCTATTTCGTCGCCGGCCTGTGGTGGATCGGCCAGGCGTTCCTCGTCCAGGCGGAAGTCTTTATGTGGCTGATGCCGTTCGCGGTGATCGGCCTGCCCGCGGCGCTTGCGGTGTATACCGGGCTCGGCTGTGTGCTCGCCCGGCTGCTGTGGACCCGGGGGCCCGGGCGGATTCTCGCCTTTGCCGCCGCCCTCACCTTGGCGGAGACGGCGCGCGGCACCCTGCTGACCGGCTTCCCCTGGAACGATTTCGGCTATGCGCTGGCCACCGATCTGCGCTTCGCCCAGGCCGCGTCGGTCATCGGGCTCATCGGCCTGTGCCTGGTGACGCTGGCGACGCTGGCCAGCCCGGCGGCGCTGTTCAGCCCCGCCGCCGGGCGCCGCGCCCGCCATGTGCCGCTCGGCCTCGCCGTCGGCCTGCTGGCCGCGCTGTGGGCGGGCGGGCAATGGCGGCTTGCCACCACCGAGATCGGCACGGTTCCCGGCGTGCGGCTGCGGCTGATGCAGCCGGACCTTCCGCAGGACCAGAAATTCCGCTACGACGCCCGCCGCACCGTGATGGACCTCTATCTCGCCACCAGCGAGAGCCAGGGCGGCCTTGCCGGCGTCACCCATCTGTTCTGGCCGGAATCGGCCTTCCCGTTCTTCCTCGAACGCGAGCCGGAGGCGCTGGCGCGGATCGTGGCGATGCTGCCGCGCGGCACCACGCTCATAACAGGCGCCGCGCGGTACCAGCCGGTGCCGGGCCGCGAGCGGCCTGATGTGTTCAACGCCGTGCGGGTGATTGATTCGGAAGGGACGATCCGCGGCAATGCCGACAAGGTCCACCTCGTTCCGTTTGGCGAATATCTGCCGTTTCAGGAAACGCTCGAAGCAATGGGGCTGGAGGCGCTTACCCGGCTGCGCGGAGGCTTCGCCGCCGCAACCTCGCGCAGCCTGCTCGCCATTCCCGGCCTGCCCGACGCGGTGCCGCTGATCTGCTACGAGGCGATCTTTCCGGACGAGGTGATGCCCGCGTCCAGCGCGGGGCCCGGCGGGGCGGGGGCGCGGCCGGGCTTTCTGCTCAACCTGTCCAATGATGCCTGGTTTGGCCTGACCCCGGGCCCCTACCAGCATTTCGAGCAGTCCCGCCTGCGGGCGATCGAGCAAGGCCTGCCGCTGGTCCGGGTAACCAACAATGGCATCTCCGCCATTGTCGATCCGCTGGGACGAATTCGCGCGATTCTACCCTTGGGTGTGCGAGGCGTACTGGACGACAGCCTCCCGCAAGCTATGTCCGCTACCCCTTATGCCTCATTCGGCATGGTGATACCGTGGATGTTGCTTCTTGGCTGCCTCTGCGGGGCGCTCGTGCTGCGTCTGCGAGCTATGCACGTCTAGATTGATCGACGCCGGAACGCGCTGCGCCTAGACTGTCCACGGGCTCGGGCACTGCTTCTCTCCCTCTGAACCGGGGGGGAGGTATTTTTTTGTTTGCAGTCGGGGAAGCCGATGACGAAGAAATCTCCCAATCCCGTCGACAAGTATGTCGGCAGCCGGGTCCGCATGCGTCGCATGATGGTCGGCATGAGCCAGGAAAAACTTGGCGAGAGCCTCGGCATCACCTTCCAGCAGATCCAGAAATACGAGAAGGGCACCAACCGGATCGGCGCCAGCCGCCTGCAGAATATCTCGCAGGTGCTCTCCGTGCCGGTGGCCTTCTTCTTCGAGGGCGCGCCCACCATGACGGGCGATGTCGCCGGCTTCGCCGAGGACGCCTCGCCGGCCTATGTCTCGGATTTCCTGGCCTCGTCGGAAGGGCTCGCCCTCACCCGCGCTTTCCTCAAGATCGCCGATAGCAAGGTCCGCCGCCGTATCGTCGACCTGGTGGAAGCCCTCGCCGAGCCGAGCCCGGCCGCGTGAGGACGCAGCACCGGGGCGTTCTTTTTTCCGAACGATTCCGCCTTTAAAACCTTGACCGTCCCGACCGCGCTTGCAAAAGATGCGCGGCCGGGCGCGGGCAAATGCGCCTGCCGAGAATCGAGGAGCCGACTCGTGTCCCGCCAAGCCTATCTCTTTACTAGCGAATCTGTCTCCGAAGGCCACCCCGACAAGGTGTGCGACCGCATCTCCGACGAGATCGTCGATGCCTTCTTCAAGCACGGCCCGGAATTTGGCTGGGATCCGAGCCACCTGCGCGTGGCCGCCGAGACGCTGGCCACCACCAACCGGGTGGTGATCGCCGGCGAGACGCGCGGCCCGGCCCAGCTGACCAAGGACTTCCTCAGCCATATCGCCCGGCTCGCGATCAAGGATATCGGCTACGAGCAGGACGGCTTCCACTGGGAGAAGGCGGCGATCGACGTGCATCTGCACGCGCAGTCCGTCGACATCGCCCAGGGCGTCGATTCGGCCGGCAACAAGGACGAGGGCGCGGGCGACCAGGGCATCATGTTCGGCTATGCCTGCCGCGAGACGCCCGAGCTGATGCCGGCGCCGATCTACTACGCGCACAAGATCCTCAAGCTGCTCGCCGATGCCCGCCATTCCGGCGAGAGCACCGTGCTCGGCCCCGACGCCAAGAGCCAGGTGACGGTGCGCTATGAGGGCGGCAAGCCGGTCGAGGTGACGCAGATCGTGCTCTCGACCCAGCACCTCGATGCCGACCTCTCCTCGCACGACGTGCAGAGCATTGTGGAGCCCTATATCCGCCAGGCGCTGCCCGATGGCTGGATCACGCCGTCGACGGTGTGGCACGTCAACCCGACCGGCAAGTTCGTCATTGGCGGGCCGGATGGCGATTGCGGCCTCACCGGCCGCAAGATCATCGTCGACACCTATGGTGGCGCGGCCCCGCATGGCGGCGGCGCCTTCTCCGGCAAGGACCCGACCAAGGTCGACCGCTCGGCCGCCTATGCCGCGCGCTACCTTGCCAAGAATGTGGTCGCCGCCGAACTCGCTGATCGCTGCACCATCCAGCTCGCCTACGCCATCGGCGTGTCCGACCCGCTGGCGGTCTATGTCGACCTCTACGGCACCGGCAAGGTCGAGGAAGCCAAGCTTGAGAGCGCGCTGCGCGAGGTGATGAACCTGCGCCCGCGCGGCATTCGCGAGCATCTCGGCCTCAACAAGCCGATCTACGCCCGCACTTCCGCCTATGGCCATTTCGGCCGCGCCCCGGACGCCGATGGCGGCTTCTCCTGGGAGCGCACCGATCTCGTCGCGGCGCTGAAGTCGGCCGTGGGGTGAGTTTTCCTCCCGCGCGATTGCGCGCGGAACACACTGCGCTTATGCGGGGCGGACAGGCCATGTCCGCCCCGCCTTTGTTTCGAGCATCCCTCATGACCGCCGACGACGATACCCGCCCCTTCACGCCCGACGACAGGCCGGCGGACGGTGCCCCCCGCGAGGCCGCCTTCTATGGACGGCGCAAGGGCAAGAAGCTGCGCACGGCACAGGCCGCCCATATGGCGCAGGACCTGCCGCGCCTGGCCATCGGCCTTGACGATGTCGGCGCGGCGCCGCTCGCCGGCCTTTTCCCCCATCCCGTGCGGGAGGTGCGGCTGGAGATCGGCTTCGGCGGCGGCGAGCATCTGGTGGCTGAGGCCCTGCGCCATCCCGATGTCGGCTATATCGGCGCCGAGGCCTTCCTCAACGGCATCGCCAAGGCGACGACCAGCGTGAGCGAGAAGGGGCTGGCCAATGTCCGCCTCTATGGCGACGACGTGATTCCGCTGCTCGACCGCCTGCCGGCGGCCAGCCTTGCGCGCATCGACCTGCTCTATCCCGACCCCTGGCCCAAGCGCCGGCACTGGAAGCGGCGCTTCGTGCAGGCCGACAATATCGATCGCATCGCCCGGCTGCTGGCGCCCGGCGGGCATTTCCGCTTCGCCACCGATATCGAGCACTATGCGGGGTGGACGCTGCGCCAGTTTCTCGCCGATGCGCGCTTCGACTGGACGGCCGAGCGGGCCGATGACTGGCGCCTCGCCTGGGCAGGCTGGCCGGGCACGCGCTACGAGGCCAAAGCCCTGCGGGAAGGCCGGCGGCCGGGATACTACGAGTTCCAGCGCCGGTGAATACCGCCTAGAATGGGAACCATGACGGTGGCGGCCGCGTTTACGAGGCACGTCGACCCCTTGTTCCTTACCCGGAGATTCCCATGGCCCAGCCGCAGGACGATTTCGCCAAGCTGTCCGCCGACCTCTCGACCCTGCGGAGCGATGTCGCGAAGCTGACCGAGACGCTCACCGCCCTTGCCAAATCGGAAGGGGCCTCGGCCGCCGACGCCATCGCCGGCCGGTTCCGCTCGGGCGCGGCGCGAGCGGAAGCCGCCGCGTCCGGCCTTGCCGAGGAAGGCTATGCCGCCCTGCACGACGCCAAGGCGCGGGCCCAGGAGCTGACCGGCGACCTCGGCGCGACGATCGAACGCAACCCCTATGGTTCGGTGATCGCGGCGCTGGGTGTCGGCTTCCTGTTCGGCCTGCTGTCGCGGGGCAAGTGATGCTTCGCCTTCTGCTGGCGATATTCGGCGGGGAAATCCGCCTGATGGCGCGCAGGGCCGCCCGCACGGCCCTGCTCTGCGCGATTGGCGGCCTGCTGATCGCGTGTTCGGCGGTGTTCTTCATGATCGCCTCGTTCATCGCCCTCGCCGACCGCTATGACGCGCTCACCGCCGCGCTTGTTATCGGCGGGTTCCTGCTGGTGCTGGGCCTGATCTTCCTTCTCGTCGCGCTGCTGCGCGGGCGCCGGCGTCGGCCGGTGAGCCTTGGCGGCTTTGGCGCCTATGGGGCCATGCCCCCGGCGGCCATGGGGCCGGCCCCGGGCGTCGGCCCGGCGCCTTCGGCCGGGATGCCTCCCGCCAGCGTGAAGACCGTTCTCGGCATTGCGGCCGGCGCGGCGGTAATCGGCCTTATTCTTGGCCGACGGGTCTGAAAATGTGATGCCGGGCCCTCACCGGCCCGGTCCGCGTTAGCCTCCCGTTATTGCAGGGGCCGCTAAAAAGGACCAATCTGCCACAAAGGCCGGAGCCCGGCGCCACCCGCGTGGCGCGGGGCGCTCCGCTTGCCGCAGGAGGTTCCAACTTGACGTTTCGACGTTTGTCGCTGCGGCCGGGAGCGGCCATTCTCGCTACGCTCACGGCATTGGGTGTCGCTCTGCCCGCGCGTGCCGACGCCCCGCCGGCAGACTTCATCGCCCGCTCCTCGCCGGCCGGCAATTATCTCGCCGCGCGCCTCGCCATCACCGAGCGCGACACGGCCGCCGCCGCCGCTTATTACCGGGAGCTCGCCCGCCTGTTCCCCCGCCAGCGCGAATTGCTGGAGCGCGCCTTCCTCACCTTGCTGGCGGAAGGCTCGATCGACGAGGCGGTCGGCCTGGCGCAGCGTCTGGTGCGGATCGATCCCGAGCACACGCTGGCCCGGCTGGTGCTCGGCGTGCGGGCGATCAAGGCCAAGCAATATGTCACCGCCCGCAGCAATCTGCGCCGCTCCGGCCAGGGCGCCATTGCCGAGCTGAACGCCACCCTGCTCAGCGCCTGGAGCCAGTTCGGTTCGGGCGATGCGCGCGCCGGCGTCAAGGCGATCGACGCGCTGCAGGGGCCGGAATGGTATGCCGGCTTCAAGGATTTCCACGCCGGGCTGATGCTCGACGCGGCCGGCGTCAAGAAGGAGGCCGGCCAGCGGCTGGAGGCGGCGCTCAAGCTTGATCCGCGAACGCTCCGTGTGGTCGACGCCTATGCCCGCTGGGCCTCGCGCAACGCCGACAAGGCGCTGGCCATCTCGACCTATGAGGATTTCGACAAGCTGGTGCCCGGCGACCCGCTGGTGGCCCGGTCGCTTGAGCAGCTCAACGCCGGCAAGACGCTGCCCCCGCTGGTGACGACCCCGGTCGCCGGCGCGGCGGAAGTGCTGTACGGCCTCGGCGCGGCGCTCGGCCGGCAGGGCGGCGAGGATCTCGCCCTCGTCTATCTACAGCTCGGCCGCTGGCTCGACCCCTCGCAGCCGCTGATGGCGATCACCCTCGCCGACCTGTTCGAAACGATGAAGCGGCACGAGGACGCCATCGCCCTCTACGCCGCCGTGCCTGAGTCCTCGCCCTTCAAGACCAATGCCGAGGTGCAGCGCGCGCTCAATCTGGACGCCATCGACCAGCATGACGCCGCGCTCGCCGTGCTCAAGCAGGTGGTTGCCGGAAATGTGAAGGACCAGCGCTCGATCATGGCGCTCGGCGACGTGCTGCGCTCGAACGAGAAGTTCGCCGAGGCGGCGGAGGTCTATACCAGCGCCATCGACCAGCTCGGCACGCCGCAGGCCAAGGATTGGGTGCTCTATTACTTCCGTGGCACCTGCTATGAGCGCACCAAGCAGTGGGACAAGTCCGAGGCGGACCTGAAGAAGGCGCTGGAGCTGAGCCCCAACCAGCCGCATGTGCTGAACTATCTCGGCTACAGCTGGATCGACCAGGGGATCAACCTGGAGGCCGGCACCGAGATGATCCGCAAGGCGGTGGCGCTGCGCCCCGATGACGGCTTCTTCATCGACAGCCTGGGCTGGGCCTATTACCGCACCGGCCATTATGACGAGGCGGTGCGCGAGCTGGAGCGGGCGGTCGAGCTCAAGCCGAACGAGGCGGTGATCAACGACCATCTCGGCGACGCCTATTGGAAGGTCGACCGCAAGCTGGAAGCCCGCTTCAAGTGGAACCATGCCCGCGACCTGAAGCCCGAGCCGGACGAGCTGGCCGATATCGAGCGCAAGATCGCCGTGGGTCTCGACGAGGCCGAGCGCGTCAAGGCCGGCACGGCGACGATCCAGAAGACCGAGGCGACGCCTGCCGCCGAGCCGCAGAAGGCGGCGGCGGACAAGACGCAGGATGCCGAGACGCCGGGCAATGGCGGCTGAGGCCTCCCCTTCCACGCTCGGCTGACGCAAAAAGGGGCGGGACCCGCGCGGGACCCGCCCCTTTTCGTTGATCGGCCTGCGGGATCAGCGCGCCGCGGCGCCGACGAAGAACAGCGGACGCGAGCGCAGCGCCAGGGCGCCATCGCCGATCAGCCACAGCGCGAAGGACGCCGCGATCAGGAAGCCGGGATATTCCCAGCCGCCGCCAGCGGCGGAAAACAGCCAGCCATTGGGGATGTGCACGCTCATGGCGCCGGCCATCACCGGGATCAGCAGCAGCGCGACATGGCGGGCATAGACGCCGGCGATGATAAGCAGGCCGCCGATCAGCTCGGCCAGGAACACCGGCCAGGCCAGCGCTTCCGGCAGGCCGAGGCTGCCGAGGAAGCCGGCAAAGCCGGGAATGGTGAAAACGGCGTATTTCAGCAGGGCGTGGGATACCCACATGAGGCCGAGCGCGACGCGCAGGACAAGCGCGCCGTAGGGGGCGGAACGGGAATCGATCATGGCGGATCTCGCGGGAGCGTTGAAGGAACGGGGCAGGCGGCGCCTGTCGTCGTTCGGAGGTAATTCAACGCGCGCCGCAACGCGATAGCCGGGAATACCCGAGCGTCCTTGCATCTGCGCAATGAGGTCGCGATTGACACCAACGCCGCGTTTCCCGCCTGCTGGCAATGCGCGGTGGTGTAACCTGTTCTGTAACGATCATCCCCGGGCGGCAGGGCGCGTGAGTCCCGAGGCGGCAAGCCCGGGAGCCGGACAGTCTGAGGGGCGAACCCGACAGGCGTGCCGGCTGCGCGGCTGACGCCTACTTGACCGGATCGATCTCCGCCGTCTCGACCGGAACGGTTGCGGCGCGGGCCGCCGCCGGCTTGGGCGCCACGGCGCGTTCGGCCAGCCGGGTGCGGCCGCTGCCGCCGCGCTTGAATTCGCACCACAGCCGGTCCGCCCCGGCGAGATTGCCGCGGAAGCTGACCTTGTCGGTCTTCTCCAGCTCGAAGCAGGGCTGGAAGGCCACGCCCTTGAGCTTGGCGCACACCGACTCGCCGCGCACCATGATGGTGCCGGCGGGCAGCGTCACATAACGCGCATTGCCCTTGCCGCGCATCTGGATGGTGCCGGCGACCGAGCCGTCGGGCAGGATGCGCCCCGAGCCGGCCGTGCCTTCATAGCAGGTATAGGAAAAGGTCTGCCCGACGACGAAGCGCTGGGCCTCCTGCGCCGTCAGCGTCTCGGCCGAGGCAGAAGCCATCGGCGCCACCAGGGTGGCGGCGAGAAGGGCGGCAGCCGGCAGGGCAGAACACAGGCGCATGAGGGCATCCATCGCTAGGGAGTTTTCACGATGCGCTGCGAAGGGCCCGCCTTGTCAAGGCCGCGCGGCGAATCAGTCCCCTCTGCCGGGGCACGCGACTTGCCGGTGTGGCCCCGCCGCAACGCCTTCGGTACCACAATCCCTATGGTGAAGGATGAGGGTTAACAGCGCGCAAACGCGCGCCGCCCCTTCAGCCTGCCGCGGGCTGCGCCGCCCGCGCCACCGGCTTCTCGACGATCGGCAGGTTGATGGCAGCGGAGGCGAAACTGAGCGCCACCGACAGCCACCAGACGAAATCATAGGAGCCGAGGCTCTCATAGAGCAGCCCGCCGAGCCAGACGCCGAGGAAGCCGCCCACCTGGTGGCTGAAGAAGGCGAAGCCGTACAGCATGGCGAGATAGCGGGTGCCGAACATCAGCATCACCAGCCCCGAGGTCGGCGGCACGGTGGAGAGCCAAAGCAGGCCGAGCACGATGCCGAAGCCGATCGCCGTCACCGGGTTCGCCGGCAGCAGGACGAAGGCGATGATGGCGAGGCCACGGGCGAAATAGATCGCCGCCAGCAGATAGCGGCGCGGCATGCGGCTCGACAGCCAGCCCGAGCCGAGCGAGCCGGCCATGTTGGCCAGCCCGATCGCCGCCAGCGTCCAGCCGCCCACGGTGATGGAGAGGCCCCGATCCATCAGATAGGCCGGCAGATGCGTTGTCACAAAAGCCAGCTGGAAGCCGCAGGTGAAGAAGCCGAGCACCAGCAGCACATAGCTGGGGTGGCGGAAGGCCTCGCCCAGCGCGGCGCCGATCGACTGCTGGCGTTCCCCCACCTTGGGGGCGGATAGCGCGCCCGACAGCGCCAGCGCCAGCGGCATGATGAGCAGCATGGCGAGGCCGAAGACGAGCAGCGTCTGGTGCCAGCCAATGGTGGTGTTGAGCCCCGCCGCCAGCGGCGGAAACAGGAACTGGCCGAAGGAGCCGGCCGCCGTGCCGGCGCCGAAGGAGAGCGGCCGCCACTTCTCTGGCAGCATCTTGCCGAAGGCGGCGATGACGATGTTGAACGAGCAGCCCGACAGGCCGAAGCCCACCAGCACGCCGGCGGACAGGTGCAGCATCCCCGGCGTCGCCGAATAGGCCATCAGCCCCAGGCCGGCGGCATAGAGCGCCGCCCCGATCCACAGCACCCGCGTCACCCCGAAGCGGTCGGCGACCGCGCCGGCAAAGGGGGTGCCGATGCCCCAGACCAGGTTCTGAATGGCGATGGCGAGGCCGAACGTGTCGCGGCCCCAGCCATATTCCCCCGTCATCGGCAGCATGAAGATGCCGGAAGAGGCGCGCGGGCCGAAGCTGAGCATGGCGATCAGGCAGCCGCACAGCACGATGAGCAGGGGGGCGCGGGCGGCAAGGCTGGGCCGGGGGGCGTCGGTGAGGGCGGACATCGGGGGCCTCGAATCGGCGCGGCGCGGCAGGCCGCCTCAGCCACCAAGCTAGCCCCGGGCGATACAGGGTGGAAAACGAATAAATTTCAGGATGAGCATCAGCAAAACTGATGAAAGGCAGCCCATGCCAACGGGTCCGGGTGTTCGGCTACAGCCGCAGTGCGGCCGCCGTGCCACACCCCGGCGCAATAGCGGCGAGTGACACGCCCGTGATCGGCGCATTCACGAACTTTGCCATGCTTCGCCTGTAGGTGAGCATCATTGCCACATTTCACCGTTCCCCCTCTCCTTGATCCCCGCGTGCGCCCCCATGCTCCTCGACCGCCGCCTGTTTCTCCTTGCCTCGCCGCTCGCCCTCGCCGGCTGCGTCACCACGCGCGAGCCGATGACGAGCCGCGTCCTGCCGCCGGCAATGGACCCGCATTATCTGCGGATGTATGCGGCGATCACGGACGAGCCCTTCCCGATTCCGGCGGTCGACCTCACGCAGATCGACCCGCGCTTCCTGCGCCAGGAAGTGGCGTATCCGACGCGCTACCAGCCCGGCACCATCGTGGTCGATCCCAATGAGCGCTTCGCCTATCTCGTCATGGCCAATGGCCGTGCCCTGCGCTACGGCGTCGGCGTCGGCCGCGAGGAAGGCTTCAATTTCCGCGGCGAGGGCGTGGTCGCCCGCAAGGCGTCGTGGCCGGGCTGGACCCCGACCCCGGCGATGATCGCCCGCGAGCCCGAGCGCTACGGCCCCTATGCCGGCGGCCTGCCCGGCGGCCCGACCAACCCGCTGGGGCCGCGCGCGCTCTATCTCTACAAGGACGGGCGCGACACCTATTACCGCCTGCACGGCACCACCGAGCCGTGGACCATCGGCACGCAGGTGTCTTCCGGCTGCGTGCGCTTCATCAATCAGGACATCATCGACCTTTACCGCCGCGTGCCCACCGGCACCCGCGTCATCGTGCTGCCTGCCACCGGCGTGCCGGTCGGCTGAGCCGGACTGGCGAGAGGCCTCAGCCCTCAGCCCAGCCGGATCTCGAACGGCTCGTTCTCCATCGCCTCGCGGCCGCGGCCGATGGCGGCGATGGCGGCGCGCATGCGGCCCTGCCGGCCGAGCGCGGCATCGGCGATCTCGACCAGCAGCGCGTTCGGCGTGGCGATGGGGGAGGCGGCGCGCAGGGCGTGGGCGATCTCGCCCTCGTCGCGCTCCGGCGCCAGCGCGCAGGCGGCGATATAGGCCGAGGCGGTGGAGCGGCTGACGCCGAGATAGCAGTGCACCACCAGAGGCGCCTGGCGCGGCCAGCGTCTGACGAAGCCGAGGATCGCCTCGACATGCTCGATCGAGGGATGCACCAGCCCTTCCTGCGGGCTGAGAATGTCGTTGAAGCCGACGAAGAGATGGTTCTCGCGCCGCACGGTCGGCGGCAGCGTGACCGGCGTCGCGATGTTGATGACGCTGAGCACATGCTCGGCGCCGGAGCGCGTGACGGTCTCTTCGAGACGGGAGAGCGGGCAGACGTGAATCATGAGGCCTCCGCGACCAGTTCCTGAAAGCGGGCGAGGAAGCGGGCTTTCGCCTCGCTCGCGCTCCACGGCGTGAGGTAGTCCCGCTCGTCGGCGCTGTCGAGCGGGCAGGGCGTGCCGAAGAAGCGGCGCGCTTCCGCGATGTCGAAGCCGGCGAGCCGGGTCGCTTCCAGAAAGGCGCTGGCGCGGTCGGCGGCCTTGACCCGCGCCACCAGCGTCGCCGGCCAGTGCGCCGGCAGGCCGAAGCGCAGGCTCACCGCCGCCAGCAGCCGCCCTTCCACCGCCTTGTAGTCGCCGCCGATCACCGCCTTGAACGGGCTGATCATGTCGCCGACCACATATTCCGGCGCGTCGTGCAGCAGCATGGCGAGCCGCCAGCGCGGGTCGAGAGCGGCCCCGCGCCGCGCCGCCTGCCGCCGGGCCACCAGTTCCACCAGCACCGAATGCTGCGCGACCGAGAAGATGTGCTCGCCGTGCGTCTGGCCGTTCCAGCGGGCGACGCGGGCGAGGCCATGGGCGATGTCCTCGATCTCGATGTCGAGCGGCGAGGGATTGATCAGGTCGAGCCGCCGCCCCGACAGCATGCGCTGCCAGGCGCGCAGCGGCTTGGCGGTAGACGCGGGGGCGGGGGGCCGGGCTGTGGCGGGGTCGATCATGATGGGCTCGGCCGTGTCGGGTTCGGTTTTGGCGCGGTGCCGCATTGTGCCGGGCCTCAGGCCCGCGCGCCGTGGCGGTGGCAGGTGACAGCGTGGTCGTCCACCATGCCCACCGCCTGCATGAAGGCATAGACGATGGTCGGGCCGACAAAGTTGAAGCCGCGCTTTTTCAGCTCTTTCGACATGGCGATCGCCACCGGCGACGTGACGAGCGCCGGCTCGCCCGGCTGGCGGCGATTGTCCAGCACCGGGCCGTTCATGTCCCAGAGCAGCTTCGAGAAGCCCGGCCCGCGCTCCTGAATGTCGAGCCAGACCTGCGCCGAGCGGATGGTCGATTCGATCTTGGAGCGGTTGCGCACGATCCCCGTGTCCTGCATCAGCGCCTCCACCTTGTCAGGGGTGTAGCGGGCGATGATCTCCGGCTGGAAGCCGTCGAAGGCGGCGCGAAACCCCTCGCGCTTGCGCAAGATGGTGATCCAGGCGAGGCCGGCCTGGAAGCCGTCGAGGATCAGCTTCTCGAACAGCGCCCGGTCGTCATATTCGGGCACGCCCCATTCGGTATCGTGATAGGCGACATAGAGCGGATCGGTGCCGCACCAGGCGCAGCGGGTCAGCCCGTCCTCATGGGTATGGACCTTCACGGCCGATTCTCCCTCATGAAGCCTGCTCCGTGCCCGGAATGGCGAAGCGTGCCCAGCCGGGCCGCTCGGGCACCAGCGCGGCGCCGTCCGCCTCGACGATATGGCCGGCGGCGCGGGCCTCCTCCAGCCGGTCGAGCCGCACCAGCGCCAGCGCCCGCCCGTCGACGCCCGAGCCGATGCGGCCGAGGCTCTTGCCGCCGGCGGTGATCGGCGTGCCCGCGGCCGGGGGCGGCCCGCACAGCGCCATCGGGATGATGCGGGTGCGCGCGGTGCCGCGATGCTGCATACGGCTGACGATCTCCTGCCCGACATAGCAGCCCTTGTCGAAATCGATGCCGCCGAGCTGGTCCATGTCGGCCTCGTGCGGGAAGGCGTCGCCATAGAGAAAATCCTGCCCGCCTTCCGGCACGCCGAGGCTGATGCGGTGGGCGTGCCATTCGGCTTCCGGCACCATCGCGATCTCAGCCGCCTCCGCCGCCGGCAGCAGGAAGCGCCGGCCGAGCGCCGGCAGGCGCGGGTCGTCATAGGCCAGCGTGTCGACCAGCGGTTCCGCCCCGCCCCAGGCCACCGCGACGGCGAGGTCGTCGAGCAGGCCGATCTCCACTTTGGCCCGCAGCCGGTAGAGCTGCAGCCGCTTCAGCAGGTCGGGCGCCACCGCGCGGGGAATGTCGAGGCGGAAGCCGCCCTCGGTCGCCAGCACGATCATGTCGGCGACGATCTTGCCCTGCGGCGCGAGCAGCGCGGCATAGCGCGCCGCGCCGGGCGCGGGGGTGCGGGCGGTGAGCAGATTGTCGAGGAAATGAGTGGCGTCAGCCCCGGCGATGCGGGCGACGGCACGCTCCTTCAGGATCGCGATCGGCATGGAGGCGCGCTCCGAACTGGGGTGCCCGGCGGTGCGGGCGGGTTGCCCGAGAGGTACGACGCGCCGGGCGATCGGGCAAGCGCAAAGAAACGAAACGGGAACAGGTCGGGCAGGCGGGGCGCGTCGTCGCCGTGCGGGTGCGCAACGCAATTTCGCCGGCACGGTTGCCCGGCGGGGCGGGCGCCCCATCTTCAGGGCGGGGCCGGTCTGTCCCGGCCTCCACCATTTTCAAGGGAGATTTCCATGTCCGGCACCGTTCTCTTCACCGGCACCGCCACCGCCATTGGCGGCCGGGGCGGCCATTCGCAGACCAGCGACGGCTCGGTCTCGGTCGATCTCGGCATGCCGAAGAACGGCGTGCTCGATTCCGGCAAGACGACGCCCGAGCACCTGTTCGCCACCGGCTATGCCGCCTGCTTCGGCTCCGCCGTCGAGGCGGTCGGCCACCAGAAGAAGCTTGACGTGACCGGCGCCGCCGTCACGGTCGCGGTGTCGCTGGTGAAGGGAGATGACGGCTTCAGCCTCGCCGCCAAGCTCTCGCTGAAGGCGCCGGCGCTGACGCCTGAGCAGACCGAGGAGGTGCTGGAGGCCGCGCACCAGATGTGCCCCTACTCCAAGGCGACGCGTGGCAACATCCCGGTCGAGCTCAGCGTCGGCTGACGCGGCGCTTTCGGCGCTGTTCTGAAAATGTCATCCCGGACGGCCAAAGGCCGCTCCGGGGTCGCCTTGCATCCTCGGCCTCAGCCGATCCCGGCTCTCCGGCGTCGCCTCCGGCGCGATGGCGCCGGACTACCGCCACAACGACGTCATCCCCGGGCTCGGCCCGGGGATCTACGTCTGCGGGGTTAAGGTGGGACGCTCAGGCCGAGCGGCGCAGCTCGCCCATGCCGCCCTGCGCCACCAGCTCGCCCAGGCTCGGCAGTTCCACCGGCGCGCCAGTCGGGCTGACCAGGCCGCGCGCGCCCTTGAGCGCACCGGGGCTCAGCTCCAGCCCGAGGAAGCGGCTGCGGTCGAAGGCGCCGGGCAGCCACAGGCCTTCCGTCAGCCCGACATCGAAGCCGAAACGGGCATAATAGGGCGCGTCGCCGACCAGCAGGATGGCGCCATGGCCGAGCCGGGTCGCCTCGCAGATGGCGGTGTTCATCAGCGCCGCGCCGAGGCCACGGTCGCGGAACCACGGGTGCACCGCCAGCGGGCCGAGCAGCAGCGCCGGGCGGGCGGGGCCGGCGGTCACATGCCACAGGCGCAGCGTCGCCACCACGCGCCCGTCCGGGCCGTGCGAGGCGAAGGCGAGGCCGTTAGCCGGCTTACGACCTTCGCGCAGGCGCTCGCTGGTCTTGGCGAGGCGGGCGGCGCGGCCGAAGGCGAGATCGAGCAGCGCCTCGCGCTGGGCGAAGTCGGCCGGCGTTTCGAGCGAAATGGCGGGGGCGGCAGTGGCGAGCGAAAGCGTGGACATGGACGGCCTCCAACACCCGGGATCGCCGGGCAAAGAGGGACAGGGAATTGTGAAATCGGTCGTCGGCCAGCGATCCCGGATCGCCGCAGCGTCCGGGATGACGAGAGCGGGGCGCGGCCCGCTCAGATCACATAGGATCGCAGCGGGTCGAAGCCGTTGAACGCCACCGCCGAATAGGTGGTGGTGTAGGCGCCGGTGGCCTCGATCAGCACCTTGTCGCCGATGGCGAGCGACACCGGCAGCATGACCGGGGTCTTCTCATAGAGCACGTCGGCCGAATCGCAGGTCGGGCCGGCGAGCACGCAGGGCTCCACCGCGTCGCCATCGCGCGCCGTCACGATCGGGTAGCGGATCGCCTCGTCCATCGTCTCGGCGAGACCGCCGAACTTGCCGATGTCGAGATAGACCCAGCGCACCGAATCGGTGTCCGACTTCTTCGAGATCAGCACCACCTCGGCCTCGATCAGGCCGGCGGCGCCGACCATGCCGCGGCCCGGCTCGATGATGGTCTGCGGGATGGCATTGCCGAAATGCCGGGACAAAGCGCGGAAGATCGCCTCGCCATAGGCCTCGGCGGCCGGAACGTCCTGCAGATACTTAGCCGGGAAACCACCGCCGAGATTGACCAGCGAGAGCGAGATGCCGCGCTCGGCGCAGGCATGGAAGATCGCCGAGGCCGAGGCCAGCGCCGAATCCCACGCCTCGACATTCTTCTGCTGCGAACCGACGTGGAAGGAGACGCCATGCGCCTCCAGACCGAGCCGGTGGGCGTGCTCCAGCACGTCGACCGCCATGTCGGGCTCGCAGCCGAACTTGCGCGAGAGCGGCCATTCGGCACCGGCGCCGTCGCACAGTATGCGGCAGAACACCTTGGCGCCGGCGGCGACGCGGGCGACCTTCTCGACTTCCTCGGTGGAATCGACCGCGAACAGGCGCACGCCCAGCTGGAAGGCGCGCGCAATGTCGCGCTCCTTCTTGATGGTGTTGCCGAAGGAGATGCGGTCCGCCGTGGCGCCGGCGGCGAGAACCATCTGGATCTCGGCCACGGAGGCGCAGTCGAAGCAGGAGCCCATCTCGGCCAGGGCCGAGAGAATGGCCGCGTCCGGGTTCGCCTTCACCGCGTAGAAGACGCGGGTGTCCGGCAGCGCCCGGGCGAAGGCGGCATAATTGGTGCGCACCACATCGAGATCGACCACGACGCAGGGGCCATCTTCACGGCGGGTACGCAGGAATTCGCGAATACGGTCGGTCATGGCAGTCTCCACAGACCCGAAGCTTCGATCCAGATGAAGCGGACATGTGGATGCGAACACCCGCCCGCGGCGCCAATGGGCCGCGTTGATGGCAGGAATGCGCATCCGTCCGCCGACCGCACGGCAGGTGCCGCAGGGCCGTTCGGAATGGAGCCGTGGCATCAAAGCGCCGCTGCGCGCATGTGGAGAGCGCCAGCGTCGTCAGATGCCTTCGCTTGGTACGGGAAACCCGACCGCACGCCCGGCAAGAAGTAGTGCCTCTTCAGTTTCCCGACCTTTGGAGGGCCGACAGAGACCAAAAAAGCCCGTACGTCGTTGCTTCAAGTCACGTTCCCCGCTGAGAGCGAGGTGCGCCGGTTTCGCCTCCGGCTACCGATCTGACTGGCGACTTTCCGGCCTCTTGTCCGGACTTCCGCCGATCGGCACGCGACCACAGGCACGTGCGAATATTGGGCAAGGCGGGATTTAGGGTTCTACGCCGTCATATGCAAGCGGGTTTTGCGGTTTTTATCGCATACGCCCGAAATATCGGCATGCTTGCCGATCGGGCGGTACCGCAGCGCCGGCGCAGGGCGTGCAAGGGGGCATCGCAGGTGGACATGCGCAGGCCGAAGCCGGTGCGCGGCGCCTCAGCCTTCGACGAAGGGCTCGATCGACTTGGCCTTCAGCACGAAGCGATAGATGCCGTAGAGGGCGAGCAGGCCGAAGGCGCCCTCGAAGATGAGCTCCCACACCCAGCTGGCCTCGAACAGGGCGGCGAGGGCCCAGCCGGCGGCAAGGCCTGCCCCGATGAGTTCGGCGCCCAGCAGGATGGCGGCGCTCCCCACCGTGCTGACATTGTCCCAGCGAATGCGTCGGCCCGTGCTCATCGCGTCCCAATCCGTCTACTTCGGCGGGGCGCAACCTGCTATGCCCGGCGGCGCGGGTCAAGCTGCCGGCCGCCGGCGGCGCTGCGGGGAATGCGAAATGGCTCACGATCAGCATCACGAGAGCGCGCGCGCCGGCTCCGGCATGGTCGCCACTCCCCATGGTCTGGCCACCGAGGCGGGACGTGCCGTGCTGGAAGAAGGCGGCAATGCGGTGGAGGCGGCTCTGGCCGCTGCCGCGACGCTGGCGGTTGTCTGTCCGCATCTCAGCCAGCTTGGCGGCGACGGCGTCTGGCTGATCCGTGATCCGGCCGGGCGCGTCACCTGTATCGATGCCGCCGGCCCTGCCGGGGCAAGCGTCACCCCTTCCTTCTACAGGGAGCGCGAGCATGACGTTATTCCCGCATGCGGCCCGCTCGCCGCCCTCACCGTGCCGGGGCAGGTGGGCGGCTGGGCCCTGGCGCAGGAGGCGGCGCAGGCCTTCGGTGGCAGGATGCCGCTGCGCCGGCTGCTGGAATCGGCGATCGAGCACGCGCGGGCGGGCCTCACCGTCTCGCCCTCTCTGTACAGGGCCGGCCTTGCGACGAGCGCCACGTTTGAGGCGATTCCCGGCTTCCGGGCGGCTTTTCTGGCGCCCGACGGCAAGGTGCCGGCGGTCGGCTCGGTGCAGCCCTGCGAACGGCTGGCCGACACGTTGGGGCAGCTCGCCGGCGCCGGGCTGGACGATTTCTACCGGGGCGATGTCGGCCGCGAGATCGCCGCCGATCTGGAGCGCGCCGGAAGCCCGCTGACCCGCGCCGATCTGCGGGCCTATCGCGCGGTGACGCGGCGGCCGCTCACGGTCAAGCTGCCGGAGATGGAGCTCTGGTCCTCGCCCCCGCCGGCGCAGGGGCTGGCGACGCTGCTCATCCTCGCCCTGTTCGCCCGGTCGGGCGTTTCGCGGCCGGACGGCGTCGCCCATGTCCATGCTCTGGTCGAGGCCACCAAGCGGGCCTTCGGGGTCCGCGACGGGCTGATGACCGAGCGCGACCTGCTCCTTCACGACCCTGCCGACGCCTTCACGACCGAGGCGCTCGCCCGCGAGGCGGCGGCGATCGACCCGAAGCGCGCCGCGCCCTGGTCGCATCGGGCAATGCCCGGCGCGGCGGCGTGGCTCGGCGCGGCGGATCGCAGCGGCGTCGTGGTCTCCTATATCCAGTCGAATCACCGGGTGTTCGGCGCCGGCCTCGTGCTGCCGGCGACCGGGGTGCTGATGCATAATCGCGGCACCGCCTTCTCGCTCGACAGCCGGGCAAGGAACGCGCTCGCGCCCGGCCGCCGTCCTTTCGGCACGCCGGCGCCCAGCCTTGCGCGGCTGCCGGACGGGCGCGTCGTCGCCTTCGGCGCGGCGGGGGGCGACGGCCAGCCGCAGACCGATGCGGCGGTGATGAGCCGCTACGCCCTGTTCGGGATGCCGCTCGGCGAGGCGATTGCCGCGCCGCGCTGGCGGCTCGGGCGCGAGGGCAGCGCCGACCCGTTCAATCTGCGCGTCGAGGATGCGCTCGACGGCGCCATCGCCGAACAGCTGGCCGCCGCCGGTCACGATGTCGAGATCATCCCCGAAGCTTTTTCCGACATGATGGGCCCTGCCGGGGCGGTCATCCTGCATCCCGGCAAGGCGGGGCTGGAGGGCGCGCATGATCCACGCTCGGACGGCGACGCATGCGGGGTGTGAACGGGCATATCTGCCCCTACGCGACTTCATCGAACGGTCACAACAACATGCGAGACGCGCCGCCATGGACGTGATTCTCACCAATGCCCGCCTTGTTCTGGAAGACCGCGTCGTCGACGGCACGCTGGTCCATTCGGACGGGCGCATCCGCGCGATCGACGAAGGCCGCTCGCACCTGCCCGCCGCGCTCGACTGCGAGGGCGCCTATCTCGCCCCCGGCCTGATCGACCTGCACACCGACGCGCTGGAAGGCCATTTCGTGCCGCGCCCGAAGGTGATCTGGCCCGACGCCCGCGCCGCCGCGCTGGCGCATGACGCGCAGATGGCCGCTTCGGGCGTCACCACCGTCTATGACGCCATCTGTGCCGGTGGCTTCGACCAGGCCAAGGCCGACCGGCGGGCGCTCTATGAAATCATGCTCGATGCGGTCGATTCCGGCGTCGAGCGCGACCTGTTCCGGGTCGACCACCGCATCCATCTGCGCTGCGAACTGACCGACCGCACCCTGCCCGATCTCGTCGACGCCGCGCTGGGCCGCCCCACTCTGGCGTTGGCCTCGCTGATGGACCACACGCCCGGCACCCGCCAGTGGCGCAATGTCGAGCATCTCAAGGTCTATCTCTCCGGCATCGGCAAGGGCGGCGCCGACATCGACGCCGAGGTCGCCGACCGCATCGAGCGCGCGCGCGGCGCCGTCGCCGACAATTACAGCCGGATGGTGGCGCTGTTCGCCTCTTCCGGCCTGGTGCTGTCGAGCCATGACGACACCACCCCCGAACATGTCGACGAGGCGGTGGCGGCCGGCTGCACCATTTCCGAATTCCCCACCACGATGGACGCCGCCCGCGCCGCCCGCGACAGCGGGCTCGCCACCATTGGCGGCGCCCCCAATGTGGTGCGTGGCGGCTCGCATGCCGGCGGCGTGTCGATGCGCGACCTGGCGCGCGAAGGGCTGCTCGACGCCCTCGCCTCGGACTATGTGCCGGCGAGCCTCCTGCAGGCGGCGCTGGCGCTGACCCGCACGGCCGGCCTCACCCTTCCCGACGCGCTGGCCCTCGTCACCTCAGCGCCCGCAAGGCTCGCCCGGCTGGAAGATCGCGGCCGGCTGGAGGCGGGGCTGCGGGCCGATCTGGTGCGCTTCCGTCTCGCCGACGACACGCCCCGGATCGACGAGGTCTTTGTCGCCGGCCGGCGCGTCTTTTGAAGGGCCCGCTTTTGTCTGCCTCCGCCAACGTCGCCACTTCCGCCGCGTCCAGACCGGCGACGCCGCGCTACGCGCTTTATTTCGCCCCGCCGGCGCAGAGCCCGCTCTGGCGCTTCGGCTCCGCCGCGCTCGGCTATGACGCGGAGGCCGGGGTGGAGGCCGCGCCGCTGCCGCTGCGCCGTTTCGACGCCGCGCGCTGGCACGAGATCACCGCCGAGCCGCGCCGCTACGGTTTCCACGGCACGCTGAAAGCGCCGTTCCGACTCGCGCCCGGACGCAACGAGGCGGAGCTTCAGGCCGCCTGCGCCCGCTTCGCCCAGAACCGCGCCGGCTTCGCCTCCCCCGGGGTGAAACTGGCCAGCATCGGCCGCTTCCTCGCCTTGCGCCTCGCCGCCCCCAGCGCCGCGCTGGACCGGCTGGCCGCCGGCACGGTGGCCGCGCTCGATGATTTCCGCGCCCCGATGAGCGAGGCCGAGCGCGAGAAGCGGCTGCGGGCGCCGCTCACCCCGCGCCAGCAGGAATATCTCGCCCGCTGGGGCTACCCCTATGTGCTGGACGATTTCCGCTTCCACATGACGCTGACCGGCACGCTGGACGATGAGGAGCGGGCGCTGGCCGAGGCGGAGCTTTCCGAGCATTTCGCCGCCAGCGGCGCCGACGGGCCGCTGATCGTGCGCGAGATCGCGCTCTATCGGCAGGAGGCCGGCCCGTTCCGGCTGATTGCCCGCTTTCCCTTCGGCAGCTGAGGCGGAGACACGACCATGGCGCTCAAGCTCGGCCCGGTGCCGACCGTCGATCCCACCGCCGAGGTCACGCGCTCGACGCTGGGGCGCTACACCGAGGTCGGCCCGCGCACCCAGCTGCTGGAAGTGGAACTGGGCGACTATTCCTATGTCGTCAACGATTCCGACATCGCCTATACGCGCATCGGCCGGTTCACCTCCATTGCCGCCATGACCCGGATCAACCCGGGCAACCACCCGATGCAGCGGGCGAGCCAGTCGCATTTCACCTACCGCGCCTCGGCCTATTTCGACGACGCGCAGGACGAGCCCGACTTCTTCGCCTGGCGCCGCGCCCAGGGCGTGACCATTGGCCACGATGTGTGGATCGGCCATGGCGCCATCGTGCTGCCGGGCCGGACCATCGGCGATGGCGCGGTGGTGGCGGCCGGCGCGGTGGTGACGAAGGACGTGGCCCCTTACACTATCGTCGCCGGGGTGCCGGCCAGGCCGGTGCGCGAGAGATTCCCCGCCGCGATCGGCGCCCGCTTGCAGGCGCTGGCCTGGTGGGACTGGGACCATGCCCGCCTGCGTGCGGCGCTGGAAGACTTCCGCGCGCTGCCGATCGAGGCCTTTCTGGACAAGCACGCCGGGTAGCGGCCTGACGTCCCGGCGTCTCCCCCGCCCTTGCGCCGGTCACGCGGCCCGGCTACGCCTTGGCCCGAGAGTGGGAGGACGCGATGGCCGCCAGCACATTGGACGTCGACGAGGTGCTCGCCCGCCGCCGGCTGCGGCGCAAGCTCGCCTTCTGGCGGGTGCTCGCGCTGCTGGTGGTGCTGCTGGGCGGGCTCGGCGCCTTTGCCTGGTGGAGCGATGGCGCGGTGCTGCCGCGCGCCTCGGCCCATGTCGCCCGCGTCACCATTGGCGGCATCATCCGCAATGAGCGCGAGCGGATCGAGATGCTGGAGGCCATCGGCAAATCAGGCGCCACGGCGGTGATTCTCTCGATCGACAGCCCCGGCGGCACAGTGGTCGGCTCGGCCGCGCTCTATGACGCGCTGCGCCGGCTGGCGGAGAAGAAGCCGATCGTCGCGGTGGTCAATGGCATGGCGGCCTCGGGCGCCTATATCGCCGCCATGGGCGCCGACCACATCGTCGCGCCGCGCAACGCGCTGGTCGGCTCGATCGGCGTGCTGTTCCAGTTCCCGAACTTCGCCGAACTGATGAAGAATGTCGGCATCTCCTATGAGGAGATCAAGTCGAGCCCGCTTAAGGCGGCGCCCAACATGTTCGATCCCCCCACCGAGGACGCCCGCGCAGCGGTGCGCTCGCTGGTCGAGGACAGCTATGACTGGTTCAAGGGGCTGGTGGCCGAGCGGCGCCTGCTGGAGGGCGACAAGCTGGCCCTCGCCACTGACGGGCGTGTGTTCACCGGCCATCAGGCGCTGCCGCTGCGCCTGATCGACGAGATCGGCGACGAGCGCACCGGCCGCGACTGGCTGGAGCGCGAGCGGGGCATCGATAAGGATCTTCCCATACGTGACTGGCACACGCGCCGCGCCGGCGATGAATTCGGCTGGCTGCACGGTATTTCCATCAAGCTGATGTCGTTGATCGGGCTTGAAGATATCGCCCGGATCGTGGCAGATGCGGCCGGTGGGGCCGCGGTGCAGGCCCGCCTTGACGGTCTTCTGGCCCTCTGGCACCCTCGGGGCGGCTAGACGGGGCCAAGAGCTTCCAAAATATCAATTTTTTGGAGTACCGACGAGCCGAACAACAAAGGGGCCGGGGCGTCGATGATCAAGTCCGAACTGGTGCAGCGGATCGCTGAAGCAAATCCGCATCTCTATCAGCGCGATGTCGAGAACATCGTGAATGCGATACTCGACGAGATCGTCGCGGCGCTCGCGCGCGGCGATCGTGTCGAACTGCGTGGCTTCGGCGCCTTCTCGGTGAAGGCCCGTCCCGCGCGGACCGGCCGCAACCCGCGCACCGGCGCGCATGTGGATGTCGACGGCAAGGCCGTGCCCTATTTCAAGACGGGCAAGGAAATGCGCGAACGCCTGAATGATGGCGTCGACCTGGAATAGGTCGGTTGGAATAGGCTGCCGAGGGAGAATTCGTGCTGCGTCGTCTTCTGCTGATCCTCATCGTCCTGCCGGTCTCGGTGGGGCTCATCATGCTCGCCGTGGCCAATCGCCATCCGGTGTCGCTGGTCATCGACCCGCTGACGGGGCCGGGCGGCTGGTCGATCGAGGCGCCGCTGTTCCTCATCGTCTTCGCGGCGATGATCATCGGCGTCGTGCTCGGCGGGGTCGCCGCCTGGCTGAGCCAGGGCCGCCATCGCCGCGCCGCCCGCAGCTCCGCGCGCGAGGCCCGTTCCGCCCATGCCGAGGTGGAGGCGCTGCGCGCCGCCAGCCGCGAGCCGGTGGCACGGCCGGTGCTCACCCATCGCCGCGACGCGGCCTGACGGGACACATTCATGAGCGATCTTCGTTTCGTCTCGTCCGGCGAGATCGCCGGGCTGTTGTCCTTTCCCGCGCTGATCGACGCGATTGAGGCGGCCTTCCGCCGCTCCATCACCGTGCCGGTGCGCCATCATCACACCCTGCCGCGCCCCGATGGCGACGCGACGGCGCTGCTGATGCCGGCCTGGACCAGCGAGGGCACCGAGGACGACGTCTACGGCACCAAGCTGGTGACGGTGTTCCCCGGTAACGCCGCCCGCGGCATCGAGAGCATTACCGGCCTCTACATCCTCAATTCCGGCGCCACCGGCCAGCCGCTGGCGGTGATGGACGCACGCGCCCTCACCGTGTGGCGCACCGCCGCCGCCTCGGCGCTCGCCGCCCGCTATCTCGCCCGCGAAGATGCCAGCCGGCTGGCGCTGATCGGTGCCGGGGCGCTGGCGCCCTATCTCGCCCGCGCCCATGCCAGCGTGCGGCCGATCCGCTCCATCACCATCTGGAACCGCACGCTCGCCAAGGCCGAGGCACTGGCGGAAAGCCTGCGCCGCGAGGGCTTCGAGGCAACGGCCGAGGCCGATCGCGGCGCCGCCATTGCGGGGGCCGACATCGTCACCTCCGCCACGCTCTCACCGCAGCCGCTGGTGGAGGGGCGCTATCTCGCCCCCGGCCAGCATGTGGACCTGGTCGGCGGCTTCACGCCGATCATGCGCGAGGCCGATGACGCGGCGATCCGCCGGGCGCGCGTTTATGTCGACACCCGCGCCGGCGCCGGCAAGGAAGCGGGCGACATCGTCATCCCGCTCGCCAGCGGCGTGCTGGCGGCGGACGCTATCCAGGGCGACTTATTCGAGCTGACCGCCGGCACCGCCAAGGGGCGCGGCAGCGCCGACGAGATCACCCTGTTCAAGTCGGTCGGCACCGCGATCGAGGACCTCGCCGCCGCCGAGCTGGTGTGGAAGGCGCTGAAGGCCTGACTCTCCCCGCCACCCGACCCGGCCAGAACGGAGGCATCGCCAATGACGGCGCCTGCCGCGGACCGGGCGCCTCAGGCGTCGGCGGCGAGGATGTGGTTGCGCACCAGGGGGTAGACCTGGCCCTTCCAGCGGCGGCCGGAGAACACGCCGTAATGGCCGACCCCGGCCTGCATGTGGTGGCGCCGCAGATGCGGCCGCAGGCCTGAGCAGATATCCTGCGCCGCCACCGTCTGGCCGACCGCGCAGATGTCGTCGCGCTCGCCTTCCACGGTGAGCAGGGCGGTGCGGCGGATGGCGCGGAAATCGAGGCTGCCGCCGCGATAGGTCAGCACGCCGCGCGGCAGCTCGTGCTGCTGGAACACCTTGGCGATGGTTTCCAGATAGAACTCGGCGGCGAGGTCGAGCACGGCGAAATACTCGTCATAGAAGGTCTTGGTGGTGCCGGCCTTCTCGTGCTCGCCCATGGCGAGGTTCTCGAACAGCCCGACATGCGCCTTCACATGGCGCTCCAGATTCATCGCCATGAAGGCGCCGACCTGGATGAAGCCGGGATAGACCCGCCGCCCCGCGCCCTTGAAGCCGGGCGGGACGGTGGCGATGAGGTTCTGCTCGAACCATTCCATCGGCTTGGAGGTGGCGAGCTCGTTGACCTTGGTCGGGTTGATGCGGGTGTCGACCGGCCCGGCCATCAGCGTCATCGACAGTGGCTGGGCGGGGTTGTTCTCCTGCGCCATGACGGCGCAGGCGGCCAGCACCTGCACGCAGGGCTGGCACACGGCGAGCACATGCCCGCCCGGCCCGATCTCCTCCAGGAAGCGCACGACATGGCCGACATAATCGTCGAAGCCGAAGCCGCCGGCGGAGAGCGGCACGTCGCGGGCATTGTGCCAGTCGGTGATGTAGACGTCGTTTTCCGGCAGCAGCGTCTTCACCGTGTCGAGCAGCAGCGTGGCGAAATGGCCCGACAGCGGCGCGACCACCAGCAGGCGCGGCTGCTTCTGCTCGACATCCTTGGCGAAATGCAGCAGCGAGCCGAAGGGCAAGGTGAGCGCCACCTCCTCGCGCACCTCGACCTCGCGATTGCCTGAGGTGACGGTGCCGATGTCGAAAGCCGGGCGCTCATGGCTGAGGCCGGCGCGCTCGATCATCTCGCAGGCGGCGGTGACATTGCGCAGCAGCGGCGTATCACCAAGCCCGCCCATCGTGCCGATCATCTGCCGCGACAGGCGCGCGGCGAGGCGGATCGGATCGAAGAGGTCGGACTGGGCCTGATAGGCGGCATAGATCATCGGCGGGGAATCTTCCGGCAAGAGCCTTTGCGGCAAGAGCCTTTGCGGCAGGAGCTCGGGCGACAACAGTGTGGGCGGCGAGAGGTCATGCGCGCTCCGGCAGAGGGTCCCTGTGCGGCGGTCGGTGCGGGGCGCACGGTTCGCCGGCAAGGAGCCTGCCGGACCCATCCTAGAGCGGATGCAAGGCCGCTGCCAAGGCGGTTGCGGGGTAGGATGGCAGCGCTGGCTTGCGCGGGGATATCCCGGCGGGCAAGGGCCCCGTCATACACCCGTCAGGAATGGCACGAAGTGTGATTGCAGCTTGCGGGCCGCACAATGGACGCCCGCCGGAACAGGAAGCCTGCCATGCCCGCCCCGACCCCGACCTCCAAGCCTGCCGCCAAGCCGGCCTCGAAGCCCGCCGCGCGCGGGACGACGAAGGCACCGCGCAAGGCGAGCAAGGCGGCGGTCGTGAAGGCCGACGCCAAAGCCGTGGCAAAGCCGGCGAAAACGGCCGCCCCCGAGGCCGCCGCGCCGGCGGCGGTGCTGACCATCAGCAGCAAGAACTACTCGTCCTGGTCGCTGCGCGGCTTTCTGCTGTGCCGGCTGGCGGGGCTCGATGTGGCGGAGGCGCGCGTCTCCGCCGACGACCCGGCGATCCGCGCCGAGCTGCTGCTGCAATCCTCCTCCTTTCTGGTGCCGCGCCTCGACCATGAGGGGCTGCGCATCTGGGACACGCTGGCCATTGCCGAGTACCTGCACGAATTGAAGCCAGAGGCCGGGCTTCTGCCTAGCGATCGCGCAGCGCGGGCGCATTGCCGCTCCATCAGCGGCGAGATGCATTCGGGCTTTGCCAATCTGCGCTCGGCGCTGCCGATGAACCTCAAGGCGCATCATCCCGGCTTCAAGGTGTGGAGCGGCGCGCAGGGCGACATCGTCCGCATCCTCGCCATCTGGACCGAATGCCTTCAAACCTATGGCGGCCCCTATCTGTTCGGGCCAGCCCCGACCATGGCGGACGCGATGTACGCCCCGGTCTGCGCCCGCTTCACCACCTATGACGTGCCGCTGGACGCCAGGAGCCGGGCCTATTGCCAGACCATGCTGGCGCTTCCCGCGATGCAGGAATGGCTGGCGGCCGCGCGGGAGGAGCCGGACGAGATGGAGGAGCTCGACGTCGAGTTCTGAAGGGCGGCGGGGCTACGGAGCGACGTCATCCTGAGGTGCGAGCGCAGCGAGCCTCGAAGGATGGCTTTCCGGGCGTTCTTTGGCGACCTCCTTCGAGGCCCGGCCGTAGTAGGCCGGGCACCTCAGGATGACGTGACTTGGGCTGCAGGCGATCCCGGCTCTCGCCAGGCTCGGCCGGGATGACGATGAGGACCGGCCGAGGTCACCGACGCCCCCCTCAGGACCGGGCTTGACCCGGCCACCCAGCCCATCCGCCCCTCAATGCGCCTCGTCCCAATTCAACGCCGCGCGGGCGTCGACCTTCAGCGGCACTTTCAGCGCCACCGCCGGGAAGGGGGCGAGCTCCATCACCTCGCGCACCACGGGGATGGTGGCGTCGACCTCCTCGTCCGGCACCTCGAAGATCAGTTCGTCATGCACCTGCAGCAGCATGCGGGCGGAAAGGCGGGCCTTCTCCAGCGCCGCGTCCATCCGCACCATGGCGCGGCGGATGATGTCGGCGGCCGAGCCCTGCAGCCGGGCATTGATCGCCGCGCGCTCGTTGAAGGCGCGGATCGAGGGGTTCTTGGCATTGATATCGGGGTAGTGGCAGCGCCGGCCGAACAGCGTTTCGACATAGCCATGCTCGCGGGCGAAGGCGCGGGTCTCGTCCATATAGGCGCGGATGCCGGGGAAGCGCTCGAAATAGCGCTTGATATAGGCCCCCGCCTCCTCGCGCGGGATCGAGAGCTGGTTGGCCAATCCAAACGCCGAGATGCCGTAGATGATGCCGAAATTGATCGCCTTCGCCCGCCGGCGCACCTCGCCGGGCATGCCCTCGATCGGCACGCCGAACATTTCCGAGGCGGTCATGGCGTGAATGTCGAGCCCGTCCTGGAACGCCTGGCGCAGCGAGGGCGTGTCGGCGATCTCGGCGAGCAGCCGCAGTTCGATCTGCGAATAATCGGCCGAAATCAGCTTGTGGCCGGGGGCGGCGATGAAGGCCTTGCGGATCTTGCGCCCTTCTTCCGAGCGCACCGGGATGTTCTGCAGGTTCGGCTCGGAGGAGGAGAGGCGCCCCGTCGTGGTGGCGGCCAGCGCGAAGGAGGAATGCACCCGGCCGGTTTCGGGGTGGACATAGGAGGGCAGGGCGTCGGCATAGGTCGATTTCAGCTTCTGCAGCTGGCGCCAGTCGAGAATGCGGCGCGGCAGTTCATGGCCCTGCTCGGCCAGTTCCTCCAGCACGTCGGCCCCCGTCGACCACGCCCCCGTGGGGGTCTTGCGCCCGCCGGGAATGGCCATCTTGCCGAACAATATGTCGCCGAGCTGCTTGGGCGAGCCGGGGTTGAAGCTCTCCCCCGCCATTTCGGAAATATCCGCCTCCAGCCGGCCCATCCCTTGCGCGAACTCGCCGGACAGGCGCGAGAGCATCTGGCGGTCGATCATGATGCCGCGCGCTTCCATGCGGGCGAGCACGGCGACCAGCGGGCGCTCCAGCGTCTCATAGACGGTGGCCTTGCCCTCGCTGGCGAGGCGGGGTTTCAGCACCCGCCACAGCCGCAGCGTGACATCGGCATCCTCGGCGGCGTATTCGCTGGCCTTGTCGAGCGGCGCGCGGTCGAAGCTGATCTGCCCCTTGCCCTTGCCGCACACCTCCTCGAACTTGATCGGCGTGTGGCCGAGCCAGCGCATGGAGAGCGGGTCCATGCCATGCGGCGAGGCGCCGGCGTCGAGCACGTAGGAGAGCAGCATCGTGTCGTCGTAAGGCGCGACCTCGATGCCGACGCGCTTCAGCACCAGCCAGTCATATTTCAGGTTCTGGCCGATCTTGAGGACGGCGGGGTCCTCCATCAGCGGCTTCAGCACCGCGAGCGCCTCGCGCGGCGGAATCTGGCCAGGCAGCAGGCCCTCGCTGAACAGGCCCTCATCGCCGCCCTTATGGGTGAGCGGGACATAGCAGGCCTCGTTCGGTGCGGTGGCGAGCGAGAAGCCGACCAGCTCCGCCTGCATCGGGTCGAGCCCGGTGGTCTCGGTGTCGACCGCGACAATGCCGATCTGCGTGGCGCGGGCGATCCATTCCTTCAGCCGCGCAAGCGTCGTCACCGTCTCGTAGCGGGAACGGTCGACCGGGGTGGCGGTGGCCTCCGCCTGCCGTTGGGCGGCAAGCGCCTGCGGGGTGAATCCGTCGGCCGCGCCCGGCGCGTCCTCCACCGGCACTGCCGTCTCGCGCGTGTCCGGGTCGAGCCCGGCGGTCAGTAGTGCGGTCTCACCGCCCCCCGCCTTCAGCCCGGGATCAGGGTCGATAGCGGCGATGTCGATCTCATAGGCCTCACCGACGCGGCGGGTCAGCGTGGTGAATTCCATCGCCTTGAGGAAGGCGACCAGTTTGCGGCCCTCCGGCTCGACCACGGCGATGTCGTCGAGCGGCACGTCGAGCGCCACGTCGCGCTTGAGCGTGACCAGCTGGCGCGACAGGCGGGCCTGGTCGGCGAATTCGATCAGGTTCTCGCGCCGCTTGGTCTGCTTGATCTCGCCGGCGCGGGCCAGCAGCGTATCGAGGTCGCCATATTCCCCCAAGAGCTGGGCGGCGGTCTTGATGCCGATGCCGGGCACGCCGGGCACGTTGTCGACCGAATCGCCGGCCAGCGACTGCACGTCCACCACCTTGTCCGGGGCGACGCCGAACTTCTCGAACACCTCGTCGATGCCGATCGCCTTGTCCTTCATCGGGTCGTACATGCGCACGAGGCCATCGACCAGCTGCATCAGGTCCTTGTCGGAGGAGATGACGGTGACGAGGGCGCCCCTGGCCTTGGCCTGCTCGGCATAGGTGGCGATGAGGTCGTCGGCCTCGAAGCCCGATTGCTCGACGCAGGCGAGGTCAAAGGCGCGCGTCGCCTCGCGGATCAGCGGGAATTGCGGGCGCAGATCCTCCGGCAGCTCCGGGCGCTGCGCCTTGTAGAGCGGGTAGATATCCTTGCGGAAGGTCTGCTCGGACTTGTCGAACACCACGGCGAGATGGGTCGGCCGGGGCGCAAAGCCGCCGCCATTCTGCCCGGCCCGCACCAGCTTCCACAGCATGTTGCAGAACCCGGCCACCGCGCCCACGGGGAGCTTGTCGGACGAGCGGGTGAGCGGGGGCAAGGCGTGGTAGGCGCGGAAGATATAGGCCGAGCCGTCGATCAGGACGACATGGTCGCCGGCATCGACGGTTTCATCAGGGGCATCATGGGCGGGCATTGCGGGCTCCGTTTGCGGCCGCACGATGCCCCCGGCGCCGCGCCGGGGCAAGGGGGCGCGGAGAGAGGGGGCCGTTGTACAGGTGACGCGCCGGGCGGCGGACGCTACAGAGCACCATGCCCCGCTACAAGCTCACCATCGAATATGACGGCACCCCCTTTGTCGGCTGGCAGGTCCAGGCGGCGGGGCGGACCGTGCAGGGCGTGCTCGCCGAGGCGGTGCGCCGCTTTTCCGGCGAGGAGGTGGTGGTGCACGGCGCCGGCCGCACGGATGCCGGCGTGCACGCCACCGGACAGGTCGCCCATATCGAACTCGCCCGCGACTGGAAGCCGGACACGGTGCGCGACGCGATGAACGCGCATCTGCGCCCGCATCCCGTCGCCGTGCTGGAGGCCGAGCCGGCGGCGGAGGATTTTCACGCCCGGTTCTCGGCGACGGGGCGGCGCTATCTCTACCGCATCATCGCCCGCCGGCCCGACCTGGTGCTGGAGCGCAACCGCGCCTGGCGGGTGCTGCGCCCGCTCGATGTCGACGCGATGGCGCTGGGCGCGGCCCGGCTGGTCGGCCGGCACGACTTCACCACCTTCCGCGCCATTGGCTGCCAGGCGGCCTCGCCGGTGAAGACGCTCGACCGGCTGGCGGTGGAGACCGTGCCGCTGGAAGGGCCGGGCATGGAGATCCGCGTCCACGCGCAGGCCCGCTCCTTCCTGCACCATCAGGTGCGGAGCATGGTCGGCACGCTGGTGAAAGTGGGCGAGGGGGCATGGACGCCGGACGATGTCAGTGCCGCGCTGGAGGCCGCCGACCGCACGCGCTGCGGCCCGATGGCGCCCTCGGCGGGGCTGTATCTGGCGGAAGTGACCTATTGAGGGGGAGCATCGTGCGGCGCGGGCCTGCGTGCTTCGAGGCCGGCGCGTGCGCCGGCGCCTCAGCATGACGGGGTTTCTCGGATTTCCGCCGGGGCACCGTCATCCTGAGGTGCGAGCGCAGCGAGCCTCGAAGGATGGTCACAAGGGCGCGCTCTGGCCGCCGCCTCGGCCAGGGCGCTGCCATCCCGGATCGGCCTTCGCCTTCCGGGATGGCGATATCCCTCACCCCCGCGCCAGCGTCTCCAGGAAGCGGATGGCCTCGCCCTTCGCCGGGGCGACGAGTTCGCCTTCCCACATCACGCGGTTGCCGCGGATGAGGGTGCCGACCGGCCAGCCCGTCACCTCCACCCCGTCATAGGGCGTCCAGCCGGCCTTGGAGGCGATCCACTCGTTGCGGATGGTCTGCCGCCGCTTCATGTCGACGATCGTGAAATCGGCGTCATAGCCGACCGCGATGCGGCCCTTGGTGGCGATGTTGAAGATGCGGGCCGGGCCGGCGCTGGCGAGATCGACGAAGCGCTCCAACGTCAGGCGGCCGGCATTCACATGGTCGAGCATGGTGGGGACAAAGGTCTGCACCCCGGTCATGCCCGAGGGGCTGGCCGGGTAGGGCTTGGCCTTCTCTTCCCGCGTGTGCGGGGCATGGTCGGAGCCGAGCACGTCCACCACACCCTCGGCAAGCCCGCGCCACAGCGCCGCCTTGTGCCGCGCCTCGCGCACCGGCGGGTTCATCTGCACCATTGTCCCGTGCGAGGCGTACCAGGAGGCGTCCATGGTGAGGTGATGCGGCGTCACCTCCACCGTGGCGACATCCTTCTGGCCGCGCAGATACTCGATCTCCTCCTGGGAGGTGATGTGCAGCACATGCACGCGCTTGCCCTCAGAGCGGGCGAGGTTGACCAGCCGGGTGGTGGCGGTCAGGGCGGCGATCTCGTCGCGCCACACCGGGTGCGAGGAAGCGTCGCCCGCCACCCGCAGGCCCTTGCGTTCTTCCAGGCGCGGCTCGTCCTCGCAATGGAAGGCGGCGCGGCGGCGGATGACCTTGAGGATGGCGCGCACGCCGGGATCGTCCGCCACCAGCAGCGAGCCGGTGGAGGAGCCGATGAACACCTTCACCCCCGGCACGCCGGGCAGCATTTCCAGCTCGGGCAGGTCCTTCACATTGTCATGCGTGCCGCCGACGAAGAAGGCGAAGTCGCAATGCATGCGGTGATGGGCGCGGGACAGCTTGTCTTCCAGCGCCTCGGCGGAGGTGGTGAGCGGGTTGGTGTTGGGCATCTCGAACACGCCGGTGACGCCGCCCATGACGGCGGCGCGGGAGCCGGATTCGAGGTCTTCCTTGTGGTCGAGGCCGGGCTCGCGAAAATGCACCTGGGTGTCGATGACGCCGGGCAGCACATGCAGGCCGGTGCAGTCGACCGTCTCGCCCGCCTGCGCGGCCTCGAACGAGCCGATCCCGGCGATGCGCCCGGCGCGAATGCCGACATCGCGGGCAGCGATGCCGTCCTGGTTCACCACCGTGCCGCCCTTGAGGAGAAGATCGAAGGTCTGCGTCATAGCTGCCCCGCCGGTGCTCGAACTCGATGGCCCGCTCTTACGCCAAAGCGCGCCTGAGGTGAACGCCCCCGTGCCCGGATCGGCGCCGCGCGGGGTGCGGCGGCAGAGGGTTATTGTGTCCCGGCCCAGCGCAGCCGGAGGCCGAGCGCGGCGCCGGGACCCAGGAGAAAATCTTCTGCCGTTTCCTTCGCGGAGAACGAAGCCGCTGCGCGGAGTCATTCCTGGGTCTCGGATCGGCGCCGCGCGCGGCGCGGCTGGTCCGGGACGCGGCGCCGGGCCGGCGCTCAGGCGACGGTGAACTGCACCCGCACCGCCGTGCCGCGGCTGGGCTCCACCCGGCTGGCCAGCTCCACCTTGCCGCCGAGCTGGGCGGCGAGGCTCTGGATGATGCGCCAGCCGAGCCCGTCGCTGCGCGAGAGGTCGGCATCGGGCGGCAGGCCGCGCCCGTCATCGGCGATGGTCATCTCGTAGCGGCCCGGGCCGCAGGGCAGCACGGTGATCAGGATTGTGCCGGAATCGGCCTCGATGAAGGCGTGCTTGAGCGAATTGGTGACGATCTCCGCCACCAGCATGGACAGGGTGGTGAGCTGGGTGACGCTGAGCGGCAGGTTCGGCGCCTCCACCGTCGAGCTGATGCCGGCCGTGCCCGAGGCGGTGACGAGATCGCAGCAGAGCTGGCGCAGATACTGGTCGGTCGGCAGGTCGAGCCGCTCGGGGGCGTAGAGCTGGCGGTGGATGCGGGCGATGGTGTCGAGCCGCGAGCGCGCCTCGTCCAGCGCGGTGATCGCCTGCCGCGCATCCTGCCCCACCTTGCGCTTCTGCAGGGTGAGCAGGGCGGCGACGAACTGCATGTTGTTGGCGACGCGGTGCTGCAGCTCCTGGAACATGGTGCGCTGGTTCTCGTAGAGCCGGGCAGTCGTCTCCTTCTCCGTGCGCAGCCGGTCGGCGGCGCTGAAGGTGAAATGGATCAGCGCGATGTCGATGGTGGCGATGACGACAAAGAAGCCGAGTGCAATCAGCGACTGGCCGTCCAGCCGCATGTCGTTGGCCGGGCCGATGAAGAAAAACCAGGCGGCGAAGGTCGACAGCGCCGCGCAGGTGATCCCCGGCCGCAGCCCGCAGAAGAAGGTGGTCAGGATCACCGCCGGAAAGAAGGTGAGGAAGGGAAAGCCCGGCGGCAGCACGTCATCCACCGCGAAGCGCAGCGCCAGAGCCAGGGCGAACATCGCCACCCCGATCGCATCGGGCAGCCAGGGATGGCGGCGCAGCGGCTGGGCGGCGCGCACCAGCGACCAGAAGAACGAGCCATCCCCGCGCACGGCTGATTCGCCCTCGCCGATGCCGCCTGCCGAATCCCGCTGACGGGCCGCGCCGTCATTCATGGGCGAAAAGCCGCTCCGGCGGCCCTTGCCGCAGGGAAGGGCGCCTGCGCCGGATCGCCGGCCAAGGAAGTCGCATACATCGAACCGGACTCCCCCAAAGCGCTGCGATGTCCGCTGGTGCGCGAGTGTGCCTGTTTGTACCCAACTCGTCACCAGAGTTCTGTCCGCTTGTGAACATTTCCCCGCCCTGCGCGTTGATGCGTCAAAGGGGAGAGTCTCATGCGCGTCGACACCAGCGAAGAAGCCGGCGGCCATGGCGTCGCCGTCACCTCGTCGGGCGGCAACAATCTGCTGGGGGCGCTGCGCCCGGCCGATTTCGCCCTTCTGCGCGGGCATCTGCGCCGCATCGACCGGCCGGCCGGCGCCGTGCTCTACGAGCCGGGCGACGATGTGCGCCATGTCTATTTTCCCTGCGGCCAGGCGCTGCTCTCCTTCATGGTGCTGCTGGAGGACGGGCAGCAGGTGGAGATCACCAGCATCGGCCGCGAGGGCGCGGTGGGTGGCATTGTCAGCCAGGGGAGGCTGCCGGCCTTCTCCCGCGCCGTGGTGCAGATGGAAGGCCCGCTGCTGCGGCTCGACGGCGTCGAGCTGGAGCGGGCCAAGGAAACCTCGCCGCCGCTGCGCAACCTGTTCGCCCGCTATGCCGACTGCCTGCTGGCGCAGGTGTTTCAGTCGGTGGCCTGCAACGCCACCCATTCCATCGACCAGCGCACCGCCAAATGGCTGCTGGCTGCCTATGACCGCACCGGCGACGAAACGCTGACCCTCACCCAGGAGCAGCTGGCCTCGATGCTGGCGGTCGGCCGGCCCTATATCAGCCGGGTGCTCGGGCAGATGAAGGAGGCCGGCGCGGTCGACCCGCTGCGCGGGCGCATCCGGATCACCGATGTTGACCGGCTGCGCGGCCTGTGCTGCGGCTGCCACATGGCGGTGCGGCGGCATTTCGACGAGGTGCTCGGCGGCGTCTATCCGCGCGCCAACGAGGTCGCCGGCCACGGCATGGTCATCACCAACGGCCCCTCTTTCCGCCCGTGAATCCGGTGCCGAAAGGTTCCCGCAGCCCTGCCCTGCCGGGACGGGTCTTGTGCGGCGCGCGCCCTCATGGCATGCGCGTCCGCATGGATATCCAAAACACCCCGCCGATCGTCCCGTCCTTCGCCGCGCTGGCGCCCCGCTACGACCTCGTCCTGTGCGACGTGTGGGGGGTGCTGCACAATGGCGTCCTCGGTTCGCAGGCCGCCGCGCAGGCGCTGATGCGCGCCCGCGAGGCCGGCGCCACGGTGATCCTGGTCTCCAACGCCCCGCGCGAGCCGGAAGGCGTCGCCCGCATTCTCGACGGCTTCGGCATTCCGCGCAGCGCCTATGACGCCATCGTCACCTCGGGCATGGTGACGAGCGCCCTGCTGGCCGGGCGGCCGGGGGTGAAGATGTGGCATCTCGGCCCGCAGCGCGACCTCGGCATCTATAAGGGCCTCGACCTCACCCTCGCCTCGTTCGAGGAGGCGGAGCTGATCGTCTGCACCGGCCTGTTCGACGACACGGTCGAGACGCCGGACGACTATGCCGAGACGCTGGCGGCGGCGCGGGCGCGGGCGCTGCCCTTCATCTGCGCCAACCCCGATATCGTGGTGGAGCGCGGCGGCGACCTGATCTGGTGCGCCGGCGCCATCGCCGAGGCCTATGCGGAACTCGGCGGCGAGGTGGTGTTCTGCGGCAAGCCGCACCGGCCGATCTACGAGACCGCCTTCGCCACCGCGGAAAAGCTGCGCGGCGCCACGGTGGAGAAGGCGCGCACGATCGCCATCGGCGACGCGCTGCGCACGGACCTTGCCGGCGCGCTCGGCCATGGCATTGACTGCCTGTTCGTCGCGGCCGGCATCCATGCCGGCGAGCTGGGTCTTGAACATGGCGCCGAGGTCGATCCGCGCTCGCTCGCCCGGCTGCTGGCCGACGGGCCGGGCCGCCCGGCCGCCGTGACCACGCGCCTCGCCTGGTAGCGGGCGCTCCGCCCTCGCCCGCCGCGCATTCCTCCGGATTGACGCCGGGGCGGGACGGGGCCACTTAACAGGCCTCTTCCTCGCCTGCCCGCATCCCCCGGGCGCCCTTCCCGTTGCGTAGCGCTGACATGACCCACGCCGCCGCCGCCCCGCATCCCTTCCCTGTCCTGCGCATGGACGACGCGCTACCGGCGGCCCTTGCCGCCCCTGTCGTCGCCATCGGCAATTTCGACGGGGTGCATCGCGGCCACCGGGCGGTGATCGGCACCGCCATCGACCAGGCGCGCTCGCTCGGCAAGCCGGCGCTGGCGGTGACGTTCGAGCCGCATCCGCGCGCCTTCTTCCGCCCGTCCGAGCCGATCTTCCGCCTCACCCCGGAACCGATGAAGCTCCGGCGCCTGGCCGCGACCGGGCTCGACGGGGCGGTGGTGCTGGCCTTCGACGCGGCGCTGGCGGCGCGCGACGCCGAGAGCTTCGTCGCCGACATACTGGTCGGGCAGCTCGGCGTCTCCATGGTGGTGGCGGGCTACGACTTTCATTTCGGCAAGGGGCGCGGCGGCTCGCCGCTGTTCCTGCGCGAGGCCGGCAAGCAGCATGGCTTCGGGGTGGAGATCGTGCCGCCACTGCTCGACGAGGGGGCGCAGATTTCCTCCAGCGTCATCCGCGCCGCGCTGGCGCAGGGCCGCGTCGAGCAGGCCGCCCACATGCTGGGCGCGCCGTTCGAGATCGAGGCGCAGGTGATCCATGGCGACAAGCGCGGGCGGGAGCTCGGCTACCCCACCGCCAATATGCGGCTCGACCCGGCGGTGACGCTGGCGCATGGCATCTATGCGGTGACGGTGGAAATCGACGGCGTGCGGCACAAGGGCGTCGCCAGCTTCGGCCGACGCCCGACCTTTGACGACGGCGCGCCGCGGCTGGAGACCTTCATCTTCGACTACGCCGGCGACCTTTATGACCGTGTGCTTGCCGTCGCCTTCCATGGCTGGCTGCGGCCGGAACTGAAATTCGACGGCATCGACGCGCTGATCGCGCAGATGGACATCGACAGCGCGCGGGCCCGGGCGGTGCTGGCGTAGAGGCACCGGCTCAAAGCTCTGTGCTGCCGGGCAGTTCGTCGCCGAGCGCATCAAGGGCGAGACGCAGCTTCATCGGCATGTGGGGGGCGGCCGGCCACAGCGCATGGGTGGCAAAGACCCGGCGGGGTAGGTCGGCCAGCAGCGGCACCAGCGTGCCGGCACGCACCTGCGCGCGGATCAGCCAGCAGGGCAGCCAGGCGAGGCCGTGCCCCGCCTCGGCGGCATCGGCAATCGCCTCCAGATCGTCGAACCGCAGGCGGCTCGGCGGCGTCACCTCCACCGGCGCACCCTTGCCCAGCGGAAATTCCCATGGCTTCACCCGACCGTCGCGGGCATAGGTCACGGCATGGTGGCGGTGAAGATCGTCGAGCCCCTGCGGAGCGCCCCCCGCCGCCAGATAGGCGGGAGCCGCGCAGACCGTCATCCGCTGGAGCCCGACGGTGCGGGTCATCAATCCGTGGCCTGAGCCTATTTCGCCGTTGCGGATGGCGAGATCGAACCCGTCCTCGACCAGATCGACCAGCCGGTCCGACAGGGCGACATCGAGTTCGAGGCGGGGGTGACGGGACACCAGCCGTGCCAGGACCGGGGCGACGCAGCGCCGCCCGAACAGCAGCGGCGCGCTCACCCGCAGCCGTCCCGTGGCCTCGCGCCGCCCGGTCTCCAGCGTCGCCCGGCCGGCGCGCAGCTCGCCCAGCGCCCGCACGCAATGCTCGTAATAGCGCTGCCCGTCCTCGGTGAGGCTCAGGGCGCGGGTGGTGCGGTGGAACAGCCGGACCGAGAGCCGACCCTCCAGCCGCGCCACCGTCTTCGCCACCGCCGAACGCGTCAGGCCGAGCCTGGCGCCCGCCGCCGAGAAGCTGCCGGTTTCCACCGCGGCGACGAAGGCGTCCACGCCCGCCAGAATCTCGCTCATGCCGTTGTCCGATCGCCTCGCCAGCATTGGCGCCGGAGATTCGTCAATGCCGGGAGAAACTAGCGCAACTGGAGACTATTCTTCAACCTTAGAACGCTCCGAGACGTTTCCGCTCACGGAGCAAGGACCATGGACGCAAATACGATTCCCGCTACGATGCGGCGCTGGGAGATGGAGGGCTTCGGCCGCGCGGCGCTGGAGCTGCGGGAGGTGGCGGTGCCCCGGCCCGGCCCGGGCGAGGTGCTGGCGAAGGTAGCGGCGGTGGCGCTGAACTACCGCGACCTGCTTGTCATCGCCGATGGCATGGGGGCCCCGCTCCGCTTTCCATTCACGCCCGCCTCCGACTTTGCCGGTACCGTCGTCGCCACCGGCGAGGGTGCGACTCGCTTCGTGGCGGGCGCGCGGGTGATCTCCACCTTCTTTCCCGGCTGGATCGACGGCCTTCCCGATGGCGATTCCGCCCGGCTGCCCTATCAGGCGCTCGGGGGCGCCTATCCCGGCGTGCTCGCCGACTATGTCGCGCTCCCCGAGGCCTGGCTGGCAGCGGCGCCGGCGACGTGTCCGCTTGAGGAAGCCAGCACCCTGCCCTGCGCCGGGCTCACCGCCTGGTTCGGGCTGGTCGAGCGCGGCGGGCTCAGGGCCGGCGACACCGTGCTGGTGGAAGGCACGGGCGGCGTCGCGCTGTTCGGCGCGCAGATCGCCAAGGCCATGGGCGCGCGTGTCATCGTGGTCTCCGGCAGCGCCGCCAAGCTTGAGCGTGCGCGAGCGCTCGGTGCCGACATCCTCATCGACCGCACCAGCGGCGACTGGGTGGAGGCGGTGCGGGCCGCCACCGGCGGGCGCGGTGCCGACCATGTGCTGGCGCTGGCCGGCGGCGCCGCGCTCGGCCGTGCGGTGGAGGTGGCGGCCATGGGCGGGCGCATCGCCCAGATCGGCATCATCGAGGGCTTCGACGCGTCGCTGCCGCTCGGCCCGCTGATGCTCAAGCAGCTCACCCTCAACGGCATCGGCGTCGGGCATCGGCGGGCGCTGGAGGACTTTGTGCGGGCGGTAGACGCGACGGGAATGACGCCCGTCATCGATGGGCGCTATGCGCTGGCGGAGCTGCCGGCGGCTCTCGACCATCTCGCGGGCGGCGCCTTTGGCAAGATCGTGGTGACGTCCGGCTGAACGGACGTGTTCCGCCCCTCCCTTGCACGCGCCCGGCGCTGCGCTTAAACCGGGCGGCGATGGCAAGGAGCGCGTCATGACGAGCCGCAACAGCGATGGTCGCACTGGGAACGAGCCCGCCGGGGAACCGGCCGGCGAGGGGACGGCGCACGATTATTCCGCCACCCTGTTCCTGCCGCAGACCGATTTCCCCATGCGCGCCGGCCTGCCGCAGCGCGAGCCGGAGCTGCTGGCGCGCTGGGAGCGGATCGACCTCTACGGCCAGCAGCGCAAGGCCGGCGAAGGCCGCCCGCGCTTCGTGCTGCATGACGGCCCGCCCTATGCCAATGGCAACATCCATATCGGCCACGCGCTCAACAAGATCCTGAAGGACGTGGTGGTGCGCAGCCAGGGCGCGCTCGGCCACGATTCCAACTATGTGCCGGGCTGGGACTGCCACGGCCTGCCGATCGAATGGAAGATCGAGGAACAGTACCGCGCCCGCGGCAAGAACAAGGACGAGGTGCCGGTCGTCGAGTTCCGCCAGGAATGCCGGGCCTTCGCCGAAGGCTGGATCGACGTGCAGCGCGCCGAGTTCAAGCGGCTCGGCGTCGAGGGCGACTGGTCGCACCCCTATGTGACCATGAGCTATGACGCGGAAGCACAGATCGCCCGCGAAATCGTGAAATTCGCCGGCAACGGCCTGCTCTATCGCGGCTCCAAGCCGGTCATGTGGTCGGTGGTGGAGCGCACCGCGCTGGCCGAGGCCGAGGTCGAGTATCACGACCATCAGTCGACCACGATCTTCGTCAAGTTCCCCGTCACCGGCTACCGCAAGAGCGCGGCCACCGCCGGCGGCCTGCCCAAGGGGCTGGAACCGGCGGACGCGGCCGCCGACATCCACCTGTTCCCCTCCTATGAGGGCGCCTCGATCGTCATCTGGACGACCACACCCTGGACCATCCCCGGCAACCGCGCCATCGCCTTCTCGCCGAACGTGACCTATGCGGTCTATGAGGTGACGGAAGCCCCGCACGACAATTGGGCCAAGGTGGGCGAGCATTTCATCCTGGCCGACAAGCTGGCGGAAGAGGTGTTCAAGGCCGCCCGCGTCACCGGCTGGGAGCGGCACAAGGAGGTGGACCCGACGCATCTGGTCTGCGCCCATCCGCTGAACGGCGTCGAGGGCGCGCAGGGCTATTTCGACTTCCGCGTGCCCGTGGTGCCCGGCGATTTCGTCACCGACGACACCGGCACCGGCTTCGTCCATATCGCCCCCGGCCACGGCGCCGACGACTTCAACCTGTTCATGTCCGCGCATCTGGGCGAAGTGCCGCACACGGTCGGCCCGGACGGGCGCTATTACGACCATGTCCCGCTGTTCGCCGGCGCCCGCGTCATGGACGACAAGGGCAAGGATGGCGACGCCAATGACGCGGTCATCAAGGCGCTGGCGGGCGCCGACAAGCTGATCGCGCGCGGCCGGCTGAAGCACCAGTATCCCCATAGCTGGCGCTCCAAGGCGCCGATCATCTTCCGCAACACGCCGCAATGGTTCATCGCGATGGACAAGGACATCGCGGCGGCGGACGGTTCGTCGACGGCCGGCGACACGCTGCGGGCGCGCGCGCTCGATGGCATCGCCAAGGTGCAGTGGGTGCCGGCCTCCGGCCAGAACCGCATCACCGGCATGATCGAGAACCGCCCGGACTGGGTGGTCTCGCGCCAGCGCGCCTGGGGCGTGCCGATCGCCGTCTTCGTCAAGGACAAGGGCGACGGCACGGTCGAGATCCTGCGCGACGAGCGGGTGAATGCCCGCATCGCCGAGGCCTTCGCCACCGAGGGGGCGGACGCCTGGTACCGGGAAGGCGCCGCCCAGCGCTTCCTCGGCACCGACTACAGTTCCAATGAATGGACCAAGGTCGACGACATTCTCGACGTGTGGTTCGACAGCGGCTCCACCCACGCCTTCACGCTGGAAGTGCGCGAGGACCTCAAGGCCGACCGCGCCTTTGCCGGCGGGCCGGACCGGGTGATGTATCTGGAAGGCTCGGACCAGCATCGCGGCTGGTTCCATTCCTCGCTGCTGGAGAGCTGCGGCACGCGCGGGCGCCCGCCCTATGACGTGGTGCTGACCCATGGCTTCGTGCTCGACGAGCAGGGCCGCAAGATGTCGAAATCGGTCGGCAACGTGGTCGCCCCGCAGGAGGTGATCAAGAATTCCGGCGCCGACATCCTGCGCCTGTGGGTGTGCGCCTCCGACTATTCCGACGATCTGCGCATCGGGCCGGAAATCCTGAAGACGACGGTCGAGACCTACCGCAAGCTGCGCAACACGCTGCGCTGGCTGCTGGGCTCGCTGCATCATTACCGCGAGGCCGAGCGCGTCGCCTATGCCGACATGCCGGCGCTGGAGCGCATGGTGCTGCACCGGCTGGCCGAGCTCGACACCACCGTGCGCGAGGCCTATGCCGGCTTCGACTTCAAGCGGGTGAACGCGGCGCTGACCGCCTTCATGACCAGCGAATTGTCGGCCTTCTATTTCGATGTGCGCAAGGACGCGCTCTATTGCGACCCGATCTCCTCGGTGACGCGGCGGGCCTGCCTGACCGTGCTGGACGAGGTGTTCGCCCGTCTCGTCGTCTGGCTGGCGCCGATCCTGCCCTTCACGGCGGAGGAAACCTGGCTGGCGCGCTTCCCCTCCGAGACCGGCTCGGTGCATCTGGAAACCTTCCCCGCCACGCCGGCCAAATGGCGCGACGACACGCTGGCCGACGAGTGGCGCAAGATCCGCCTGGTGCGGCGCGTGGTGCTCGGCGCGCTGGAAGTGGAGCGCGCGGCCAAGCGCATCGGCTCCAGCCTGGAAGCGGCGCCGGTGGTGCATGTCTCCGACGCCAGCCTGTTCGCGGCGGTGAGTGCGGTGGACTTGGCGGAGGTGTGCATCACCTCCGACGCGCATCTGATGCCCGACGAGGGCCCGAAGGAGGCCTTCCGCCTGCCGGAGGTGCCGGGTGTGGCGGTGGTGCCGAACCGGGCGGTGGGCCACAAATGCGCCCGCTCGTGGAAGATCTCGCCGCTGGTGGGGACGGATGCGGACTATCCGGACGTGACCCCGCGCGACGCCCTGGCGCTGCGCGAACGTGCGCATGCGCGGCGGGCGGCCGAATGAGCGGCGCCCCGTGAATCTCCGCCTCGCCGGTCCGTTCACTCTTTACGGAGGCGCCTTCGCGCTGGCGGCGCTGGTCGCCGACCAGGCGTCCAAGCTCGCCGTGCTCAACGGGGTCGATTTCGGCCCCGACGGCATCGTCCCCGTCACGCCCTTCCTCGACATCGTCTGGGCGTGGAACACGGGCATCAGCTACGGCCTGTTCTCGCTGGGGGCGGAGGGCTGGTGGGTTCTCGGCGGGCTGAAAGTGGCGGCCGCCCTGCTGTTCTGGCTCTGGCTGGCGCGGATCGACAACCGGCTGGAGGCGGCGGCGCTGGGGCTGCTGATCGGCGGTGCGCTGGGCAATGCCATCGACCGCGCGGCCTATGGCGCGGTGTTCGATTTCATCTCGCTGCACGCCTTCGGCTTCTACTGGTACGTGTTCAACCTCTCCGATGTCGCCATTGTTGCCGGGGTGGGCGTGCTTTTGTATGCTTCCTTCTTCGGGGGCGCCGCAAAATCGCCGCCCTGAGGTGAGATCGGGTCTTCCGCACGCTTGAGCGGTCGCGCGGGGGCGGCATCTCGCCCGCCTCACCCGACCGGCAGGAGACGACCGGATGATGAAACGAGTTCATGCCACCCGCGCCGCGCTTCTGCGGGGCGCCATGGTCTGCACGATGGCCGGTGCTTTCGGCGTCGCGCCGGTTTTTGCCGCCGACGACCCGCCGGAGATGAACCTCACCGGCCAGCTGCTCACCGGCCTCGGCCTGGTGGCGCCGCCGCCGCCGCAGATCGATTATCGCGAACGCGCCCCGCTGGTGGTGCCGCCCACCGGCGACATCCTCCCGCCGCCGCGCGACGCCTCCGCCATCTCGCAGAACCCGGCCTGGCCGAAGGACCATGACGCGGTCGCCCGCGAGCAGTCGGAGAAGACCAACTGGTCCGAGGCGTGGGAATCGATCGCCCGCGACGGCAACACCAGTGCGCGCACCCTCACCCCGGCCGAGCTCGACAAGGGCTACAGGGCCGGCAAGGTGACCGGTTCCGGCTTCAACAACCAGCGCACCAATGACGACAACCGCCTGTCGCTGAACCAGCTCGACTTCTTCGGCTGGGGCAACAAGAAGGGCGAGGAGGCGATCCCGTTCGAGGGCGAGCCGGACCGCGAGTCGCTTGTCCAGCCGCCGCCCGGCTACCAGACGCCGGCCCCCGGCGCCAAATACGGCGTGGTGTCTGACCGTCCGGAAGACAAGGACTGGAGAATGCCGGCCTGGTTCGATCGCGCCCAGCCGAACAAGTGACCGCCTGACGGCGGGGCGCCGGCGCCACGGCCGGCCCCGCCGGACTGCAGCCCCGCCGCGGGGCCTCTCTCACTTCGCGGTGAAGCGCGCCCGCGGCGCGTCGCGCGGCGCCCGCTTCGTCGCTACATTGTCTTCGTCGCTACATTGTACCTGCGATCCCCGCCCTGCGCGGCCCGAGCCCCGGGCAGCGCGCCCTCCGGTGTCCTCCGGGCGGCCGCCGAAACGGATGAAGCTGTGACTGGAAGATTGATGCCCGCTCTGATGCTGATCGCCGGCGCCGCCGCCGGCCTTGCCACGGCCCCCTCGCGCGCCGAGGCCACCGACATATCGGAATTCACCCTCGGCAACGGCCTGCAAGTGGTGGTGGTGCCCGATCATCGCGCGCCCGTCGTCACCCACATGGTGTGGTACCGGGTCGGCTCGGCCGACGAGCAGCCGGGCAAGTCCGGCATCGCCCATTTCCTCGAACATCTGATGTTCAAGGGCACGGCCACCCACCCGGCGGGCGAGTTCTCGCAGGTGGTGGCCAAGCTCGGCGGGCAGGAGAACGCCTTCACCTCGCAGGACTACACCGCCTATTTCCAGCGCGTCGCCAAGCAGAATCTCGGCACGGTGATGGGCTTCGAGGCCGATCGCATGACTGGCCTGGTGCTCACCGACGAGGTGGTGCTGCCCGAGCGCGACGTGGTGCTGGAAGAGCGCCGCATGCGCACCGACAACGACCCCGCCTCGCAGCTTTCCGAGGCGGCGCAGGCGGCGATGTTCGTCAACCACCCCTATGGCCACCCGATCATCGGCTGGGAAGACGAGATCAAGAAGCTCAACCGCGAGGACGCGCTGGACTTCTACCGCCGCTTCTACACCCCCAACAACGCCATCCTTGTCATCGCCGGCGATGTCGAGCCGGAGGAGGTGAAGAAGCTTGCCGAGGACACCTATGGCAAGGTTCCCCGCCGCGCCGAGACCGCCGAACGGGTCCGCCCGCAGGAGCCGCCGCCGCGCGCCGAGCGCCGTCTGGTGCTGGCGGATGGGCGCGTGGGCCAGCCGAGCCTCTCGCGCAGCTATCTCGTGCCGTCCTATAAGGGCGACAAGCAGGAGAGCGCCGCCCTCGACGTGCTCTCCCAGGTGCTGGGCGGCGGCTCGACCGGGCGGCTCTACCGCACGCTGGTGGCCGATAAGGCCGTCGCCGCCAATGCCGGCGCCTGGTACCAGTCCACCGCGCTGGACGATACCCGCTTCGGCCTCTCCGTCACCCCCCGCCCGGAGGTGACGATGGAGGCGCTGGAGACCGCGCTGGACGAGACCATCGCCGCACTCGCTAAGGACGGGCCTGACCCGGCGGAGCTGGAGCGCGCCAAGACGCGGCTGGTCGCCGAGGCGATCTATGCCCAGGACAACCAGGCGACGCTGGCGCGCATCTACGGCGCCGCGCTCGCCACCGGCTCCACCGCGCAGGACGTGAAGATCTGGCCGGAACTGGTGAAGGCCGTCACCGCCGAGCAGGTGCGCGACGCCGCCCGCCGCTGGCTGGTGCCCGCCCGCGCCGTGACCAGCCAGCTGCTGCAGGTCAAGCCGGCCCCCGCCGCCGCCCTGCCCGAGCCGGGCACGGAGCCGGCGATGCCAGCGGGGGACCGCTCATGACCGGCGGCACCGTCCGCCGGCGCTTCGGTGCTTCCCGTTCCCTCCTGTCCCTCGCTGCGGCCACCCTCATGACCATCGCCCTCGCCCCCGCCTCCCTCGCCCAGTCCGAGACCACGCGCATCCAGCGGGTGATCAGCCCGGGCGGCATCGAGGCCTGGCTGGTGCACGACACCACCCTGCCGCTGGTGGCGATGGAGATCGCCTTTCTCGGCGGCGCCGCGCAGGACCCGGCCGAAAAGCCCGGCGTTGCCAGCCTCACCTCCTCGCTGCTCGATGAGGGCGCCGGCGATCTCGATTCCCGCGCCTTCCAGGACCGAATGGCGGAGAAGGCGATCGAGCTGCGCTTCGACGCCTCGCGCGACAGCCTCGGCGGTTCGCTGCGCACCCTGTCGGAGAATGTCGACGACGCCTTCGCGCTGATGGCGCTGGCGGTGAACGCGCCGCGCTTCGACGATGAGGCGGTGGAGCGTATCCGCCAGGGCCAGCTGGCCCAGCTGCGCCGGCGGCTGAACGATCCCTCCTCGCTCGCCAGCCTGGGCTGGTCGGCCGCGGCCTTCCCCGGCCATCCCTATGGCCGCCCGGTGGCCGGCACGCTGGAAAGCGTGCCCACGATCAGCCGCGACGACCTCAAGGCCTTTGTCGGCCGCACCCTGGCCCGCGACAATCTGAAGATCGCCGTGGTCGGCGACATAACGGCGGAAAAGCTCGGCCCGGCGCTCGACGCCATGTTCGGCGCCCTGCCGGCCAAGGCGCAGCTGACCCCGGTGCTGGATGTGGAGCCGCGCGGCCTCGGTACCGATGTGGTGAAGACCCTCGACGTGCCGCAGACTTCGATCGTCTTCGGCGGCATCGGCCTCAAGCGCGACGACCCGGACTTCATCCCCGCCTTCGTGCTCAACCACATCTTTGGCGGCTCGGCGTTTTCCTCGCGGCTGTTCAGCGAAGTGCGCGAGAAGCGCGGGCTGGCCTATTCGGTCTACAGCCATCTCGCCCCGCTCGACCATACGGCGCTGATCCTCGGCGGCACCGCGACCAAGAATGAGCGCGCCGGCGAGAGCGCGGCGCTGATCCGCTCGGAATATCAGCGCCTGCTCACCGTCGGCCCGAGCGAGGAAGAGCTGGAAGACGCCAAGAGCTACCTCATCGGCTCCTTCGCCCTGCGCTTCGACAGCTCGGCCAAGGTCGCCTCGCAGCTGCTGCAGATCCAGATCGACAAGCTCGGCATCGACTATATCGACATCCGCAACCAGCTGGTGGCGGCGGTGACGCTGGCCGACGTGAAGCGGGCGGCGGCCCGGCTCAATGAGCATCCCGCGCTGCTGTTCAGCCTGGTGGGCAAGCCCGAGGGGCTGACCCAGTGACGGCAGGCCGGCCCGGGCGGCGGCACCGGGCCGCGGCCCATTTGGCGAACGGCGGAAGCGGGCCGGGCGTTTGCGCCCCCCGCCGCCGCGCGGAAGCTTGACGGGAGGGCGTCAGGGCATGTTCCCTGTCGGCGATCCCCTGCTATAAGAGCGTCCGGGAACGAATGGGTTCAGCACATCGGCCATCCGGCGCCGCGGGGGAAGGCGCCGGGGCCCATCCAGCCGCCACGGCGGGGAGTATGCGTATGGGTATCGGGGACGTTGGGAGCCGGAACGTGGGGAACGCCGAACAGGTGAACGAGCCGGTCCGCCAAGCCAGGCACGGGCGGACGCAGATGAGGCGTGCCCATCACTGGCTTGCTCTCCCGGCGCTCGCTCTGCTGCTGGCAGGCTGCGCCGGCAGCGGCATTGGCGGCGGCGACGGCAATGATGGCCCGATGGGCGCCGGCAATGCCGGCGACCAGGGCATTTTCGGCTCGTCGATGGAAACCACCACCGTGGCCCCGACCGGCGGCAGCGCGGCGGCGGGCGGCGCGGTGGGCGCCGGCACGGCGGCGGTCACGCCAGGCGATGCCGATCCGTCCGCGTTCACCTGCCCGCCGATCCAGGTGCGGGCCGGCGCGGCGGCCTGGCAGGTGACGGAGCCTTCCGATGGCGGCGTGCGCTACCAGGCGACGCTCGGCCAGTTCTCGCGCGAATGCCGCTTCTCCGCCCCCGACATGAACATGCGCGTCGGCATTCAGGGCCGGGTGCTGCTCGGCCCCAAGGGCGGCCCGGGCAAGCTCACCGTGCCGATCCGCCTCGCCGTGGTCGAGGAAGGCCCGGCGCCGAAATCGGTGTGGACCAAGTTCTATTCGGTGCCTGTTGAAGTGGGTCCGAACGTCATGCAGGTCGATTTCGGCCTGGTGGCGGACGACGTGAATTTCCCGCGCCCGACGCCCGGCCTGTCCGAGCGCTATGTGCTCTATGTCGGCTTCGACCCGCAGGGCAAGGAAGAGAAGCCGGTGCGGGCGCGCCCGACCACACCGCGCGCCCAGCCGCAGGCCCAGCAGGCGCCGCGCCCGGCTCCCGCCGCCACGGCGGCCCCGCGTGCGACCCCGGCAGCGACGCCCGCCGCCACCGCCACGCCGCGCCAGATCGCGCCGGCGACCGCGCCGGCCGCCACGGCGGCGCCGCGCACCAGCCCCTCGGCGCCGACCTCCACCGTGCAGACCGCCCCCGCCACCCCGGCACCGGCGGCCCCCGCTCCGGCCGCCACGGCGCCGGCGACCCCGGCACCAGCCGCCAGCGCGCCCGCGCCCGCCCCGGACAACAGCCAGACCCAGTGGATCGGCGCGCCCGCGCCCTCCACCGGCGGATTCTCGCAATAAACGCCGCTGGCGCCACGCATCAGCAAAAAGCCCCGGGAGACCGGGGCTTTTTCATAGCGGGCTGCGGAGCGGTTTGCGGCGAGTCCCCGGCCGCCGCTCAGGCATCGTCCTCGGCATGGCCGCGGCGGATGCGGCGTACCACCGACCAGATGAGCAGCACCACCACCGGCACGGCGATGGCGGTGGCGACGCCGACATCGTAATGCAGCCCGGCCGCCTCGGCGCGACTGTGCAGCCCTTCCAGCGCGTAGTGCAGCAGGCTGATGACGTAATAGGAGATGGCGGCGACCGAGAGCCCTTCGACGGTCTGCTGCAGGCGCAGCTGCATCCGCGCGCGCTTATTCATGCTTTGCAGCAGGTTGCGGTTCTGCTGCTCCAGTTCGACATCGACCCGGGTGCGCAGCAGATTGGCGGCGCTGGTGAGCTTGACCGACAGATTGGCCTGGCGCTGCTCGATCGCCTGGCAGGTCCGCATGGCGGGCTGCAGCCGGCGCAGCAGGAATTGCTGCCAGGTGGGATAGCCCGAAATCGGCCGCTCGCCGATGGTGCGCAGGCGCGAGGAGACGATCTCCTCATAGGCGCGGGTGGCACCGAAGCGGAACAGCGAGGCGGCGGCGTCCGCCTCCAGCTGCGCCGCGAGGCCGGTCAGCGCGTGCAGCAGCTTGTTGTTGGCGGCGAGCCCCTCGCTCTGGCGCATCTGCTCGGTCAGCGCGGAAAGCTCCTGCTCGCTATGGGCGACGCTGGGCGCGAGGCGCTGCGCCTCCGGCAGGCCGAGCAAGGCGAGGGTGCGGTAGGTCTCGATCTCCAGCACCCGCTGCACCAGCGCGCCGGCGGCATCGTCGGTCATGCCACGATCGCGCACCAGGATCCGCACGAAGCCGGAAGGGTCGGGCTGGAAATCGGTGGCGATCTCGGCAAAGCCGTCCTCGACATCCGAGCGGGCGAGGCTGGTGCGGTCGAACAGCCGGTCGAGCGGCAGCGCATCGGCGGTATCCGTCACCAGATGCAGGTCCACCGCCACCAGCAGCGGCCCCGGCTGGGGCAACTGGGTGAGCACATCGGCCAGGCTGGCGCCGGAGGGCTGGAAGGGCAGGCCGCCCTCGGTGACGTCCTCGGCCGGCACTTCCCAGGTATAGGTGGTGAATTCGGCATGCCGCTCCCAGCGCAGCACGAAGCGGCCGAAGGCCACGCGGTGCTGCTTGGCGTCGCGGCCCGGTGCCGGCTGGCCGCGCGCCAGGCACAGGCTGGCGAAGGCGGCGCGGTCGGCGATCGCCTGCGCGCGGTCGACCAGGAAGGCGACATGCAGGATGCGGGCGGGGGTCGATACCGCCACGAAGGGGCGGGCATGCAGCTCCGCCAGCACCGGGGCGCGCAGCGGATGATCGTAAAAGGCCTTGCCGGCGGCCGGGGCCGTCGCGTTCGCTGTCACCGGGCCTGCTCCCTCACCTGACCCCGCCGGCTACCACCGCAGCGGGGGAACTCCGCGCCGCCAAGTGGGTTGCATGCTCGCGGGTCGCTGGCAAGAGGGAGACGTTGACGGGAGACGTTGGCGGGCGACGTCGCCGCTACGCGCCGCCAAAGGGGCCGCGAAGGCGTGCGGCGAAGCGTCCCGCCGCACTGTTGCCCAACGGCATCAGGCCGTCGGCAAAGCGGCGGCGATTTAGAATCTGTTTGCAAGGGTCGGGGCCCCAGAGCATGAAGGCAGACGGTCTTTTCGGGATTTGTGACATGAGATTTTCGCGGGTCTTGGCCGTGTGCCTCGCCGTCTCCGCCATGATGTTCGTCGGTTTCGCCCCGGCCCAGGCCCAGTCCAAGCCGAATCCGAACCAGCCCCGCGTCTATCTGCTGCGCGGCCTCGCCAACATCTTCTCGCTCGGCATGGACGACCTCGCCGCCAAGCTGCGCGCGCGGGGCATCGAGGCGAGCGTGCATTCCTATGTCGATCTGGAAACGCTCACCCGGTATGCGGTGGAGCAGGCCAGCATGGGCAAGCGCCGCCCCTCGCCGGTCATCATCATAGGCCATTCGCTCGGCGCCGACGCCGCCGTCACCATGGGCAACCGCGTCACCGCCGCCGGCGTTCCGGTGCCGCTGGTGGTGACGTTCGATCCCGTGACCGCGATGATCGCCTCGCCGAAGATCGGCAAGGTGGTGAATTATTACCAGGCCGGTGGCTCGGGCAAGGCGGTTTCCGGTAAGCGCGTGGAGAATATCGACCTGACGGGGTCGGGCGAGCTCAGCCATTTCAACATCGACAAGGCGGCCGAGCTGCACAACAAGGTCATCGGCATGATCCAGCGCCCGGCGCGGCAGACGCGCCCGCGCGCCGTGGCCGCCACGCCGACGCCGAAGCCGGCTTCGGCGGCTGACGACGCGGCCGCCGCCCCGGCGGCAACCCCCGCCGCGGCTCCGGCGGGTGCAGCGCCTGCCGCCCCTCCCGCCACCACCCCCGCCAGCGTTCCTGCCGCCCCCGCGCCGGCTGCCGCGACCCAGAGCGGCGCCCTGGCGCCGGCCGCCGGCACCGAAACCGCCTCGGCCCCGAGCGCCGTGCCGACCGCGCCGGCGGGAATCGGCACTTCGAACTGACCGTCCCCCTTTGGACGAGACCGGCGCGGACCCAAACGGGCGTCCGCGCCGTAGGCATGTGAGGGCCCGCCCTCAGGCCGGCACCACCGAGAACACGGTGAAGGTGTGCATGTCGCCGTCCTCGTCGCGCAGCGAGACATACTCGCCCGGCACGAAGGCATGGTCGCCGAAGCGGTAGCCGGTCTCATCGTCGTCGCTGGCATCCTCCTCATAGTCGAACACCCAGCTCGACCCGCCGACACCGCCGGCGCGGTGCACCAGCCTGCCGTGCTCGGGCGCCTCATTGGCCCAGAAGCGGGTGACGGTGCAGGCCGCGCGCTGGTCCTTCCAGGCCTCGGCGTCAATATGGCCCTCGCCGTCCAGCGGGGCGAGGAACTCATAGCCGTGGCGGGCGCTGCCTTCGGGAAATTCCTTCGAGCGGGCGAGGTGCAGGCGGATGCGGCGGAGCGCCCCGGTGGTGGTCTCGGCGGTCGTTCCCTCGGTGGCGCCTTCTGTGACCTCGTTCATGCGCGTCTCCCTTTTTCCGGCCGGGCGGTGATGCGCGGCCTTTGGCAGTGGCCTTAGGCGCTAGAGGTGCGCGCTGCCTTGATCGGGCGCAAGGGCTTGGATCGCGCGCAAGGGCTTGGATCGCGCGCAAGGGCTTGAATCGCGCGGCGCCCGCCCCGCCCGTCATCGGCGAGGGCCGAACACGCAACATTCATCCTTGGTCTAGTTTTTTTACCATAGGAAGGCGCCGCGCTTTTCCCTAGAATGGATTGAAATCAGACACGACCGGCGCCGGTCGCAAAAAACGTCGATTGGGAGGAGTGCCATGTCCGGTCTCGTCATGCCGGCGCCGAAGGCCGATGTTCTGGCCCGCCGCGCCCGGATCATCGCCGATCTGCGCGCCATCGTCCCCGGCGAGGGGGTGATCGACACCGAGGCCGAGATGCGCCCGTTCGAGAGCGACGGGGTGACGGCCTATCGCCAGCTCCCCCTCGTCGTCGTGCTGCCCTCCACCACCGAGCAGGTGTCGAAGGTGCTGGCCTATGCCAATGCCAACGGCATTCCGGTGGTGCCGCGCGGGGCGGGCACCTCGCTGTCGGGCGGGGCGCTGCCGCTGGAAGACGGCATCCTGCTCGGCATGGGCAAGTTCAACCGCATCCTCGACATCGACTTCGCCAACCGCACCGTGGTCGCCCAGCCGGGCGTGACCAATCTCGGCATCACCACGGCGGTGGCGCATGAGGGCTTCTATTACGCCCCCGACCCCTCCTCGCAGATCGCCTGCACCATTGGCGGCAATGTCGGCGAGAATTCCGGCGGCGTGCACTGTTTGAAATACGGCCTGACGACCAACAACGTGCTGGGCGTCGAGATGGTGCTGATCACGGGCGAGATCATCCGCCTGGGCGGCAAGCACCTCGATTCCGGCGGGCTGGACCTGCTCGGCCTCATCGTCGGCTCGGAAGGGCTGCTCGGCGTGGTGACGGAAGTCACCGTCCGCATCCTGAAGAAGCCGGAGACGGCGCGCGCCGTGCTGCTGGGCTTTCCCTCCTCGGAGGCGGCCGGCGCCTGCGTCGCCGCCATCATCGCCGCCGGCATCATTCCCGGCGGCATGGAGATGATGGACAAGATGATGGTCCATGCCGCCGAGGCCTTCCTCGGCGCCGGCTATCCCCTCGATGTCGAGGCGCTGCTGATCGTCGAGCTCGACGGGCCGGAAGCGGAGGTGAACCACCTGATCGACCGCGTCGCCGAGATCGGCAACGGGCTCGGCTGCATGACGCTGCGCGCCTCCACCAGCGAGGAGGAGCGCGTCGCCTTCTGGGCCGGGCGCAAGGCGGCCTTCCCGGCGGTGGGGCGCATCTCGCCGGATTATCTCTGCATGGACGGCACCATTCCGCGCAAGGCGCTGCCGCTGGTGCTGAAGCGCATGGAGGAGATGTCGGAGAAATACGGCCTGCGCTGCGGCAATGTCTTCCATGCCGGCGACGGCAACCTGCACCCGCTGATCTGCTACGACGCCAACACGCCGGGCGAGCTGGAAAAGGCCGAGGCCTTCGGCGCCGACATCCTGCTGCTCTGCGTCGAGGTCGGCGGCGTGCTCACCGGCGAGCACGGGGTGGGCGTCGAGAAGCGCGACCTCATGCCCTCGATGTTCAACGAGATCGACCTCGCCCATCAGGAACGGCTGAAATGCGCCTTCGATCCCGAGGCGCTGCTCAACCCCGGCAAGGTGTTTCCCGTGCTGCACCGCTGCGCCGAGCTGGGGCGCATGCATGTCTCGGGCGGCAAGCTGCCCTTCCCCGATCTGCCGCGATTCTGATGACCACCCTCCTCGTGAAGAACGCCACGGTGCTCGTCACCATGGACGGCGCCCGCCGCGAGATCTCAGGCGGCGGCCTGTTCGCGCGCGACGGGATGATCGAGCAGGTCGGCCCGAGCGAGGCGCTGCCGGACAGCGCCGACGAGGTGCTGGACCTGTCCGGCCATGTGGTGCTCCCCGGCCTCGTCAACGCCCATCACCATCTCGACCAGACGCTGACCCGCGCTTTGCCCGCCGCGCAGAACGTCAACCTGTTCCGTTGGCTCGGGGCGCATTACCGGCTGTGGGCGGCGCGCACGCCGGAGGCCTCGCGTACAGCGACGCTGGTCGGGCTGGCCGAACTTGCCCTATCGGGCTGCACCACCTGTTTCGACCACGCCTATGTCTTCCGCAATGGCTGCGCGGTCGACGACCAGATCGGCGCCGCGCGCGAGATCGGCATGCGCTTCATGGTCTCGCGCGGCTCGATGTCGCTTGGCCAGTCCAAGGGCGGGCTGCCGCCGGACGACTGCGTCGAGGACGAGGACGCGATCCTGGCCGACAGCGCCCGCGTCATCGCCCGCTATCACGACGCGTCGCCCGGCTCCCTGCTGCAGATCGCGCTTGCCCCGTGCTCGCCCTTCTCGGTGACGCCCGAGCTGATGCGCGACAGCGCGGCGCTGGCGCGGGACAAGGGCGTGCGGCTGCACACGCATCTGGCCGAGACCATCGACGAGGAGCGCTTCACCCTGGCGCGCTTCGGCAAGCGCCCCGTCGCCTATATGGAAGAGCTGGGCTGGCTGGGCGCGGATGTGTGGTTCGCCCATGCGGTGCATGTGAACGCGCACGAGATTTCCTGCTTTGCCGGTGCCGGGGTCGGCGTCTGCCATTGTCCCTCCTCCAATATGCGCCTCGCCTCCGGCATCGCGCCTGTGATGGCCTATCGGCGCGCCGGGGTGAAGGTGGGGCTCGGGGTCGACGGCTCGGCCTCCAATGATGGCAACAACCTGCTCGCTGAAGCACGCCAGGCGATGCTGCTGGCGCGGCTGCAGATCAGCCTGCGCCCGCCCGAAGGGCCGGACACCACGCTCTCCACCGCCGACCCCGCGCGCGATGCGGAGTGGATGACCGCCCGGCAGGCGCTGGAACTCGCCACGCTCGGCGGGGCTTCGGTGCTCGGGCGCGCCGATATCGGCGCGCTGGCGCCGGGATATTGCGCCGATTTCTTCGCCCTGCGGCTGGATGAGGTCGCCTTTGCCGGCGGGCTTGCCGACCCGGTCGCCGCCGCCCTGTTCTGCACGCCGGGGCGGGCCGCCTTCACCTATGTCCATGGCCGCCCGGTGGTGGCCCATGGCGAGGTGGTGACGATCGACCTGCCGGCGGTGGTGGCGGAACACAACACGCATGCCGCGCGGCTCGCCGCGCTTTCGGGAGTGGCTTGAGATGAGCGAGAGGCTGTGTCCGCGCGACGAGGCCGATGTGGTGGAGGCCGTGCGCTGGGCCGTGTCCAACGCCCGCACGCTTGACGTGGCCGGCAGCGGCTCCAAGGCGCGGCTCGGCCGTCCGCTCCAGACCGACGCCACGCTGGAGCTGAAGGGGCTCTCCGGCGTCACCCTCTATGAGCCGGAAGAACTGGTGCTGAGCGCCAGGGCCGGCACCCCGGTGGCGGAGATCGAGGCGCTGGTCGCCGCCTCCCGGCAGATGCTGGCCTTCGAGCCGATGGATTTCGGCCCGCTGCTCGGCGTGGCGCCGGGCGGCGGCACGCTGGGCGGGCTGATCGCCTGCAACCTCGCCGGGCCGCGCCGGCCGAGCGCCGGGGCGGCGCGCGACCACGCGCTCGGCATCCGCGCCGTTTCCGGCCGGGCCGAGGCGTTCAAGGCCGGCGGGCGGGTGGTGAAGAACGTCACCGGCTATGACCTGCCGCGCGGGCTTTCCGGTTCCTATGGCACGCTCGCCGCCTTCACCGAGCTCACCATCAAGGTGCTGCCGCGCCCGGAGACGGTGGAGACGCTGCTGGTGCTCGGCCTCGACGATGCCGCCGCCAGCGCGGTGATGAGCGCGGCGGTCGGCTCCTATTACGACGTCTCCGGCGCCGCGCATCTGCCGGCCGAGGTCGCCGCGACGGTTCCCGCCGTCGCCGGAGCAGGGGCGGCGGTGACCGCGCTGCGACTGGAGGGGGTGCAGCCCTCGATCCTCCACCGGCGCGGCAAGCTGGAGGCGATGCTGCGCGCCCATGGCACGCTGTCCTTCCTCGACGCCGACGCCTCGCGCGTCTTCTGGCAGGCGGTGCGCGATGTCGCGCCGTTCGCGCTTCCCGAGGGAGGCGATGGCGAGACCGCGAAGGTGGTCTGGCGCGTCTCGGTGGCGCCGATGGCCGGGCCGATCGTCGGCGCGGCGCTGCGGGAGATCGGCGCCCGCTGCCTGTATGACTGGGCCGGCGGGCTGGTCTGGATCGAGATGCCGGGCACCGCGCCCGACGCGGCGCGGGTGCGGGCGGCGGTGGCGGGCGCCGGCGGCGGCCATGCGACGCTGATCCGTGCCAGTGCGGCGGCGCGCGCGGCGGAAGAGGTGTTCCAGCCGCTCGACCCGATCACCGGCGCGCTGATCGCCCGGATGAAGAACGGCTTCGATCCCGGGCGCGTGCTGAGCCCCGGGCGCATGTATGCGGGAGTGTGAGCCATGCAGACCAACTTCTCCCTCGCCCAGCTCGCCGACCCGCAGACGGCACGGTCGGAACAGGTTCTGCGCGCCTGCGTCCATTGCGGCTTCTGCACCGCCACCTGCCCGACCTATGTGCTGCTGGGGGACGAGCTGGATTCCCCGCGCGGGCGAATCTACCTGATCAAGGACATGCTGGAGAATGACCGGCCGGCGACGCAGGAGGTCGCCAAGCATGTCGACCGCTGCCTCTCCTGCCTCTCCTGCATGACCACCTGCCCCTCGGGCGTGCACTACATGCACCTGGTCGACCATGCCCGCGATCATATCGAGAAGACCTATCACCGCCCGCTGATGGACCGGCTGACCCGGGCGCTGCTGGCGCGGGTGCTGCCCAGCCGCACGCTGTTCCGCCTCGCCATTGGCGGCGCGATGGTGGCCAGGCCCTTCGCCGGCCTGTTCGCGGCGGTGCCGGCGATGCGCCCGATCGCCGCCATGCTGCGCCTCGCCCCCGCCCGCCCGGCCACCCGTTCCGCCGATGAGGGCGTGCGCCTGTTCCCGGCGCAGGGCGCCCGCCGTGCCCGCGTCGCCCTGCTCGATGGCTGCGCCCAGCCGGTGCTGCGGCCGGAGATCGACGCGGCGGCGATCCGGCTGATGACGCGGATGGGGGTGGAGATCGTCCGCCCCGTCGGCGGCGGCTGCTGCGGCTCGCTCACCCATCACATGGGCAAGGAAGAGCTGGCGCTCGCCAATGCCCGCGCCAATGTCGACGCCTGGATGCGCGAGATCGAGGGCGAGGGGCTGGACGCCATCCTTGTCACCACCTCGGGCTGCGGCACCACCATCAAGGATTACGGCCACATGCTGCGCACCGAGCCGGCCTATGCCGAACGCGCGGCCAAGGTCTCGGCGCTGGCCAGGGATGTCAGCGAGTTCCTCGCCGCGCAGGAGCTGCCGGCCCCGGTCATCGCGCCGGGCATCCGGGTCGCCTATCATTCCGCCTGCTCGCTGCAGCATGGCCAGCGGGTGCGCACCCCGCCCAAGGCGCTGCTCGCCAGCGTCGGCTTCACCGTGCTGGAGCCGGCCGAGGGGCATCTGTGCTGCGGCTCGGCCGGCACCTACAACATCCTGCAGCCGGAGATCGCCGAGCGCCTGCGCGCCCGCAAGGTCGCCAATATCGAGCGCACCGACCCGCAGGTGGTCGCCGCCGGCAATATTGGCTGCATGACGCAGATCGGCGGCGGCACCGGCCTGCCGGTCGTGCACACGGTGGAACTGCTGGACTGGGCGACCGGCGGGCCGATGCCGGCCGAGCTGGCGGGCGTGCGCGCGGCGGCGTGAGCGCCTGACAGACGGGGCGGCGGGCGGCTATGATGCCGCCCCATTGCTGCTTTGTCAGGGCCCTCCATGTCGATTCCCCGTCTTCTCGTCCTCTCCCTCGGTGGCACCATCACCATGACGGCGGGCGCCGGCGGCGGCATCTCGCCGACGCTGGGCGCGGCCGAGCTGGTGGCCGCCGTGCCCGGCCTGGCCGAGCTGGCACAGATCGAGGCGCGCTCGCCGCTGAAGGTCGGCAGCGCCTCGCTGACGCTGGAGAACATCGCCGGCGTGGCCGCCGAGATCCGCACCGGCTTCGCGCAGGGTTTCGACGGCGCGCTGGTCATCCAGGGCACCGACACGATCGAGGAGACCGCCTTCGCGCTCGACCTGCTGGTGGGCGATGAGCGGCCGGTGGTGGTGGTCGGCGCCATGCGAGGGCCGCAGCAGCCGGGCGCCGACGGGCCGGCGAACCTGCTGGCTGCCGCCTGTGTCGCCACCAGCGAGGCGGCGCGGGGGCTGGGCACGCTTGTCGTGATGAATGACGAGATCCACGCTGCCCGCTTCGTGCGCAAGGCCCACACCGCGCTCACCTCGGCCTTCGTCTCCGACATGGCCGGCCCGCTCGGGCTGGTGGCGGAGGGGCGCGTGCGGCTGCTGGCCCGCGTCGCGCGCGCGGCGCTTCCCCCGCTGGAAGCCGGCATGGCGGCATTGCCGCCGGTGGCGCTGCTCAAGATCGCCATGGGCGACGACGGACGGCTGCTGCGGGCGGTGCCCGGCCTCGGCTTTGCCGGCCTCGTCATCGAGGGAGCAGGGGCGGGCCATGTGCCGGGGGTGATGGCGGAGAGCCTCGGCGAGGTCGCCGCGCACATGCCGGTGGTGCTGGCCAGCCGGACGCTGGCGGGGCCGGTGTTCGAGCGCACCTATGCCTATCCCGGCTCGGAGATCGACCTGCTGGCGCGCGGCGCGCTTTCCGCCGGGCTGCTGACCGGGGTCAAGGCGCGCCTGCTGCTCACCCTCGCTCTGGCCGCCGGCTGGGACCGCGCGGCGCTGGCCCGCGCCTTCGCCGCCTATGGCTGAGCCCGGCGCGCGGCCGCGCCGCCGCTGACGCGCGGGGGCGGCCAAGGCACCCCGCCAAGGCACCCCGCCAAGGCACCCCGCCAAGGCACCCCGCCAAGGCACCGGCCACCTCGCGGTGCGCGGTGCTTGGCAAGTTCCGCACAAGCCAGATGCCCTCCTCTACCGGCATGTTAAATGCTCTGTGGAGGTATTCCGTGGGTACGATGCGACTGGGCATCGCGATGAAGCTCGGCATCGCGTCCGTCCTGCTGGTTCTTCTGTCATGCGGTGTGCTCGTCAGCCGGCATTACGCCATGTCGAGTATCGAGGAGGCCAATGCGGCCTCGGACCGGCAAGCGGCCATTCTCAGCGAAGCCGAACAGGTTGGGCAGTTGCTCACCCGGACCCAGCTCAACGCCACCGAACTGCGGCTGTCCTTCGCCAATCCGGACAATGACGCCCTGCTCGGCGCGGTGAAGAAGGACATCGGGGCGGCGCAGGGCGGGCTCGACCGGCTGCTGGAGCTGGAAACGCATGACGATGATCGCGCGGTTTTCCTGCAGCTGAAGCAGCTGCTGGTCCAGATCGGCGCGGTGACGGCCAAGGTGCATGCCTCCGAGGTGGTGCAGCAGCAGCTGGTCGAGGCCCGTCCGGCGCTCGCCATGCGGGCGCGCACCCATTTCTCCACCCTGGTCGGGCAGATGCTCGAACTCGGCCAGACCGACATGGCCAGCAACGTGCAGCCGCTGGAGCAGCTGGTCGACAGCATCAATCTCGCCGCCTCCACCTATATGCTGGAGGGTGACACCAAGCAGCTGAAGCGCCTCGCCTCCATGCAGAACCGGGTCGCCACCATCCTGACCGATGTCGGCCAGCAGCTGGCCGACAACCCGCAGGTGGCGCAGACGGTGGAGATCGCGCTGAAGGATTTCGATGCCTATAAGCGGCTGATCGACGACAATCTCGCCGAACTCGCCAGCCGCGCCGCGCTGGTGAATGACAGCAGCACGCCGTTGATGCGCGAGGCCAACCGCATCCTGGACGCCGTGGTGGACGAGACGCAGGCCCAGGCCGACGAGGCCAAGGCCCGCGCCGAAGAGGCACTCGCCGATGGCATGACCCGCATCTTCATCTTCTCGGCCATTGCCATTGTCGCGGCGATCCTGGCCGGCGTCTATTCCTTCCTGGGCATCGCCCGGCCGGTGCGCGAGGTGAGCGCGGCGATGGAGCAGGTCTCCGCCGGCGATATGGAGACCGTCATTCCCCATGCCGCCCGCACCGACGAGATCGGCGAGCAGGCCCGGGCGCTGACCGTCTTCCGCGACGGGCTGCGCGAGGCCGAGCGGCTGCGCGAGGAAGCCCATCGCGCCTCGCTGCGCGCCGCCGAGAACCGGCACTCGGAAATGCGCCAGCTTGCCGACCAGTTCGAGACGGCGGTGGGAGCGGTGGTCGACATGGTCGCCAACGCCGCCAGCGACCTGCAGGCCGCGTCCGAAGCGCTGAGCGCCACGGCGGAGGAAGCCACCAGCCAGGCCGCGGCGGTCGCCGCGGCGGCGCAGCTCGCCACCACCAATGTGCAGACCGTGGCGGAAGCGATGGACGAGCTTTCCGCCGCCGCCCAGGAGATCGGCGACCGGCTGCAGCATTCCACCGTGATGACCGAACGGGCGGTCGGCGAGGTCGCCGCCACCAGCGGCCAGATGAACGAGCTGAAGGCCTCGGCCGAACAGATCGGCACCATCACCGGCCTCATCGGCTCCATTGCCGGCCAGACCAACCTGCTCGCCCTCAACGCCACCATCGAATCCGCCCGCGCCGGCGATGCCGGCAGGGGCTTCGCCGTGGTGGCGCAGGAGGTGAAGGCGCTGGCCAGCCAGACCGCGGAGGCCTCCGCCGGCATTTCCGAACGCATTTCAGGCATTCAGGAATCCACTGGCGGCGTGCAGGGTGCCATCGCCGGCTTCAGCCACACCATCACCGAGCTGCGCAACGCGGCAGCGGCCATTTCCGCCGCCATGACCGAGCAGCACGCCACCACCTCCGAGGTCGCGCGCTCGATCCAGCAGGCGGCGAGCGGGACGCAGGACGTCACCAGCAACATCTCCGCCGTCCAGCGCACGGCGCAGGCCTCCGCCGCCGCCGCGCACCGGGTGCTGACCTCGGCCCGCGACCTGTCGCAGCAGGCGGTGACGCTGCGGCGCGAGGTGCACAGCTTCGTCGACATGGTGCGGGCGGGCTGAACGGCGCCCCCTGCCCACCGGCACACGAAAAAGGGCGGCCGCGAGGCCGCCCTTTCTGTATCTGCTGCCCTAAGGCGTCGCGCCTCAGGGTTGGTGCGACCGGGGCGGCACGCCGCCCCGTTGCGCCTCACTCGGCGGCGCCGGCCTCGGCGTCGTCAGCCGGCTTGCCCTTGGCTTCGAGGTCCTCGCCGGTCTCCTGGTCGACGACCTTCATCGACAGGCGGGTCTTGCCGCGCTCGTCGAAGCCGAGCAGCTTCACCTTCACCTTGTCGCCTTCCTTGACGACGTCGGAGGGCTTGGCCACCCGCTCCTTGGCGAGCTGCGAGACGTGCACGAGGCCGTCCTTGGCGCCGAAGAAGTTCACGAAGGCGCCGAAATCGACGACCTTGACCACCGTGCCCTCATAGATCTGGCCGATCTCGGGCTCGGAGGCGATGGACTTGATCCAGTTCAGCGCCGCCTTGATCGATTCGCCGGAGGCGGAGGCGACCTTCACCGTGCCGTCGTCCTCGATGTTGATCTTGGCGCCGGTCTTCTCGACGATCTCGCGGATCACCTTGCCGCCCGAGCCGATCACTTCACGGATCTTGTCGACCGGGATCTGGATCACCTCGATGCGCGGGGCATGCTCGCCGAGCTCGGAACGGGCGCCGGTGAGCGCCTTGTTCATCTCGCCGAGGATGTGATGACGGCCATCCTTCGCCTGGGCGAGGGCGACCTTCATGATCTCCTCGGTGATGCCGGCGATCTTGATGTCCATCTGCAGGGCGGTGACGCCCTTGTCGGTGCCGGCCACCTTGAAGTCCATGTCGCCGAGGTGATCCTCGTCGCCGAGGATGTCGGAGAGCACGGCGAACTTCTCACCCTCAAGGATGAGGCCCATGGCGATGCCGGCCACCGGGCGGCGCATCGGCACGCCGGCGTCCATCAGCGCCAGCGAGGTGCCGCAGACGGTCGCCATGGAGGAGGAGCCGTTCGACTCCAGGATCTCCGAGACGGCGCGCAGCGTGTAGGGGAACTCGTGCGCGGGCGGCAGCAGCGGGCGGATGGCGCGCCAGGCGAGCTTGCCATGGCCGATTTCGCGGCGGCCGGGCGAACCCATGCGGCCGGTCTCGCCGACCGAGAAGGGAGGGAAGTTGTAGTGCAGCAGGAAGCGCTCCTTGTAGGTGCCTTCCAGGCTGTCGATGAACTGCTCGTCCTCGCCGGTGCCGAGGGTGGCGACCACGAGGGCCTGCGTCTCGCCGCGGGTGAACAGGGCGGAGCCGTGGGCGCGCGGCAGAACGCTCGCCTCGGCGACGATCTGGCGGACGGTCTTGGTGTCGCGGCCGTCGATGCGGATCCCCTCGTCGAGGATGTTCCAGCGCACGATCTTGGCCTCGAGCGCCTTCAGCACCTCGGCCAGAACCTGGGCGTCCGGCACCGGCTTGCCCTCGGCGGCGATCGCGGCGTAATGCGCCTTGGCCTTGGCCTTGGCAGTGCCGACCGCCTCGTAGCGGTCCTGCTTGCGCACGATCTTGTAGGCGGCGCGCAGATCGCCGTCGATCAGGGCGCGCACTTCGGCTTCAAGCGCCGAATGGTCCGGCGCGGTGTAGTCGCGCGGCTCCTTGGCGGCCTTCTCGGCCAGGCGGATGATGGCGTCGATCACCGGCTGGAAGTGGCGGTGGCCGAACATGACCGCGCCGAGCATCACGTCCTCGGAGAGTTCCTTGGCCTCGGACTCGACCATCAGCACGGCGTCGGCGGTGCCGGCGACCACCAGGTCGAGCGCCGATTCCTTGACCTCGTCGCTGGTCGGGTTCAGCACATACTCATTGTCGATGAAGCCGACGCGGGCGCCGCCGATCGGGCCCATGAAGGGCACGCCCGAAAGGGTGAGGGCGGCGGAGGCGGCGACCAGCGCCACGATGTCGGGGTCGTTCTCAAGGTCGTGCGAGAGCACGGTGACGACGACCTGGGTCTCGTTCTTGTAGCCGTCGGCGAAGAGCGGGCGGATCGGACGGTCGATCAGGCGGGAGACAAGCGTCTCCTTCTCGCTCGGACGGCCTTCGCGCTTGAAATAGCCGCCGGGGATGCGGCCGGCGGCGTAGGTCTTTTCCTGGTAGTTCACGGTCAGGGGGAAGAAGTCCTGGCCGGGCTTCGCCGACTTGGCGGAAACGGCGGTGGCGAGCACGGTGGTGTCGCCATAGGTCGCGAGCACGGCGCCATCGGCCTGGCGCGCCATGCGGCCGGTCTCGAGGGTGAGCGTGCGCCCGCCCCAGTCGAGTTCCTCGCGGTGAATATCGAACATGTCTGTCTCTGGCTTTCCGAAGCGGGGCCATGGACAAGACGGCGAGAGACTCGGGCAAATGGCCGGGCGGCCTTCAGCAAGGCGGGGCCACGGGACCACAAGTCTCCGGCGATCCTGCCATGGCGCGCCGCTTCACTATCGGTCGCGGCGAGCCCCATGCCCGCCGCATCTTGCGTCTTCAGCGCGGCGGGTCATCCGCCCGCGCCGTCTTTCAGCGCGCGAGGCCCGCACCAGGGTGGCGCGAGCCTCGCATGTCAACTCAGCGGCGGATGCCCAGGCGCTGGATCAGCGACTTGTAGCGGCCTTCCTCGGTCTTCTTGAGATAGTCGAGAAGACCGCGACGGGCCGACACCATCTTGAGCAGGCCGCGGCGGGAATGGTTGTCCTTGGCGTGGCCCTTGAAGTGGCCGGTGAGGTTGGCGATGCGCTCGGTGAGGATCGCAACCTGCACTTCCGCCGAGCCGGTGTCGTTCGGCTTGGTGGCGTATTCCTTGATGAGCGCCTGCTTGCGCTCGGCAGTGATCGACATCGGAAACTCCTTTTCCATAAGGGAGGGGGTGAAGAAGCGCTTGCGCGCCGCTTCGGGCCAGTGTCGCGGGCCGAGCCGGGATGTCGTCCAGCACGGTCGATGCAACAATGGGTTCGCGCGGACGAGAGGTCCGCAACGCGCGCGCACCATACACGAAAACGCCGCAGGTGCTAGTGGCAGCTGCCGGCGCGGCCGGGCGCGGCGCGCGCCGCAATGAGGAGCAGGAGGGGCGCGCGCGGCGCCCCCCCCGGGGTCACTTGCCGGAATGGAAGATCCGCTTGGGATGGATCTCGCCCGCCTCGGCCTCGCCGAGCGCGATGAGGCGCCCGCCGGCGGTGATGGCGACCGGGCCTTCCAGAACAGGCGCGTCGCGCCCGCGCAGGATGATCGGCTGGCCATGGGCGAGCCGGGCGGCGTCGGAGGACGAGACGCGCAGCGCCGGCAGGCTCTCCAGCCCGATCTCCACCGGGCGCAGGGCGAAGGCCGGCGGGGCGTCGTCCATCGCCTCGGACACTTCGCGCAGCTTGGCCAGCGGGATCAGCTCCTCCTCGGGGAAGGTGCCGACGCGGGTGCGGCGCAGGGCGCTGATATGGCCGCGCGCGCCCAGCGCCCGGCCGAAATCGCGGGCCAGCGAGCGCACATAGGTGCCTTTGCCGCATTCGGCCTCGAACACCGCATGATCGGCGTCCGGCTGGTCGACCAGCTCCAGCGAGTGGATGACCACGGTGCGGGCGGCGAGATTGACCTCGACGCCGTCGCGGGCGAGGTCATAGGCGCGCTCGCCATTGATCTTGAGCGCGGAATAGTTCGGCGGCACCTGTTCGATCTCGCCGCGATAGGCGGGCAGCAGGTCGAGGATCGCCTCGCGCGTCGGGCGCAGCTCCGAGGTCTCGGTCGGCTGGCCCTCGCTGTCGTCGGTGTCGGTCTCGATGCCCCAGCGCACGGTGAAGCGATAGACCTTGCGCCCGTCCATGACGAAGGGAACGGTCTTGGTCGCCTCGCCCAGCGCGATCGGCAGGCAGCCGGAGGCGAGCGGGTCGAGCGTGCCGGCATGGCCGGCCTTCTTGGCCTGGAACAGCCATTTCACCGCCCCGACCGCCTGGGTCGAGGTCATGCCGACCGGCTTGTCGAGCAGCACCCAGCCATCGACATCGCGCTTGGGCCGGCGCTTGCGCGGGGCCTCGCGGGTCTCCTCGCGAGCCTCCTCGCGGGACTCCTGGACGGCCGGCGCGGCCGCAGTGATCTCGGGAGCGTCGTCCTGCAGGCGGATGGGGTCGAGCGGGGCGTTCATACCGCGTCCTCTTGGTCGTTCGGATCGTTCGGGCCACCGTCGGTGCCATCTTCGGGGCCATCTTCGGCGCCGCCGAGGTCGCGCTGCACCTGCGGCAGGCGCAGCAGGGCGTCGATGCGCGAGCCTTCCTCGAACGAGGTGTCGATGCGGAAGCGCAGCTCGGGAATGGATTTCAGCGCGAGGCGGCGGCCGATCTCGCCGCGCAGCGGCTTGGCATTGGTCGCCAGCGCGGCGATCGCCGCCTTGGCGTCCTTGCCGCCGAGCGGCATGACATAGCAGGTGGCGATCTTCAGGTCCGGGCTCATTCGAACCTCGGGCACGGTGATCACCACCCGGGTCAGCGCCGGATCGGGCAGATCGCCGCGCGACAGGATATCGGAAAGGGCGTGGCGCACCAGCTCGCCCACGCGCAGCTGGCGCTGGCTCGGGCCACCGCCCGAGCTCGCTTTGTTCTTCATGCGATCAAACCTTCAAGGCCCCGCCCGCACCTGGGGGCATCGGGGCCGGCCGCGACCGGAGCGAACGGGCTTGGACCGCGCGCTCCCGTGGAAAGGCCGCCCCCGCGTGCGGGAACGGCCAAAGCGTTGCGTGCACCTGGTGTGCTCAGAGCGTGCGCTGCACGACCTCGACGCGGTAGCACTCGATGACGTCGCCGGCGCGCATGTCCTGGTAGTTCTCGAAGGACATGCCGCATTCCTGGCCGGAATGCACCGTGTTGACCGCATCCTTGAAGCGGTTGAGCGTCGCCAGCTTGCCTTCGTGGATGACCACGTTGTCGCGGATGAGGCGCACATGCTGGCCGCGTTCGACGATACCGTCGGTGACGAGGCAGCCGGCGACCTTGCCCACCTTGGAGACCGCGAAGATCTCCTTGATCAGGGCGTTGCCGAGCATGGTCTCGCGGTTGATCGGGGCCAGCAGGCCGCCCATCGCCGCCTTCACGTCATCCACCAGGTCGTAGATGATGTTGTAGTAGCGGATCTCGATGCCGGCACGCTCGGCCGCATCGCGCGCTTCCTTGTTGGCACGCACGTTGAACGCGATGATCGCCGCGCCGGCGGTCTCGGCCAGCGTCACGTCGCTCTCGTTCACGCCGCCCGCGCCGGAGTGGATGATGCGGGCCTGCACCTCGTCGGTGCCGAGCTTCTCCAGCGAGGAGGTGATCGCCTCGATGGAACCCGACACGTCGCCCTTGATGATGAGCGGGAATTCCTTCCGCCCGGCCGTCTTGGCCTGGCTCATCATCTGCTCCAGCGAGCCGCGGACGGTGGCGGAACGGGCCGCCGCCTTCTCGCGCTTCTGGCGCTGGCGGTAATCGGTGATCTCGCGGGCCCGGGCTTCGTTCTCGACCACGGCGAGACGGTCGCCCGCCTCCGGCGTGCCGCTGAAGCCGAGCACCTCGACCGGGAAGGACGGGCCTGCCGTGGCCACGTTGGCGCCCTTGTCGTCGATCAGGGCGCGCACGCGGCCCATCTCGGCACCGGCGACGACGATGTCGCCGACACGCAGCGTGCCGCGCTGGACGAGGACGGTGGCGACAGGACCCCGGCCACGGTCGAGCTTGGCCTCGATGACGGTGCCTTCCGCGTCGCGGTTGGGGTTCGCCTTGAGGTCGAGCACTTCCGACTGCAGGGTGATGAGCTCCAGCAGCTTGTCGAGATTGGTCTGCGCCTTGGCCGAAACCTCGACTTCCAGCGTGTCGCCGCCGAGGCTTTCGACCTGGACCTCGTACTGCAGCAATTCGCTGCGCACGCGCTCGGGCTTGGCGTCGGGCTTGTCGATCTTGTTGATCGCGACGATGAGCGGCACCTTGGCGGCGCGGGCGTGGTTGATGGCCTCGATGGTCTGGGGCATCACGCCGTCATCGGCCGCCACCACCAGCACCACGATGTCCGTCACCTTGGCGCCGCGGGCGCGCATCGCCGTGAAGGCGGCGTGGCCGGGCGTGTCGATGAAGGTGATCTTGCCGCCGAGCGGCGAGGTCACCTGGTAGGCACCGATATGCTGGGTGATGCCGCCGGCCTCGCCGGAGACGACATTGGCCTTGCGGATGGCGTCGAGCAGCGAGGTCTTGCCGTGGTCGACATGACCCATGATGGTCACGACCGGGGGGCGCGTCTCCAGGTGCTCGTCGGTATCCGTGGTGTCGAACAGGCCTTCTTCCACGTCGGATTCGGCGACGCGGCGCACGCTGTGGCCGAGTTCCTCGGCGATCAGCTGGGCGGTGTCGGCGTCGATCACGTCGGTGATCTTCACCATCTGGCCCTGCTTCATCAGCATGCGGATGACGTCGACCGCGCGCTCGGCCATGCGGTTGGCCAGCTCCTGAATGGAGATGGTCTCCGGGATGATGACCTCGCGGGCGATCTTTTCCTTCGCCTCGACATGGCGATGGCCGCTCATGCGCTGGGTGCGGCGACGGAACGAGGCGACGGAGCGCTGGCGTTCGTCGTCGGACGACTGGGCGGTGACGACGGTCAGGCGGCCGCGGCTCTTTTCCGGGCCGGCGGGGCGCGTCGGCTTGGCCGGGGCGGCGGGGCGCGCGGGGGCGCCACCGGGACCGCGACGGACCGGACGACGATCGTCCTCCTCGGCATCCATCGGGCCGCGCGGCGTGGCGACGCGCGGCGCGCCGGGAGCGGCGGGCGCCGAGGACGGGCTGGCGGGCGTGGCGGCGCGGGGCGCCGTGCCGGACGGCGAGGCGGCGGCGGGCTGGTCGTCGCCGAAGCGCTTGCGCGCCTCCTGCTCGGATTTGCGCTTGGCTTCCTCTTCGAAGGCGCGGCGCGCGTCTTCCTCGCGCTTGCGGGCCTCGGCGGCCTCGCGCTCGATCTTCTCGCGCGCCTCGCGCTCGGCGCGGCGGACGGCCTCGATCTCGGCGCGCTTGCGATCCTCGACCTCACGGATGCGGGCATCCTGGAGGGCGGCGGTGCGGGCGCGGGCTTCCTCTTCCGTCAGGGTGCGCAGCACCACGCCGCCGGGGCGGCTGCCCTGCGGGGCCGGACGGGGGCTGGAAAGATTGGCGCCCGGGGAGGGCTGGGTGCGCAGCGGCGGCCGGCCGGAAGGCTGGCTCGCCGGGGTGCTCGCCGCCGCCGGAGCGGGTGCGGCACTGCGTGCGGGCGCGGCGCTCGGCGCCGGTGCGGCGGTGCGCACGGGTGCGGCGCTCGGCGCGGCAGGTGCCGCTGCGGCCGGTGCCGGGCGCGCGGGGGCGCTCGCGGCCGGCTGCGGGGCCGCGCTCGGTGCCGGGCGGGCCGGCTGTGCGGCGGGCGGAGCGGATGCCGGCGGCGAAGCCGGTGCGGCCGCTGCCGGCGCCTCGGGCTTGTCGCCCGGGCCGAGCACGCGGCGCTTCACCTTCTCCACCACGACGGACTTGGACCGCCCATGGCTGAAGCTCTGGCGGACGACGCCCTGCTCGACAGGTCGCTTGAGCGTGAGGGTGGTCTTGCCGCCCTGTCCGACGCCCATCGTCTTCTCGCCGGGGTTCTTCGTATCGGTCATTCGGTATCCGTTCCTGTACCTTTCCGCCTCATGCGGAAAGGCCCCACTATCGTCGGCCAGCCTGCTTAATCCGCGCGCCAGCCTTCGAGCCTTTTCATTCGCGCGAGGAACCCCGCGCTCGTCGGATGCGCGAGCAGCGCAGCATGTACCACATTTGCCCGCCCTAGCGCCAAGTCCAATTGTTCGCCCGGCAAGCTGTCGATACGGGCGATTTCCCGTCCGGCAGCTTCACCGATCCGCCGGGCCAGCGCGTCGAGCTTTCCCGCCCCGTCCGGGGCGGCTTCGCTCGCATGCATCAGCACCGCGACCTTGCCGCTCTGCAGCGCCTCGATCACCTTGGCGTTGCCCGTCACCACCTGCCCCGCCTTCTTGGCCAGGGCGAGGGAGGCCAGGGCATCCTTTTCCAGGAGCTGGCCGACCATGTCGGACAGTCCCGGCTCGGTTCGTCCCTTGCCCTTGAAGGCGCGCGAAAACGCCTTCCGCTTCAGGGCATCGGCCAGCACGGCGTGCCGTGCCGTCACCCAGGCGCCGCGCCCGGGCAACCGGGCGTGGATATCCGGCACCACCGTGCCGTCAGGCGCCACGACGAAGCGCAGCAATTCCTCCACCGGCCGCACCGTCCGGCTGGCGATGCACAAACGGGTCGGCGCGCGTCCCGCATCCGGCAGGCCGGCATCGGTCAGCCCGACATCGGCCTGGTCGGTGCCGGCGGCATCGGTGCCGTCCACCGGCTCCGCCCCGTGGGGGGCCGTCTCGTCCGTCACCGCTTCCATTCCCTTCGGTCCCGACGCCGCGCCGGAGCGGGCGACCGGGGTGAGCGATCAGGCCTGGCTTTCGCCGTCCTCAGTCGTCTCGGCCAGCTCGGCCTCGTCTTCAGCCGGGCCGGCGAGCTCCTCGGCGGTGATCCAGCCGGCCTTGACGCGGGCCTGCATCACCAGGGTCTCGGCGGCCTCGCGGGAAAGCTCGAAGCCTTCCAGCGCGCCGGCGATACGCACCACCTCGCCATCCTTGCGCTCGGTCCAGCCGACGAGATCGTCGGTGGCGCAGCCGGCAAGATCCTCGACCGTCTTGATGTCGTTCTCGCCGAACGCCACCAGCATGGGCGAGGTGACACCGGGCACTTCCCGCAGCGCGTCCTCGACGCCCAGCGCCTTGCGGCGCTCGTCGAAGGTGGCTTCCACCTGCGCCAGATGCGCCAGGGCGCGGTTCTGCAGTTCCTGCGCCGTGTCCTCGTCGAAGCCCTCGATGCTCGCCAGCTCGTTCAGCGGCACATAGGCGATTTCCTCGACCGAGGCGAAGCCTTCGGAGGCGAGGAGCTGGCCCATCATCTCGTCGAGGTCGAGCGCCTCGGCGAACATCGTGGTGCGCTCGGCGAAGTCCTTCTGCCGGCGCTCGCTCTCTTCCGCCTCGGTCATGATGTCGATGTCCCAGCCGGTCAGCTGGGAGGCAAGGCGCACATTCTGGCCGCGGCGACCGATCGCGAGGGAGAGTTGGGCATCGGGGACCACAACTTCAATACGCTCGCGGTCTTCGTCGAGCACCACCTTGACCACCTCGGCCGGGGCGAGGGCGTTGACGATGAAGGTCGCGACGTCCTGCGACCACGGAATGATGTCGATCTTCTCGCCCTGCAGCTCGTTCACCACCGCCTGCACGCGCGAGCCGCGCATGCCGACGCAGGCGCCCACCGGGTCGACCGAGGAATCGCGCGAGGTGACGGCGATCTTGGCGCGCGAGCCGGGGTCGCGGGCCACCGACTTGATCTCGACGATGCCGTCATAGATCTCCGGCACTTCCTGCGCGAACAGCTTCGCCATGAAGTGGGGATGGGTGCGGGAGAGGAAGATCTGCGGCCCGCGCTGCTCGCGGCGCACGTCATAGACATAGGCGCGGATGCGGTCGCCGGTCTTGAACACTTCGCGCGGCAGCAGCTCGTCGCGGCGCAGCGAGGCTTCGCCGCGGCCGAGGTCGACGACCACATTGCCGTATTCCACCCGCTTGACCGCGCCGTTGACGATCTCGCCGATGCGGTCCTTGAACTCTTCATACTGCCGGTCGCGCTCGGCCTCGCGCACCTTCTGCACGATGACCTGCTTGGCCGACTGCGCAGCAATGCGGCCGAAATCGAACGGGGGCAGGGTGTCGGCGATGGAATCGCCGATCTGCGCCGCCGGGTTCAGCCGGCGCGCGCCGACAAGGTCGATCTCCACCGCCGGGTTGTCGACCTGCTCGACCACCAGCAGATGGCGGGCAAGGCGCAGTTCGCCGGTGCGCGGGTTGATCTCGGCGTGGATGTCGGTCTCGGCGCCGTAGCGCGAGCGCGCCGCCTTGGCGATCGCATCCTCCATCGCGGCGATCACGATACCGCGGTCAATCGTCTTTTCCCGCGCGACCGCGTCGGCGATCTGCAGGAGTTCAAGCCGGTTGGCGCTGACGACGGCCATCAGTGCGTCTCCTTCGCATGGGATTTGCGTTTGGCGTTGGATTTCTTGCCGGGCTTGGCGGCGCCCTTGGGCTTCAGCATCGGTTTGGACTTCTGCTTGACCGGCATCTTCTTCGGCGGGACGACGCGCGGGGCAACGCCCTCGCCGCCCACGAACATGTCGTCATCGGCATTCTCGTCGGCGTCGTCGCCGTCGAGCGGCACCTCGCCAATATCGGCGAAGTCGATGTCGTCCTCGTCGATGCCGGCGCCCTCGCGCAGCGCCTTGTCCCGGCGCAGCGCCTCGCGGATCAGCGCGTCGGTCATGACAAGGCGGGCATCGCCAATGTCGGAAATGGGCAGGGCGACGGTGTCGGGCGCTCCGGCGGCGACGTCGGGCAGGCGCAGCAGCGCCTCCTCGCCCTTCGCGCCGACCAGGATGCCGCGGAAGCGCTTGCGCCCGTCCACCGGCACCGCCATGTCGACCTTCACGTCATGGCCGGCCCAGCGGTGGAAATCGGAAAGCCGCACCAGCGGCCGGTCGATGCCGGGCGAGGACATTTCGAGATTATAGGCGCCGGTGATCGGGTCCTCGACATCGAGCACCGGCGAGATGGCGCGGCTCGCCGCCTCGCACTCGTCAATGCCGAAGGAGCCGTCGGGCCGCTCGGCCATGATCTGCAGGGTCGGCGGGCTGCCGCCGGAGATCTTGGCCCGCACCAGGCGGAAGCCGAGGCCCTGCAGCACCGGGCCGACAATGCCGGCCACACGGGCGGCGGGGCCGGTCTCGATGACAAGACGCGGCTCGTCGAGACGGCCCTCGGGCAGGGCGTTCGAATCAGCGGTGGCTTCGTTCACGTGGGCTTCGGTTTCGCTCATCGTCCTCGTCGGATCGCCTAACGATCCGCAATGCAAAAAGAGCGGGCCCCGGCGACGGAACCCACTCTCAACCGATCAGATGATCGTTTGTGAGATCGTTGAATGCCCTGCTTATACAGCCAAACCGCCCCGGGGTGCAAGGGAGCGTCGATCGAGCGCTGGATCCGCGCCCGCGAGCGGGCAAGCACCGGCCGTGCCGGGCCGACAAGAGGCGCGCGCGGCGGCGGGCGCGGCGGCGGTTGCGGCCGGCGAGGGCGCGTCGCATAAGCGGTTCATGTCTGTTCGCCCCCCGCCCCTTCCCGTGCTGCGCGAGCGCGCGCCCGCCAAGGTCAACCTCACCTTGCGGGTGCTCGGCCGGCGCGCCGACGGCTATCACGATTTGTCGAGCCTCCTCGCCTTTGCCGGCGCCGGCGACCGGCTGGCGCTGCTGCCGGGGGCGGAACTGGCGCTCGCCCTTGAGGGGCCGGGCGCGCCGGCGCTGGCCGGGGAGGGCGACAATCTGGTGCTGCGGGCGGCGCGGGCGCTGGCGGCGCGCGTGCCCGGGCTGGTGCTCGGCCGCTTCACCCTCGCCAAGCGGCTGCCAGTGGCGGCCGGCCTTGGCGGCGGCTCGGCGGACGCGGCGGCGGCGCTGCGGCTGCTGGCGCGGGCGAACGGGCTTGCGACCGACGATGACAGGCTGTTCGAGGCGGCGCTTGCCACCGGCTCGGATGTGCCGGCCTGCCTCCACAGCCGGTCCTGCCTGATGGGCGGGCGCGGCGAGGCGCTCACCCCGCTCGCTCTGCCGCGCTTCGGCGCCGTGCTGGTCAATCCGCGCGTGGCGGTGGCGACCGCCGACGTGTTCCGCGCGCTGGCGCTGGCGCCGGGCACGCGCTGCGCGGAGGCCGCGCCGGCGCCGGAAGCGGCGTCGCGTTCCGGGCTGCTCGCCTGGCTGCGCACCGAGCCCAATGATCTGGAGCCGCCGGCGCGGGCGCTGGCGCCGGTGCTCGGCGCCGTCGAGGCGGCGCTGCAGGCGACGGCGGGGGCGCGGCTGGTGCGGATGTCCGGTTCCGGGGCGACGATGTTCGCGCTCTATGACGACTGCCGCGCCGCCGCTGCGGCGGCCAAGCGCGTGGCGGCGGCCCACCCGGAATGGTGGGTGAAGTCCACCGTGCTCGGATAAGCGGGAAGCTAAAGATGCACACCGCGCTGTTCTTCGCCGCCGCCGCTTTGCTTGAGATCGCCGGCTGCTTCGCCTTCTGGGCGGTGATCCGCAACGGGGCGAATGCGCTCTGGCTGGTGCCGGGGGTACTCAGCCTCATCGCCTTCGGCGCGGCGCTGACCCAGGTCGAGGCGGCGGCGGCCGGGCGCGCCTTCGCCGCCTATGGCGGGGTCTATGTCGCGGCGTCGCTCATGTGGCTGTGGGCGGTGGAGGGTTTCCGGCCCGACCGCTGGGACCTGATGGGCGGGGCGGTGTGCCTCGCCGGGGCGGCGCTCATCGTCTTCGCGCCGCGCGGATAAGGTGGCTCGAAAAGCGCTCTCAGCGCACCCGCGCGATGCAGAAATCGACCACGTCAAGCAGCGCGTCCTTGGCCGGGCCGGCGGGAAAGACATCGAGCGCCTGCTTGGCCGCCGCGCCATAGGCGCGGGCGCGCTCCACCGTCGCGGCGATGGCGCCATGGCGCAGCAGCAGCGCCAGCGCGTGGTCGAGGTCGCCCTCGCCGATCTCGCCTTGTTCGAGGCAGCGGCGCCAGAAGCCGCGCTCGGTCTCGTCGCTGCTGCGCACCGCCAGCACGATCGGCAGCGTGATCTTGCCCTCGCGGAAATCGTCGCCGACATTCTTGCCGAGATCGGCCTGCGAGCCGCCATAGTCCAGCGCGTCGTCGACCAGCTGGAAGGCGATGCCGAGATTCATCCCATAGGCGCGGCAGGCGGCCTGCTCGGCGGCGCTCCGCCCGGCCAGCACCGGCCCGACCTCGCAGGCGGCGGCGAACAGCTCGGCGGTCTTGCCGCGAATCACCGCGAGATAGGCGTCCTCGTCCGTGCCGATGTTCTTGGCGGCGGCGAGCTGGGCGACCTCGCCCTCGGCGATGACCACGGCGGCGGTGGAGAGGATGTCGAGCGCCCGCATGTTGCCGACCTCGATCATCATGCGGAAGGCCTGGCCGAGCAGGAAGTCGCCGACCAGCACGCTGGCCTCGTTGCCCCACAGCATGCGGGCGGCCAGCTTGCCCCGGCGCATCTCGCTGTCGTCGACCACGTCGTCATGCAGCAGCGTCGCCGTGTGCATGAACTCGACCGAGGCGGCGAGCTTGACCGTGCCCTCGCCCTCATAGCCCGCCAGCGCGCCGGTCGCGAGGGTGAGCATGGGGCGCAGGCGCTTGCCGCCTGACGAGATGAGGTGCTGGGCAACCTCCGGAATCATCGCCACGTCGGAGCCGGTGCGCGACAGGATCAGCGCGTTGACGCGCCCCATATCGGCCTGCACGAGCGTGACGATGCCCGTCAGTGAGGCTTCGGACCCCGTCACGGCGGGAGTGAAGGAGTAGGCGACGGACACAAGGGGGCTCCCTCAGCAATGGCGACGGCGAGCGGCGATACGCTCGTGACCCGAAGGGTCCTCATAGCTTACCGCGCCCGAAGGCGAAAGTTGTCGTCGGGCCCCCCGACCGGCGGAACGGCGCGCGCGGGCCCGGCGGACGGAAGTTCTGTCCGGTCGCGGGGGAGACATCAAACCAGCTGTTGCGAAGATAACATGGAATTGACTAGTATCTCGATACTAGAGTGTCCTGGGATCACGGGCTTGGCGTTGTTTTTGAAAGTCCGCAAGGAGTTGGGGCGCTGGCGCTCCAAGCTGTCCAGCGTGCCGTGGATGTTTCTCGGGTCCGTGCGGCGGCGGGACTACGATTCAGGGCGCCCGCACAGCGTAAAGATTACGTTGGGAAAGCAGCCGATTGCCGACGATGTCGCCATTCTGGTGATCTTTCCGCGCGGGGGCATTGCCGGCTCCACCCTTGCCACCCTGGCCCATTTCGCCCGCAACGGCGTGGCCTGCGTCGTCGTGTCCAATGCGCCCCTACGGCAGGAGGATCGCGAGACGCTGGGCGAGATCACGCATCTGGTGATCGAGCGGCCCAATGCCGGCTATGATTTCGGCGGCTTCCGCGAGGGAATCCTTACCCTGTTCGAGCGGGGGGTGAAGCCGCGCAGCCTGTTCGTGATGAATGACAGCCTGTGGTTCCCGCTGCGTCCCGCTTGCGACGCGCTGGCGCGCTGCCGCGAGGCTGAGGAAGACATTTTCGGCTTCCACCTCAATGGCGTCGCGCGCTGGGGCCTGCGCCGGGACTATGTGCAGTCCTATTTCCTGCGCTTTTCGCCGCGTCTGGTGGCGAGCGCGGACTTTCTCGCCTTCTGGCGCGACATGCCGCTCATCGACAACAAGCACCTGGTGGTGCGGCGGCTGGAGCGCGGCCTCTCGCGCCATTTCGCGCGGCGCGGCTACACGCTGGGCGCCCTCGTCCACTGGCGCGACGTGATCGACCGGCTGCTGGCGCTGGATGACCCGGACAAGCTTGCCCGCCTCTTCGCCTATCAGTGCCAGCTGAACCCGAAGGAGGCGGCGATGCTGCAGCCGCTGCTCGACAAGGGCTGGTCGCCGCTGCGCATCCGCGACGCGCTGGCCGGGCCGATCCGCGCCAAGCGGCTGTTCGCCTCGTTTCCGATGATGCACCCCGAATTCGTGCTGGAGCTCGGCATGCCGGCGCTGAAGCGCAAGCTCACCATCCAGTACCGCGAACTCGTCCGCCTCGGCCTCGATGAGGGTTTCGAGCCTGCCGTGCGGGCCGAGATGCGGCTCTGAGGCGCCCCGCCTGTCCGCCGGCTTGCCTTGCGGGCGGCTTGCTGCCTCATATAGCGCGATGCGCGAACTGCTCCGGACCAATGACGTCGTCCTTCTCTCCGCCATCGCCGCCCTGCTCGACAGCGCGGGGATCGGCCATCTCGTGCTCGACCAGCATATGAGCGTGATGGAGGGCTCGATCGGCCTGCTGCCGCGCCGGCTGCTGGTGGAAAGCGAGCGGGAACACGAGGCGCGGACGCTGCTGGATGAGGCCGGCTTCGGCGCCGCCCTGGGCGACGCATGAGCGATGGGGCACGCGAGCCGATGGCCGAGGCGCCGGCGGACGACGCCGTGACCGACACGAACGCAACCGAGACAACCCTGGCCGACACCGCCCTGACCGACGACGCGTTCCTCGGCGGCCGCCTGCGCCTGCTGCAGCCGCAGCGCGGCCACCGCGCCGGCCATGACGCGCTGCTGCTCGCCGCCAGCGCGCCGGAAGCCTCGCGCGCGGTCGATCTCGGCGCCGGGGTCGGCGCGGCCGGTCTTGCCTTCGCCGCCCGGGTGCCCGCCGCCACGCTGACGCTGGTGGAGATCGACCCGGCGCTGGCGGCGCTCGCCGCCCGCAACGCCGCCCGCCAGCATCCCGATCTCGCCGGCCGGGTGGGGGTGGTCTGCGCCGATGTCATGACGCTCGGCCGCCCCTCCGGCCCGGACGTGCCGGCCGCCAGCGCCGCCGATCTCGTGCTGATGAACCCGCCCTTCAACGACCCCGCCCGCCACCGCGCCTCGCCGCATGCCGGCCGAGCGCTCGCCCATGCCATCGCCGACGCCGATGTCGAGACCTGGCTGCGCGCGGCGGAGCGGTTGCTGGCGCCGGGCGGCCGGCTGGCGCTGATCCACCGGCCGGAGGCGATCGAGGCGCTGCTGGCGGGGCTGAAGGGCCGATTCGGTGCCGTGACGATCCGCCCGGTCCACCCGTCCCCCGGGGCGCCGGCACACCGGCTGCTGTTCGGCGCCATCAAGGGCCGCCGCACGCCGCCCGCGCTGCTGCCGGCGCTGGTGCTGGCGGGAGGCGACGGCCGCCCCAGCGCCGCCGCCGAGCAGGTGCTGCGCGAAGGCGGGGCGATCGGGCCGGGATGAGCCGCGCACCGCCGCCTCGCCACGGCGCGACGACGCATTGAGCAAAGGCCGAACGCACCCTATCTCTAGGGCATGGCCACATCATCCTTCTTCCAAGACCTCCGCCGCCGTCTCGATCCTCTCCTGCCCGCCCGGCTGCGCGGCGGCACGCCCGTCGTGCCGGTGGTGCGGCTGAACGGGGCGATCGGCATGGCCAGCCCCTTCCGGCCCGGCATCACCTTCGCCAACACGTCGAAAGCGCTGGAGCGCGCCTTTTCGGTGAAGGGCGCCAAGGCGGTGGCGCTGGTGATCAATTCGCCGGGCGGCGCGCCGACGCAGTCGCACCTCGTCTACAAGCGCATCCGCGCGCTGGCGGTGGAGAAGAAGCTGCCGGTGATCGCCTTTGTCGAGGATGTCGCCGCCTCGGGCGGCTACATGCTCGCCTGCGCCGCCGACGAGATCGTCGCCGATGATTTCTCCATTCTCGGCTCCATCGGCGTGGTCAGCGCCGGCTTCGGCTTTCCCGCCGCGCTGGAAAAGCTCGGCATCGAGCGCCGCGTCTACACCGCCGGCACCCGCAAGGTGATGCTCGACCCGTTCCAGCCGGAGAAGGCGGAGGATATCGAGCGGCTGAAGGCGCTGCAGCAGGAGATCCATGCCGCCTTCGTGGCGCTGGTGAAGGCGCGGCGCGGCGACGTGCTCTCGGGCGATGACGACACGCTGTTCTCCGGCGAGTTCTGGGCGGCGCCGCAGGCGCAGGAACTCGGTCTTGTCGACGCCATCGGCGACCTGCGCGGCTTCCTGCGCGCCCGTTATGGCGAGAGCGTCCGCACCCCGCTGATCGAGGTGAAGCCCGGCCTGTTCGGCCGTCGCTCGCCCGGCGTGGCGATGAGCGCGGCAACGGGCGGCGGCGCGGCGGCCGATATCGGCGCCGGGGCGGCGCAGGCCCTCATTTCCGCCGCAGAGGAGCGCGCATTATGGAGCCGCTTCGGTCTTTGACGCGCCGCTGCCACCCCCTTTGGGAAACACCCTGATGCCGCCCGTCTTCATTCTCGCCCTGGGTGCCCTCGGCACCGCCGCGCTGGTCAAGGTGCTGGTGCGCGAATCGCGCCGGGTGAACACCGAGCTCGACGCCCAGCGCCGGGCCGAGAAGGCGGGCGCGCTCGACCCCCGCGCCACGCTGCGCCGCGACCCCGCCACCGGCGAGTACCGGCCGGGCGATTCCTGAGGTCCCGGCCCGGCCGCTGGAACGCCTCCAATCCTGCCGCCGCCCCCCATCATTACCGCGAATTCACTTTATCCGCCGTGACTTGAGCCTTACGCCTTGAGGCCGGCGAGGACGGAACGGCGTGATGTTGCAGAAGGCGGAAAACGGCTGGACGGGTGAGAAGACGACGCGCCGGCGGCGGCGCCGCCGCTGGCCGTGGCTGCTCGCCGCCCTGCTGATGGCCGGCGGCGGGTATTATTACTATGCCGGCGTGCAGGCGCCCGAGGAGGCGCCCGCCTTCCAGACCGCGGTCGTCACCCGCGGCGATATCGAGATCAGCGTCAACGCCATCGCCAAGATGCAGCCCAAGACCTATGTCGATGTCGGCACGCAAGTGTCCGGCCAGCTGCGGGTCATCCACCCGGATGTCGGCAATGTGGTGAAGAAGGGCGACCTGCTCGCCGAGATCGACCCCACCGTCTACCAGACCCGCGTCGCCGGCGACCGCGCCAGCCTCGACAATCTGCGCGCCCAGCTGGCGCAGGCCGAAGCGCAGCTCACCCTCGACAGGCTGCGCAATGAGCGCGCCCAGCAATTGCTCAAGAACCAGTCCGGCAGCAAGGACGCCGCCGATGCCGCCATGGCGACCGAGCAGATCAGCGAGGCCAAGATCGACGCGCTGAAGGCGCAGATCGCCCAGATGCAGGCGACGCTGGACGGCGACCTGGCCAATCTCGGCTACACCAAGATCTACGCGCCGATGGACGGCACCGTCGTTTCCATCACCGCCCGCGAGGGCGGCACGCTGAACGCCAACCAGTCCGCCCCCATCGTGCTGCGCATCGCCGACCTGCAGACCATGACGGTGACGGCGCAGGTGGCGGAGGGCGACATTCCGCGCATCACCGTGGGCACGCCGGCCGCCTTCTCCACGCTCGGCCTGCCGGACCGGCGCTGGCGCGGTACGGTGCGGCAGATCGAGCCGACGCCGACCATCGTCAACGACGTGGTGCTCTACAATGTGCTGATCGACGTGCCGAACGACGATCTGATGCTGATGACCGACATGACGGCGCAGGTGTTCTTCCGCCTCGGCGAGGCGAAGGACGTGCCGCTGGTGCCGACCCCGGCGATCCGCACCGCCCGCGACGGCAGCCAGAGCGTGCGCGTGCTGACCCCGCAGGGGCCGCAGGAGCGCCCGGTGAAGACCGGCCTGTCCAACCGCAGCCAGACCCAGATCCTTGACGGTTTGGAGCCGGGCGAGACGGTCATAACAGGCAGCAACGCCCCGGCCTCGCCCCGCCCCGGCGGCGGGCGCCCCTCCATGCCGCCGCGCCTGGGCTGACGCCATGAGCGAGGCCCTGACCCGCAGCGAGGAACGTGCCGCCGCCTCCCGGCCGGCGGGCGAGGGCCTGCGGCCGATCGTCGAGCTGGTCGATGTCAGCCGCATCTACCCCAATGGCGAGAGCGTGGTGCGCGCGCTCGACCGGGTGTCGCTGGCCATCCAGCCCGGCGAGTTCATCGCCATCATGGGCCAGTCCGGCTCCGGCAAGTCGACGCTGATGAACATCATCGGCTGCCTTGACCGGGCGTCGGCCGGCACCTACCGCGTCGACGGGGTGGATGTGGAGGAGCTGGGCCCGGACGAGCTGGCGGAGCTGCGCTGCTCGGCCTTCGGCTTTGTGTTCCAGCGCTACAATCTCTTGCCCAGCCTGACGGCGGCGGAGAATGTCGCCATTCCCGCCATCTATGCCGGCATGGGGCGCGAGGCGCGCGAGGAGCGGGCGCATGCGCTGCTCGGTCGGCTCGGTCTGGGCGAGCGCAGCGAGCACCGGCCGAACCAGCTGTCCGGCGGCCAGCAGCAGCGCGTTTCCATCGCCCGCGCGCTGATGAACGCCGCGCCTGTCATTCTGGCCGACGAGCCGACCGGCGCGCTCGATTCGCGCTCGGGTGAGGAGGTGCTGGCGCTGCTCGGCGAACTCAATGCCGAGGGCCACACCGTCATTCTCATCACCCACGACCCCGATGTCGCCGCCCATGCCCGCCGCGTCGTGCGCTTCCAGGACGGGCGCATCGTCTCCGACGAGCGGCGCGAGGACGAGCCTTCCCGCGCGCCGCTGCCCGGCACCGGCCCGGCCCGGCGCGGCGGGCTGGCGCGCTTCGTGCCCGATCTGGCGGAAGCGGTGCGGATGGCGATTGCCTCGATGACGGCGAACCTGTTCCGCACCGCGCTGACCCTGCTCGGCATCGTCATTGGCGTCGCTTCCGTCATCACCATGCTGGCGGTGGGCGATGGCGGCAAGCAGAGCGTGCTCGACCGCATCTCGCAGATCGGTACCAATCTTCTCATCGTCCGCCCCGGCGCGCCGGGCATCCGCACCGCCGGCGACAATGCCACGCTGCTGCCGGACGACGCCGAGGCGCTGAAGACCATTCCCGGCATCGAGGCCATCGCCCCCGACCGTTCCGGCCGCTACACGATGCGCTACGGCTCGCTGGACTATTTCACCACCGTGACCGGCACCACGCCGGACTATCTCGCCGCCCGCGACTGGGCGCTGGCGCGTGGGGTGATGTTCACCCCGGCCGATGTGCGCGCCTATGCGCCGGTGACGGTGCTGGGCCAGACCGTGGCGCAGAACCTGTTCGGCGCCGATGACCCGATCGGGCGCTATGTCATGGTCAAGAACGTGCCCTATGAGGTGATCGGCGTGCTCGCCCCGCGCGGCGCCAACGCCTTCGGCCAGGACCAGGACGATGTGGCGCTGGTGCCGCTCTCCACCGGCTTCGTGCGGGTGTTCGGCCGGCAGTTCCTCAACTCGATCACGATCAAGGTGACGGAGGCCGGCGACATTCCGGGCGTCGAGGCGGCGATCACCCGCACCCTCACCGAGCGCCACCAGGCCGAGGATTTCCAGGTGCGCAACACCGCGCAGTTCCTGGAAACGGCGATGGAGACGCAGAACACGCTGACCCTCGTGCTCGGCTGCGTCGCCGCCATCTCGCTGCTGGTGGCCGGCATCGGGGTGATGAACATCATGCTGGTGAGCGTCACCGAGCGCACCCGCGAGATCGGCATCCGCATGGCGACGGGGGCGCGGATGAGCAACATCATGCTGCAGTTCAACACCGAGGCGCTGGTGGTGTGCTCGGTCGGCGGGGCGGTGGGCGTCGGGCTCGGCCTTGCCGCCGCGCTGGGGCTGGAGGGGATGGGCGTGACCATCGTGCTCTCGCTGATGCCGCCGCTGCTGGCCTTCGCCTGCGCCTTCCTCACCGGCCTCGTCTTCGGCTACCTGCCCGCCCGCAAGGCGGCGGGGCTCGATCCGGTGGTGGCGCTGGCCTATGAATAATGACGGGCGCCGCCTGTGAGGGCTCGCCTGCGTGCTTCGAGGCTGCCCTGCGGGCAGCACCTCAGCATGACGAAGGTGTTTCGTCTTCGCTGGTGCGACGTCATCCTGAGGTGCGCGGGCAACGCCCGAGCCTCGAAGGATGTCGGCCTTCGGTCGGCCGCCCATTCGCCGCTCCCCCTTGCTCCCCGCCGCCCGAACGTTTAGGCGAAACGCTCAGCGAGGCGCCCGTCGGGGCGCGCAGATCGAGGTTGCCGCATGAATGTTCTTCTGCTCGGCTCAGGGGGCCGCGAGCATGCGCTCGCCTGGAAGCTGGCGCAGAGCCCGCTGATGGGCGCCTTCTTTGCGCTGCCCGGCAATCCCGGCATCGCCGAATTCGCCACCTGTTTTGACAGCGTGCCGCTGGAAGACCACGACGCCATCGTCACCCTGTGCCTCGCCGAGAAGATCGACCTCGTTGTCGTCGGCCCGGAGGCGCCGCTGGTGGACGGCATCGCCGACCGGCTGATCGGCGAGGGCATCGCCGTGTTCGGCCCGCGCCGGGTGGCGGCGCAGCTGGAAGGCTCCAAGCTCTTCACCAAGGAACTGTGCAAGGCGCACGCCATTCCCACCGCCGCCTTCGGGCGGTTTACCGACGCCGAAGCCGCCCGCGCCTTCGTCCACCACCACGGCGCGCCGATCGTGCTCAAGGCCGACGGGCTGATGGCCGGCAAGGGCGTGATCGTGGCGATGACGCTGGAGGAGGCGCTGGCCGGCGTCGACGAGGTGTTCGCCATGGGCGGGGCGGGGACGGAAATCCTGATCGAGGAATTCCTCGACGGCGAGGAAGTCTCGTTCTTCTGCCTCGTCGATGGCGAGACCGTGCTGCCCTTCGGCTCGGCGCAGGACCACAAGCGCGCCTTCGACAATGACGAGGGGCCGAACACCGGCGGCATGGGCGCCTATTCGCCGGCCCCGGTCTTCACCGCCGAGATGGAGCGGCGCACCCTCAATGAGATCGTCAAGCCGACGGCGCGCGCGCTGGCCGATGCGGCGAGCCCGTTTCGCGGCGTGCTGTTCGCCGGGCTGATGATCACCGGCGAAGGGCCGAAGCTGATCGAATATAATGTCCGCTTCGGCGATCCTGAATGCCAGGTGCTGATGATGCGGATGGAGGGCGATTTGCTGCCGCTGCTCGCCGCCGTCGCCACCGGACGGCTGGAGGACCAGCCGGTCGCGCTGAAGCCCGACGCGGCGATTTCCGTCGTCATGGCGACGAAGGGCTATCCCGGCCCCTATGGCAAGGGCTCGCGCATTGGCGGGCTGGAGGCGGCGGAGACCATTCCCGGGGTGAAGGTGTTCCATGCCGGCACCCGCCGGGAGGGCGATTCCATCCTCGCCCATGGCGGGCGGGTGCTCACCGTCACCGCGCTGGGCGGCAATGTCGCCGAGGCGCGCGAGCGCGCCTATGACGCCATCGCCCGCATCGACTGGCCGGAAGGCTTCTGCCGCCGCGACATCGCCTGGCGGGCGCTGGGCGAGTAAGCCGAGGGCTGAAAAGCCCGGCCGCCGCGTCGATTGCGTGCCCCGCTCTGGCGGCGGCGCGCCGCCATGCCCATGTTCAAACAAATGCCGCGGGCCCGTGGCAGAAGAAGTGCATGGGCGAAACCATGGATGATTCCACCTCTGGCCGACGTCGGCGCCCGCCGGCGGGCGAGGCCCCGGTCGGCGACCTCCCGCCGGCGCCCTCCTCTCCGGTGGCCGGGGAAGCGGCGGTCGGGGCCGTCATCTCCTCGGCCGGCGGCACCGTGCCGGGCGCGCCGGCGCACCGGGTGCCGACGCTCGGCGTCGCGCTGGGCTCGGGCGGGGCGCGCGGGCTGTCGCATATTCTCGTGCTGGAGGCGCTGGACGATCTCGGCCTGCGCCCCACCGCCATGGCGGGGGCCTCGATCGGCGCGCTGTTCGCCAGCGTCTATGCCGCCGGCATGCCCGCGCGCGACATCCGCCACCTCGTCACCCACACGCTGAAGAACCGCGGCGAGGTGATGAAGCGCCTGCTCGCCGCGCGGGTGGGGCGCATCTCCGATCTGTTCGGCGCCGGCCTCGGCAATCCGGTGCTCATCGACGCCGAGCGCTTCATCGGCGGGTTTCTGCCGGAGACGGTGCCGGAGACCTTCGAGGAACTGTCGATTCCGCTGCAGGTGGTGGCGACCGACTATTGGGAGCGCTGCGAGCGCACCTTCGCCAGCGGCGCGATCCGCCCGGCGGTGGCGGCCTCGCTGGCCATTCCCGGCCTCATCCGCCCGGTGCAGCTGGAGGGCCACACCCTGGTCGATGGCGGGGCGGTGAACCCGCTGCCCTTCGACCTGCTGCGCACGCGGGCCGATGTGGTGATCGCGGTCGACATCACCGGCGGCCACGGCACGGAGATGCGCGGCGTGCCCGCCCCGTTCGAGGCGATGTTCGCCACGCTGCAGATCATGGCCTCCTCGATCGTCGGCGAGAAGCTGAAATCGGGGGCGCCGGATATCCTGATCCGCCCGAATGTGAATGATTTCCGCGTGCTCGACTTCTTCCGCGCCGCCGCCATCCTGAAAGCGGCCGAGCCTGTTAAGGACGAGGTGAAGCGCCGGCTGGAGGCGGTGCTGGGCTAAGACCCATCGACGGTTCCCGGCGCGAATCCGGCTCCCGTGTCGCCGGAGGCCGCCCTATTCCCGCCGGCCGGCGAAGAAGCCGCGCAGCAGGCTCGCCGCCTCGCTCTCGCCCAGGCCGCCATAGACGTCCGGCCGGTGGTGGCAGGTCGGCTGGGCGAAGAAGCGCACGCCGCTTTCCACCGCCCCGCCCTTGGGATCGGCGGCGCCGTAATAGACCCGGCGCAGCCGGGCGAAGGAAATCGCGCCCGCGCACATGGTGCAGGGCTCCAGAGTGACGTAGAGATCGCAGTCGGTGAGCCGATCATTGCCGAGACGGACGGCCGCCGCGCGCATGACCAGCATTTCCGCATGGGCGGTGGGGTCGCACAATTCGCGGGTGCGGTTGCCATCGGCGGCCAGCACCGTGCCGTCCTTCACCAGCACCGCGCCCACCGGCACCTCGCCACGGGTGGCGGCGCGCGCCGCCTCACTGAGGGCAAGCCGCATGAAATCGCGGCGCGCCCGCCCGCTGCCGGCGCCTGCCGCGTCGGAATCGTCGCTCGTCAAGGCTCTACTCGTCTAAAGCTCGCCAAAAGCTCGCATCCCCCCGCAGGACATGCTAGCACCCGCCGCCCGGAGACCGGATCAATCCCCATGCCCAAAAACACGCCGCCCCGCAAGGAAGTCAACCGCGTTCCCCGCGCCGCCCGCCCGGCCGCGCCGGAGGAGGCGGGCCCGCGCGAGGCGGAACGCATCGCCAAGGTGGTGGCCCGCGCCGGGCTCGGCTCGCGCCGCGAGATCGAGGAATGGATCCTGGCCGGGCGCGTGGCGGTGAATGGCGAGGTGCTGGAAAGCCCCGCCCGCACCGTCACCGCCGAGGACGAGATCACCGTCGACGGCGTGAAGCTGCCGGAGAAGGAGCGCACGCGGCTGTTCCTCTACCACAAGCCCAAGGGCGTGGTGACGACCAATTTCGACCCGGAAGGCCGCCCGACCCTGTTCGAGATTCTGCCCGCCGGCCTGCCGCGCCTCGTCTCCGTCGGCCGGCTCGATCTCAACACCGAAGGCCTGATCCTGCTCACCAATGATGGCGGGCTCTCGCGGGTGCTGGAGCTGCCGGAAACCGGCTGGCTGCGCCGCTACCGCGTGCGCGCCAAGGGCGACATCACCCAGGACAAGCTCGACGCGCTGATCGCCGGCATCACCGTTGAGGGCGTGCATTACGGGCCGATCGAGGCGGTGCTCGACCGGGTGCAGGGCGCCAATGTGTGGCTGACCCTGGCGCTGCGCGAGGGCAAGAACCGCGAAGTCCGCAATGTGCTCGGCTCGCTCGGACTCGACGTGAACCGGCTGATCCGCCTCTCCTATGGCCCGTTCCAGCTCGGCGAGCTGCCGCAGGGCGAGGCCGAGGAGGTGCGCACCCGCATCCTCGCCGACCAGCTCGGCGAGGCGCTCTCCAAGGCCGCCGGCGCCGATTTCGACGGCCCGCTGTTCAACCATGCCGAGGACGACGCGCCTGCCCGCGCCGCCAAGGGGGGCGCCAAGGGGGCGGCGAAGGGGGCGGCGAAGCCGCGCTACGCCAAGCCGGAAGGCACCGAAGACCGCCACCGCCGCCTGCCGATCGACACCGAGCCGGGCGACGGCAAGAGCGTGACGGCCGGTGTCGTTGCCGACCGCAAGGGCCGCAAGGTGCTGGTGCAGCGCGTGCGCTCCACCGAAGCCCCCCCCGAGGACGCGCCCGCCCGCCCCGCCCGTGCCCGGCGTGACGAGGAACGCGCCAACGTGCGCACCGGCAAGCGCCCCGCCGCCGCCAGCGGCGAACGCGGCGGCGAGCGGACCTTCCGCAAGCGCCCGGATCAGGCTTCCGAGGCCGGCGAGGCCCGCCCCGCCCGCGAGGATCGCCCGTTCAGCGAGCGGCCCGCCCGGGCCGGCGCCTCCAGCCGCGACCGCAAGGTCGGCGGCCCGCGTCCCGCCCGTCCGCGCGTCGAGCGCGAGGGCGAGGCCGGCGAGCGCAGCTTCCGCCCCCGCAGCGATTCCGAGGCCCCGCGTGGCGAGCGTCCCGAGCGTGGTGATCGGCCGGAGCGCGGCGACCGCCCCGAGCGCCCGTTCCGCGAACGCGCCCCGCGTCCCGAGGGCGCGCGCAGCTTCCGCCCCCGCAGCGAGTCCGAGGCCCCGCGTGGCGAGCGTCCCGAGCGCAGCGAACGCCCGGCCCGGCCGGAGCGTCCCGAGGGCGGGCGTTCCTTCCGTGGCGCCGGCACCAGCCGGCCCTATAGCGGCCGGGTGAAGTCCGAGCAGTCGCGCAGCTTCCGCCCCCGGCCGGAGGGCGAGGAGCGCCCCGCCCGCCGCGAGCGTCCCGAGGGTGAGCGCCCGCAAGGCGCGCGCCCGTTCCGCGAGCGGACGCCGCGCCCCGAGGGTGAGCGGCCCGCCCGTTCCTTCCGCCCCCGGCCGGAAGGCGAGGAGCGCCCCGCCCGCCGCGAGCGTCCCGAGGGCGCACGTCCGCAAGGCGAGCGTCCGTTCCGTTCCCGCGACGACCGGCCGGCGCGCGACGACCGTCCGCCCCGCGCGCCCCGCGAGGACCGCGACGACCGCGCCCCGCGCGGCGATCGCCCGTCCGGCGGCCGCTCCTTTGGCGACAAGCCGTCCGGTGGCCGTTCCTTCGGTGACAGGCCGGCGGGTGGCGGCGGCAAGAGCTATGGCGCCAAGAATTTCGCCGACAAGCCCGGCGGGCGCCCGTCCGGCGGCAAGCCCGGCAGCCGGCCGGAAGGCGGCAAGTCTTTCGGTGGCAAGTCTTTTGGCGGCAAGCCGTCGGGTGGCAGGCCGTCGGGCGGCAAGTCTTTCGGCGGCAAGCCCTCCGGTGGCAGGCCTTCAGGTGGCAAGCCTTCAGGTGGACGGCCTTCAGGCGGCAAGCCTGGGCGTCCGCCGCGTAGCTGACGGGCCGGCCCATGCGGATCGTCGGCGGGCGCTTCAAGGGGCGGACCTTGCGCGGCCCTTCCTCCATGGCCACGCGCCCGACCTCGGACCGGCTGCGCGAGGCGCTGTTCAACGTGCTCGCCCATGCCTATTGCGATGCGGCGGACGGCGCCCGCGTGCTCGACCTGTTCGCCGGCACCGGCGCGCTGGGGCTGGAGGCGCTGTCGCGCGGGGCGAAGCTGGCGGTGTTCGTCGATGAGGCGCCGGAGCCGCGCGCGCTGATCCGCGCCAATGTCGAGACGCTCGGCGTCGCCGGCATCACCCGCATCTTCCGCCGCGACGCGACCAAGCTCGGCGAGGCGTTCGCCAGCGACGCCTTCGACCTCGTTTTCTGCGATCCGCCCTATGGGCGCGGCCTCGCCGAGAAGGCGGTGGCGGGCGCGCTAGCCGGCCGCTGGCTGGCGCCCGGCGCGCTTGTTGTGGTGGAGGAATCGGTCGAGGCCGCCTTCGCCGCCCCCGAGGGCTTCGAGGAGCTGGAGCGCCGCCGCTACGACAGCAGCGAGATCATCTTCCTGCGGGCCACGTCGGCGTCACAGGGGCAGTCTGCCGAGATCTAGGCTGTCCCAGACGAGGCGGAAGGGAAACACCCCCACCTGCTGCTCCGCCCCCGCCGGGGTGCCCGCGAAGACCAGCCCCATCGCGACATAGCCGCCAATGCCGCGGCGAAGCACCAGCGCGCCGGAATCGCCCTCCTTGGCCGGCAGCCTTCCGCCGCCGCCCTGCACCCGCAGCGACCAGTATCGGCCGACCGTGTGTGGGGCGCCGTCGATGACGACGCTGCCGCCGGCCATCTGCTGCGGCGCGCCGCACCAGACGGTGCCGCGCGGCGTCACGTAGAAATAGTCCGTGCTCTCGCCTTCGCGAAACACATCGAGGGCGTTGATGAAGGCGTTGCCGCCCTCGACCTCCCAGGCGCCGGAGGCAACGCTGGGCAGCAGCTGGATCACCGCTGCATCGGCGGCGATGACGGGCACGGAAAGCCGGGTCGCCAGCACCGCCTCGCCCGCGCGGGCGAGGCCCGACGCGCTGTTCCAGCGCACCGGGCGCGGGAGCGCGCCGGAGCGATCGGTGACGACATGGGCGCAGGTGAGGGCGAAGGCGCCGCGCTCGGTGTGGAAGGTGAGCGCGCAAACCCCTGTCCGGTTGTCGAAGCTCAGCAGGCCCTCGCCACTGCGCAGGGCAAGCGCGCGCATCCGGCCGCAGCCGACCACATCGGTCTTCAGCGCCGCGCCCCCGCGCGTGGTGATCTCCAAGGGCACGCGGCCCTGCGCGGGCAGTTGGTTGGTCTTTTCCTCGACATGCACCACGAGGCAGCGCTCGTCCGTCGCCGCGCCGCCGGTGAATTTCCGGCCGAAGCCGGCGGCGGTTACATTGGGCAGCGCCATCAGCGCCCGCAATTCGGGCAGCAGGCCGGGCACGGCGCCTTCCCCCAGCCGTGGCACGCGCGGCGCGAGATGGCGCAGCGGTCGGGGCGGGGGGAGCACCCGTCCCGGCAGGGCGCCCTTGCGGATCATTTCCCGTCCCCGGGCGGCTTGACGGTGCCGACGCTGCCGCCGCCCTGGGCGGCCCCGGTCGTGGTGCCCGGGCTGCCTCCGGCTTTGCCGACCTGCGGCGTCGTGCTGACCGCCTTCGCCGGCTGGAGCGCCGGCAGAACGATCAGGTCCTCGCGGCGCAGGAGCGGGCGCAGCCCGACCAGGTTGCCCTCCTCGTCGAAGACGAATTCGAACACGCCGAAGCGCCCGGTCGCGCCGCCCGCCGTTCCGGCGCCGCTGAACGAGGTGAGAGTAGGCACTTTGTCGGCGAGCGTGGTGAGAAGTGCGATGAAGGCGGTGGAATCCTGCTCGCTCTTCATCTTCTGGATGAAGCCCCGCTCGAAGGTGACATCCATCGTGTGCTTGGACAGGAACGCGCCGAAGCGCAGCGCATAGGCGCGGTTGTAATTAGGCACCATCTGGATATCGACCGTCTGATCGTTGACGATCAGGATCGGCTTCACCTCATAGAAGCGAATACCCTCTATGGTTGAATCTGGCGGCACCGGGATCGCTGTCACATACGCGCAGCCACCCAGCAGCGGCGTCAGCAAAAACGCCAGAATAGAGCACATCCACGCACGATAATGCCCCATGGCGCGTCCCCCCGTCCCCGGGGAAACTATGCGCCAATTTGTGCCGAATGCAACCTATGCGCGATACCTTGCGGGCGCGGTCAGCCGCCGATCTCCGCCACCGCTGCCAGGATGCGCTCAATGTCCTCGGGCCGCGACAGGCGGTGGTCGCCGTCCTTGATCAGGCCCAGCACCACATCGTCCTCGGCCAGGCAGCTGACAAGGCGCAGCGCGTGCTGCCAGGGCACATCCGGGTCGGCGACGCCCTGCAGGATCCGCACCGGGCAGCCGACGGCGAAAGGCGCGCCGAGCACGAGATTGGCCCGCCCGTCCTCGATCAGCCCCCGGGTGATGACCTGCCCGGGGCCGTACTCCGAGGGGCGCACCCAGCGGCCCTCCTTCAGCAGCGTGGCGCGCACCTCCTCCGGCATCGCCTTCCACATCAGTTCCTCGGTGAAATCCGGCGCCGGAGCGATCAGCACCAGCGCGGCGAGCCGGCCGGTCTCGCCCCGCGCCGCCAGCGCCCGCGCCAGCAGCAGCGCGATCCAGCCGCCCATGGAAGAGCCGACGACGATCTGCGGGCCTGTTGTTTCGGCGTCGAGCACGGCGAGGGCGTCCTGCGCCCAGCGCGAGATCGTGCCGTCCTCGAAGGCGCCGGCCGATTCGCCATGGCCGGAATAGTCGAAGCGCACGATGCGCCGCCCGGTGCGCGCGCCCCATGCGGCCAGCGCCTGCGCCTTGCTGCCGCGCATATCGGAGAGAAAGCCGCCGCACCACAGGACGCCGGGCTTTTCGTCCGTCGAAACGCCCGGGGTGACGCGCACCGCGATGGCCCTGGCGTCGTCGCCGACGGTGAGAAAATGGGGGGCGTCGTCGGTGTCGGCGGGGTGGTTCATCAAGGGTCCTTCCTCAACCATCGGCGGGTGCGGTGGGCGTGCCGCGCGGCAGCCGCCTCTTGCGATTCGCCCCGGCCGCGCCATCTTGGCTTACAGCCAGGGATCGCGCGCGAACAGCAGGGCGGAGCTTCAGGGCGGGGAAGTGCTGCTGGCATGCGTAATTACATGCGATCGCGGCCGTCACGCCGTTGACTTCTGCCGGGTTTGTCACGATCTTCTGCGACCGTTTTACGCGCGCGGAAATCAGCCGGCCGGCGACCTTCGAGGCGCGGAGAAAACGCTACTATCTGAAATGGCAGAGGAGAAGACGCCATTCGTCGCCCCATGAGACCCGTCGCGCCGGAAAAGGACGGTCCGCGCGTCAACGAAGACATCCGCATCCGCGAAGTTCAGCTCATCGATCAGGAGGGGCAGAACCTCGGTGTCGTGCTCACGCGCGACGCGATCGCGATGGCGCAGGAGGCCGGTCTCGATCTCGTCGAGATCGCCCCGAATTCGGCGCCGCCGGTCTGCAAGATTCTCGACTATGGCCGGTTCAAATACCAGAACCAGAAGAAGGCCAACGAGGCGCGCAAGAAGCAGCACGTCGTCGAGATCAAGGAAATCAAGCTGCGCCCCGGCATCGACACCCATGACTATGAGGTGAAGATGAAGTCCATCCACCGCTTCTTCGAGGAAGGCGACAAGGTGAAGATCACCCTGCGCTTCCGCGGTCGCGAGATGGCGCATCAGGAGCTGGGCTACAAGCTGCTGAACAAGGTCAAGGAAGAGCTGGCGACCATTGCCAAGGTCGAGGCCGAGCCCTCGCTGGAAGGCCGCCAGATGATCATGGTGCTGGCGCCGCGCTGACGCGCGCCGGCCGCTCGATCAGCAGCGTTTATCCCCGGGCCTGGCCCGGGGATCCTCGTCTTCCGGCACGAACCAGACCGCGTATGGCCGGGTGACGCCCGGCCATGATGCCGCGCGACGACGGGCGAGGCCGCCGCGTCGTGCGCCGCCATTCTGTCTTGCCGTGTGCTGATCTAATTCTTTGTTTTGTCGCGTTTTCTTCACGCGAACCGGTATCCACTTCGCTCGAAAACGCTCTAATCCGGCAGCGCGCCGTTCTCGCCCAGCACCGCGCCGGCGAGATAGAGCGAGCCGGCGATCAGCACGCGCGGCGCTGCCCCCACCGGAAACGCCGCCAGCCCTTCCAGCGCGGCGGCGACGCTCGGGGCGGTCGAGGCATCGAGCCCGTGCGCCCGTGCAGCCTCCGCCAGCGCTTCCGGCGCCGCGCCCTTGTGCTCGCCGGGCACCGGCACCGCCACCAGCTCGCGCGCGAGCCCGGCAAAGGGCGCCAGGAAGGCGTCCGCGTCCTTGTTCCCCAGCATGCCGACGATCAGCACCAGCGGCCGCGACACCCGGTCTTCCAGATCGGCCAGCGCGGCGGCGAGCGCCTGCCCGCCGGCGGCGTTGTGGCCGCCATCGAGCCAGATATCGACGCCCTCGGGCGCCCGCTGGGTCAGCGGGCCGGGGCCGAGCCGCTGCAGCCGCGCCGGCCATTGCGCCGACCGCATGCCCTCCTCGAAGGCGTGCGCCGGCAGGCCGAGATCGGCCACCCGCAGCGCCTCCACCGCCAGCCCGGCATTGACGATCTGGTGCGGCCCGACCAGGCGCGGGCGCGGCAGGTCCATCAGCCCGGCCTCGTCGGCGACGACCAGCCGGCCGCCCTCCTCATGCGCCTGGTAGTGCTCGCCCATCACCGAGAGCGGCACGCCGAGCCGGGCCGCCTGCCGCTCGATCGCCGCCAGCGCCTCGCGCGGCTGGTAGCCGAGCACGGCCGGCACGCCGCGCTTGAGAATGCCGGCCTTCTCGCCGGCGATCTCCGCCACCGTCTCGCCGAGAAAATCGACATGGTCGATCGAGACCGGGGTGATGACGCTCACCAGCGGCTTGTCGATCACATTGGTGGCGTCGAGCCGGCCGCCGAGGCCGACCTCCAGCAGCAGGATGTCGGCGGGCACCTGCGCGAACAGCAGCAGCGCCGCGGCCGTGGTGATCTCGAAGAAGGTGATCGGCTCGCCGCCATTGGCCTCTTCCGCCTGCGCCAGCGCCTGGGTAAGGCGTGCATCGTCCACCAGCGTGCCGGCCAGGCGGATGCGCTCGTTGAAGCGCACGAGATGGGGCGAGGTGTAGACATGCACCCGCTTGCCGGCGGCTTCCAGGATCGCCCGCATGAAGGCGACGGTAGACCCCTTGCCGTTGGTGCCGGCGACATGGATGACCGGCGGCAGCCGGTGCTCGGGATGGCCGAGCCGGTCGAGCAGCCGCCACATCCGGTCGAGCGACAGGTCGATCAGCTTCGGGTGCAGCGCCAGCAGGCGGTCGAAAATGGCGTCCACCGGCCGCAGCGGCCCCTCGATGGGGCCGGGGCCGGCGGCGGGAAGCGCGGTCATGGGGGGCCTCAGGCGCTCGTGGGAGCGGCACTTTTCGGCGCGGGGGCCGGCAGGGCCGGGGCCTCGCCCGACGCCGCGTCCTCGGAAGGCGTGGCCGGCGGCGCCTTGGGTTGATCGGCAAGCGGGGCGGGCGCCGGGGCGCGCATCAGCAGGCGGCAGAGCCGGGCCAGCGTGGCGCGCATCTCGTGGCGGTGGACGACCAGGTCGATCATGCCGTGGTCGCGCAGATATTCGGCGCGCTGGAAGCCTTCGGGCAGCTTCTCGCGGATCGTCTGCTCGATGACGCGCGGGCCGGCAAAGCCGATCAGCGCGCCCGGCTCGGCAATCTGGATGTCGCCCAGCATGGCGTAGGAGGCGGTGACGCCGCCGGTGGTCGGGTTGGTCAGCACCACGATATAGGGGCGCTTGGCCTCGCGCAGTTCCTGGATGGCGCAGGTGGTGCGCGGCATTTGCATCAGCGAGAGGATGCCTTCCTGCATGCGCGCCCCGCCTGACGAGGCGAACATGATGAAGGGCGTGCCGCGCGAGGCGGCGGTCTCAAGGCCGGTGACGATCGCCTCGCCCGCCGCCATGCCGAGCGAGCCGCCCATGAAGCCGAAATCCTGCACCGCCACGGTGACGGGCAGGCCTTCCAGCTTGCCATAGCCGACCTTCACCGCGTCCTGCGCGCCGGTCTTGGCGCGGGCGTCCTTGAGGCGGTCGACATAGCGCTTCTCGTCGCGGAACTTCAGCGGGTCGACGGGAACCGCCGGCAGGGCGATGTCGTACCATTTGCCGCCGTCGAACACCGAGCGCAGCCGCGCCGCCGGTTCCATCCGCATGTGGAAGCCGGAGCCGGGGACGACATGGAGATTGGCCTCCAGATCCTTGTGGAACACCATCTGCCCGGTCTCCGGGCACTTCACCCAGAGATTCTCCGGCACTTCCCGGCGGTTCAGGAAGGAGCTCAGCTTGGGGACGACGTTCGAGATCCAGTTCAACGGTCGGGCTCCGGACGGTGGCGCGGCGGCCCGCGACAGGGTTTCCCTGCCGCCGGCCGCCCCTCATCTAATGCCGCAGAAGGGCGATGAAAAGGCGCAACAGCGATTCCGCCGTTCGCCTTGCGTGCGCGCTGGCCTATTCCGCCGCCTGGCGCCGCACGCCGCGCACCGCCTCGGCCAGCCGGCCGACCAGGTCGGTGACGGCGGGCAGCGTCGCCGGCGTCGCCCGGTCCTCGCTGTCCAGCGTGGCGCGCAGCGCGTCGATCAGCGCCGAGCCGACCACCACGCCATCGGCATTGGCGGCGATGGCGGCGGCGGCCTCGGGCGTCTTCACGCCGAAACCGACGGCGACGGGCAGCGCGGTGTGGCGCTTGATCCGCGTCACCGCCGTGCCGACCGCCGTGGGATCGGCGGTCGCCATGCCGGTTATGCCGGTGATGGAGACGTAGTAGACGAAGCCCGCCGTGTGCTTGAGCACCGCCGGCAGGCGCTTGTCGTCGGTGGTCGGGGTGGCGAGGCGGATGAAGTCGAGCCCGGCCGCCAGCGCCGGCAGGCACAGCTCGTCATCCTCTTCCGGCGGCAGGTCGACCACGACAAGGCCGTCGACGCCCGCCGCCTTGGCGTCGGCGAGGAAGCGCTCGACGCCATAGACATAGACCGGGTTGTAATAGCCCATCAGCACCACGGGCGTGGTGTCGTCGTTTTCACGGAAGGTCTTCACCATCGCCAGCGTCTTGGCCAGCGTCTGCCCGGCCGCGAGCGCGCGCAGCCCCGCCGCCTGGATCGCCGGGCCGTCGGCCATCGGGTCGGTGAAGGGCACGCCGAACTCGATGATGTCGGCGCCGGCCGCCGGCAGCGCCTTCAGCAGCGCCAGCGAGGTGTCGAAATCGGGGTCGCCGGCGGTGACGAAGGTGACGAGCGCGGCGCGCCCCTCGGCGGCGCAGGCGCGGAAGCGCGTCTCGATGCGGGTGCTCATAGGCTCGTTCCCAGAATGTCCGCCACCTGCGGGATGTCCTTGTCGCCCCGGCCGGAGAGGTTGACCACCATCAGATGGTCGTCCGGCAGGGTCGGGGCGAGATCGGCGACCTTGGCCAGCGCATGCGCCGGCTCCAGCGCCGGGATGATGCCCTCAAGCTTCGCCACCAGCTGGAAGGCGGCCAGCGCCTCGTCATCGGTGGCGGAGATGTAGGTGGCGCGGCCGGTGTCGTGCAGCCAGGAATGCTCCGGCCCGATGCCGGGATAGTCGAGGCCGGCCGAGATCGAATGCGCTTCGGCGATCTGGCCGTCGCCGTCCATCAAGAGATAGGTGCGGTTGCCGTGCAGCACGCCCGGGCGCCCGCCGGTGAGCGAGGCGGCATGCTGGCCGGAGGGAATGCCGTGGCCGGCGGCCTCGACGCCGAAGATCCGCACGCCGGGATCGTCGAGGAAGGGGTGGAACAGGCCCATCGCGTTGGAGCCGCCGCCGATGCAGGCGATCAGGCTGTCCGGCAGCCGGCCCTCCATTTCAAGCATCTGCTCGCGCGTCTCGTTGCCGATGATGCTCTGGAAGTCGCGCACCATGGCGGGGTAGGGGTGGGGGCCGGCCACCGTGCCGATGCAGTAGAAGGTGTCGGAGACGTTCGTCACCCAGTCGCGCAGCGCCTCGTTCATCGCGTCCTTCAGCGTCTTCGAGCCGGACTGGACCGGGACGACGCTGGCGCCGAGCATCTTCATGCGAAAAACGTTCGGCGCCTGCCGGGCGACGTCGACGGCGCCCATATAGACGACGCATTCGAGGCCATAGCGGGCGCACAGCGTGGCGGTGGCGACGCCGTGCTGGCCGGCGCCGGTCTCGGCGATGATCCGCTTCTTGCCCATGCGGCGGGCGAGCAGGATCTGGCCGAGGACGTTGTTCACCTTGTGCGAGCCGGTGTGGTTCAGCTCTTCGCGCTTGAAATAGATCTTGGCGCCCATGCCGGCCGGGGCGCCGGCGCGCAGATACTCGGTCAGCCGCTCGGCGTAATAGAGCGGGCTGGGGCGGCCGACATAGTGCTTCAGCCCGGCATCCATCTCCGCCTTGTAGGCGGGATCGGCCTTGGCCTCATTATAGGCCGTCTCCAGGTCGAGGATCAGCGGCATGAGCGTTTCGGCAACGAAACGACCGCCGAAGAGGCCGAAATGCCCGTTGTCGTCGGGGCCGGTGCGGAAGGAATTGGGAGCGTTCACGACGGGCTCGTCTCTCTGGCAGGTGAAGGCGGCGTCGGCTTGGCGCCAGCGGGTGTGTCGCCGGTGGGCCGGCGGGCCCCGCCTTCCGCCTCGGCCGCCCGCGCGGCGCGCAGGAAGGCTTCGATGCGGGACGGGTCCTTGATGCCGGGTCCACGTTCGACACCGGAGGATACGTCCAGGCCGGGCGGATGGATGAGCCGCACCGCGCTCGCGACGTTTTCCGGGTCGAGCCCGCCTGACAGCATGAAGGGCCGGGCGAGGTCAAGGCCGGCGAGCAGGTTCCAGTCGAAGGTCACGCCATTGCCGCCGGGCAGCACGGCGCCCTTGGGCGGCTTGGCGTCGAGCAGCAGCCGGTCGGCCACGCCCTCATAGGCGGCCAGCGCGGCAAGGTCCTCGGCTGAGGCAATGCCGAGCGCCTTCATCACAGGCAGGCCGAAGCGCGCCTTGATGGCGGCGACGCGCGCCGGGGTCTCATGGCCATGCAGCTGGAATATGTCGGGGCGCAGCGCGTCGAGAATGGCGGCGAGGGTGGCGTCGTCGGCATCGACGGTGAGCGCGACAATCTGCGCCCGCCCGCGCGCCTGCGCGCCCAGGCTGGCGGCGGTGGCGAAGTCCACATGGCGCGGCGAGGGGGCGAAGAACACCATGCCCACCATGTCCGCACCCGCGCCGAGGGACGCCTCCAGCGTCTCGGCGGTGCTGAGCCCGCAGATTTTGATCTCAAGCGACAAGGCCGCCTCCATGAAGAGAGCCACCTAGCACGGAACCGCCCCTTGACGCGAGGGCATCGCCGAGAACGGCGCGGACGCTGGCGCAGAAGCCGGCCGACATCGGCGCCGCTCCCGCCCGGGAGCGGGAAAGGCGAGCGGCGGGGTTGAAATTACCCCTTCCGTCACGACATTTCGCATGCTACTCACGATTGACTGTGAAATTATTCAATTCACGCAAGTTTAATGGATATAGCGGCCTGTCGCGGTCGCGCATCCTTCCGACCCCTGGAGACTGCCCATGCGCCTCTCGCGCCGCCTGATCCTGACCACGGCCCTCGCCGCCGCGCTCGCGCCGCTCGCCCTCGCCGCCACCGCGCCGCAGGCCCGGGCGGACGCGCCGAACCAGATCCTCAACGCCTCCTACGACATCGCCCGCGAGCTGTTCGACGCCGAGAACAAGCAGTTCGAGCCGGCCTACAAGGCGAAGACCGGCAAGGAGATCAAGGTCAACCAGAGCCATGCCGGCACCTCCAAGCAGGCGCGCTCGATCGTCGAGGGCCTTGAGGCCGACGTGGTGACCTTCAACCAGATCACCGACATCACCTTCCTGGTCGACAAGGGCTTCGTCGCCAAGGACTGGCAGACCCGCCTGCCTAACGCCTCCTCGCCCTGGTATTCGTTCCCGGCCTTCCTCGTGCGCGAGGGCAACCCGAAGAACGTGAAGAACTGGGACGACCTCGTCCGCGACGACGTCAAGCTGGTGTTCCCCAACCCGAAGACCTCGGGCAATGCGCGCTACACCTACCTCGCCGCCTATGCCTTCGCGCTGGAGAAGTTCAACGGCGACGTCGCCAAATCCGACGCCTTCGCCAAGAAGCTGCTCTCCAACGTCGTGGTGTTCGACACCGGCGGGCGCGGCTCCACCACCACCTTTGTCGAGCGCGAGCAGGGCGACGTGCTCATCACCTTCGAGGCCGAGGTGATCGGGGTGAAGGACGCCTATAAGGACAAGAACTTCCAGGTCGTGGTGCCGGAGGTGAGCCTGCTCGCCGAGTTCCCGGTCGCGGTGGTGGACAAGGTGGTCGACAAGCGCGGCTCGCGCCAGATCGCCACCGATTACCTCACCTATCTCTATTCGCCCGAAGGCCAGAAGATCGCCGCCGAGCTGAACAACCGCGTCGTCGACCCCAAGGTGTCCGAGGAGTTCAAGGCCAAGTTCGCGCCGGTCCGCCTCGTCAAGGTCGAGGACGTGTTCGGCGGCTGGGCCAACGCGCAGAAGACCCACTTCGCCTCCGGCGGTAAGCTGGACGAGCTGTTCGTCGCGCAGTGAGGGGAGCGATTTTGCACGCGGCTTCCGTGTGAATAATCGTTTCCTTCTGGACTTATCCGTTGAACTGCGGCATGGCCGGGCTTGTCCCGGCCATTGCCTTTTCACCGCTGCCCGACCCCGGTCGGTGCGACCGACGCAAGGAGCCGCCCGTTGAACCGCGTCATACCGGGCCTTCCGCTCTCGCTCGGCATCACCGTGCTCTATCTCAGCCTGATCGTGCTGCTGCCGCTCGGCGCGCTGGTCTGGCAGGCGCTGGATGTCGGCTGGGAGCGCTACCTCGCCATCATGAGCGGGGCGCGCACCATGGCCGCCTTTCGCATCACGCTTTCCACGGCCGCCATCGCCACCCTGTTCAACTGCGTCTACGGGCTCGCTTTGGCCTGGGTGCTGGTGCGCTACGAATTTCCCGGCAAGCGCTTTCTCGATGCGCTGGTCGACGTGCCCTTCGCCCTGCCGACCGCGGTGGCGGGCCTCGCCCTCTCCGCTTTGTTCGCCAAGAATGGCTGGTTCGGCGGGCCGCTGGCGCAGATCGGCATCGAGGTCGCCTACACCCCGCTCGGCATCGCCATGGCCATGGCCTTCACCTCGATTCCCTTCGTGGTGCGCACCGTGCAGCCGGTGCTGGAGGACCTCGCCGCCGATGTCGAGGAAGCCGCCGCCACGCTCGGCGCCTCGGACCTGCGCATCTTCGCCCGCATCATCTTCCCCGCCATCCTGCCGGCTTTCCTCACCGGCGCCTCGCTCGGCTTCGCCCGCTCGCTGGGCGAGTTCGGCGCCATCATCTTCATCGCCGGCAATCTGCCGCTGAAGACCGAGGTGGTGTCGCTGCTCACCTTCATCCGCATCGAGGAATATGACTACCCGGCCGCCGCCGCCATTGCCGCGACGCTGCTGGGCTTTGCCTTCGTCCTGCTGTTCCTGGTCAACATGATCCAGCTCTGGCAGCAGCGCCGCATCGGCACGGGGGACTGACACCATGGCCCGCGAACCGCTTCCTCCCGCCAACGCCCATTCGCCCCGCCGTATCCGCGTCGGCGACGGCCCGCTGGCGCGTTTCCTGCTCATCGGCACCGTGCTGCTCGTCACCGCGCTGGTGCTGGTGGCGCCGCTGCTGGCGATCTTCGCCGAGGCGTTCCGGCACGGCATGGGCGCCTATGCCGCCTCCTTCAGCGCGCCGGACACGCAATACGCTATCGGCCTCACTCTGTTCACCGCGCTGATCGTGGTGCCGATCAATGTCGGCTTTGGCATCGCCGCCGCCTGGTGCATCGCCAAGTTCCGCTTTCCCGGCCGCAACCTGCTGGTGGCGCTGGTGGAACTGCCCTTCTCGATCTCGCCGATCATCGCCGGCGTCGCCTATCTCTTCGTCTATGGCGCGCAGGGGCTGCTGGGGCCTTGGCTGGCCGAGCACGACATCAAGATCATGTTCGCCGTGCCGGCGATCATCCTCGCCAGCCTTTTCGTCACCGCCCCCTTCGTCGCCCGCGAGTTGATCCCGCTGATGATCGCGCAGGGGTCGGAGGAGGAAGAGGCGGCGGTGACGCTGGGGGCGGGGGGCTGGCGCATCCTGCGCCTCGTCACGCTGCCCAATGTCCGCTTCGCCCTGCTCTATGGCGCGGCGCTGTGCAATGCGCGGGTGATGGGCGAGTTCGGCGCCGTCTCGGTGGTGGCGGGCAATATTCGCGGCCAGACCAACACGCTGCCGCTGCAGATCGAACTGCTCTACCAGGACAATAACGCGGTGGCCGCCTTCGCGGTGGCGACGCTGCTGACGCTGGTCGCGCTGGTCACGCTGGTGGCCAAGGCGATTATCGAGCGGCTCGACGCGGCGCGGGTGAAGGCGCAGGGCAAACCCGGCCATTAACGCGGGGCCATTAACGCCTGGCCATTAACGTGGGGCCACTGACCCCGGC
>JAESFV010000113.1_pt1 | contig 143648 bp, 141 predicted proteins | sample 9269471 | NCBI WGS metagenome assembly JAESFV01 (sample SAMN14502647, study PRJNA617108) | algae metagenome | isolation source: Symplocastrum torsivum CPER-KK1 and co-occurring heterotrophs from... | place: USA: Central Plains Experimental Range, Colorado | collected 2001-01-01
GAATCGAAGCCGGTCGGGGAGGGGTCAGCCAGGAAGGGACCCCCTCCCGATCGCGCGACGCGCGATCGACCTCCCCCGTTCAGGGGGAGGAGAAGAAAGAACCATGACCTTCCGCGCCACCGTGCTCACCATCTTCCCGGACATGTTTCCGGGGGCGTTGGGCATGAGCCTTGCCGGCAAGGCGCTGGCGGCCGGAGTCTGGTCGCTGGAGACGATCGACATCCGCGATTTCGGCATCGGCATCCATCGTCAGGTCGACGACACCCCGGCCGGGGGCGGACCGGGCATGGTGATGAAGGCCGACGTGCTGGCCCGCGCCATCGACTCGGCCGGGTCGGACGACCGGCCCCGCCTGCTGATGAGCCCGCGCGGTCGGCCATTGACCCAGCAGCGGGTCATCGACCTGGCTGGCGGGCCCGGCGCGCTGATCCTGTGCGGGCGGTTCGAGGGGGTGGACGAGCGGGTGATCGAAGCGCGCGGCCTCGAGGAGGTGTCGATCGGCGATTACGTGCTGTCCGGCGGGGAGATTGCGGCGCTGGTGGTGCTCGATGCCTGCATCCGGCTGCTACCGGGGGTCATGGGCAAGGCGGTGTCGGCGCAGGAGGAGAGTTTCGCGCAGGGCCTACTCGAATACCCCCATTATACGCGGCCGCAAGTCTTCGAGGGCCGCGCCATTCCCGAAATCCTGACCTCGGGCGATCACGCCAAGGTGGCGGCCTGGCGTCGGTCGGAGGCCGAGCGGCTGACGCGAGAACGCCGGCCCGACCTCAAGACCCCGGAACCTGACCCGGCCGGACGTGAAAATCGTTCCAGAAAGCGCCCAAGTGATGGGTGACAAGTCAGTGTCTTTCGACTAGAACCCGCCCCGGAACCGGACGAAACGTCCCCCTTCTGCGCCCCATTTTGCCGTGCCGTGCATGTCGGTGATGCGAGCGTTTTCGCGCACCGAGACCCGGCGCCGCCGACCGAACCGGAGATTACCGTCATGAACATCATCGAGCAGCTCGACCAGGAACAGGTGGCGAAACTCTCCGCCGGCCGTGAGATTCCGGATTTCGAGCCGGGCGATACCGTGATCGTCAACGTGAAGGTCAAGGAAGGCGAGCGCTCGCGCGTGCAGGCCTATGAAGGCGTGTGCATTGCGCGGAACGGCGGCGGGCTGAATGAAAGCTTCACCGTGCGCAAGATTTCCTACGGCGAAGGCGTCGAGCGCGTATTCCCGCTGTATGCGCCGATGATCGATTCAATCAAGGTCGTGCGCCGCGGCAAGGTCCGCCGCGCCAAGCTGTATTACCTGCGCGAACTGCGCGGCAAGTCGGCCCGTATCGCCGAAGCCCAGACCCGCCACGGTGCCAGCACCAATACCGGCGCCGCGAAGGTCGCCGCGGAATAATCCGTCGTCCATTGCCGGATGAATCATGGCCGGGCTCGCGCCCGGCCATTTTCGTTTCGGAGCGCTGCCGCATTCGCTTTCATTGCGGCTTCAGTCTGGAATTGTTATATCGCCGCCATGAGCTTGAGCGGTTTCATAGGGCCTTTCGCCTTCGTGCTGCGGGATCACGACCGCCTGCCCGGCCGGTTTTTCGGCCGCATGACCGCATGCATTCAGGCCGGCCTTTGAGGCGTCCGGCGCTGCGCATCGCGCGCGCCCTTCAGCATTCGTCTGCATCCGCTTAACCGACATCACGACACGCCGAGAGTCGAAACATGAAACCCCGTACCCTTTACGACAAGATCTGGGACGACCACCTGGTCGACGAACAGCCGGACGGCACCTGCCTCCTGTATATCGACCGCCACCTTGTGCATGAGGTGACGTCGCCGCAGGCCTTCGAGGGACTGCGCAATACCGGCCGCAAGGTTCGCGCGCCGCAAAAGACGCTGGCCGTGGTCGACCACAACGTGCCGACCACCGATCGCAAACTGCCCAATCCCGATCCGGAAAGCGCCGAGCAGATCGCGGTGCTGGCCGAGAATGCGCGCGACTTCGGCCTCGAATATTACAACGAGTTCGACAAGCGGCAGGGCATCGTCCACATCATCGGTCCCGAGCAGGGCTTCACGCTGCCGGGCACGACCATCGTGTGCGGCGACAGCCACACCGCGACGCATGGCGCGTTCGGCGCGCTCGCCTATGGCATCGGCACCTCGGAGGTCGAGCATGTGCTCGCGACCCAGACGCTGATCCAGAAGAAATCCAAGAACATGCGCGCGATCGTCGACGGCCAGTTGCCGCCCGGCGTCACCGCGAAGGATATCATCCTCGCCATCATCGGCGAGATCGGCACCGCCGGCGGCACCGGCTATGCGCTGGAATATGCCGGCGAGGCGATCCGGTCGATCTCGATGGAAGGCCGCATGACGATCTGCAACATGTCGATCGAGGGCGGTGCCCGCGCCGGCATGGTGGCGCCGGACGAGAAGACCTACGCCTATCTCAAGGACCGTCCGAAATCGCCGAAGGGCGCGGACTGGGATCGCGCGCTGCGTTATTGGGATATGCTGCGTTCGGACGACGGCGCGCATTTCGATCACGAGATCCGGCTCGACGCCGCCAAGCTGCCGCCGCTGGTCACCTGGGGGACGAGCCCCGAAGACGTGATCTCGATCACCGGCAAGGTGCCGAATCCCGACGACATCGCCGACGAGGCCAAGCGTCTCTCCAAGAAGCGCGCGCTGGAATATATCGGCCTGCAGCCGGGAACGAAGATCACCGACATCAAGCTCGACCGCGTGTTCATCGGCTCCTGCACCAACGGGCGCATCGAGGATCTGCGCGAGGTCGCGAAGATCGTGGCGGGCCATACCGTCAACGCCAATGTCAACGCGATGATCGTGCCGGGCTCGGGGCTTGTGAAGGAGCAGGCGGAAGCCGAAGGCCTCGACAAGATTTTCCTGAAGGCCGGTTTCGAATGGCGCGAGCCGGGCTGCTCGATGTGCCTGGCGATGAATCCGGACAAGCTGCGTCCGGAAGAACGCTGCGCCTCGACCTCGAACCGTAACTTCGAAGGCCGTCAGGGCTTCAAGGGTCGCACCCATCTGGTGTCGCCGGCGATGGCCGCAGCGGCTGCGGTGGCGGGCCACTTCGTCGACGTCCGTGAATGGAAATAGCGCCGCTCGCTTTGCGGCGCTGCTGACCAACAGGAAAGGCCCGCTCTCGCGGGCCTTTCTTTTTTTAGACGAAACGTTGCGTTACCACCACCATCGCGGACCGAAACCGACGCTGATGACCGGCCCGCCCCAATAGGCGCGCGGACCCCAATAGGGACGCGGCCCCCAATAGACCGGGGCTGGCGCGAAATAGACCGGACGCGGCCGCCACGCATAACGCGGACCCCACCATACGCGGCGCGGGCCCCAATAGGCTCGACGCGGGCCCCAATAGGCAGGAGGTCCCCAGTAAGCACGGCGCGGCCCCCAATAGGCACGACGGGGTCCCCAGTAAGCGCGGCGCGGCCCCCAATAGGCGCGGCGCGGGCCGTAATAGCGTCGGTGATAGCGGCGCTGCGAGGATATTTCCGAAGTCTGTGCGGCGGTGTCGGCATTATTCAATCCGGCAGGCTTCGACCGGACTTCCGCATGAGCCGGCATGGCCAGCATCAGGGCGAAACATGCTGCGGCCACGGTGATGAGGGGCTTGTTCATGATCAACCATCCTTTGCACGAGAGCGCACAAGTGGGATTCACCAACGCATCAGCCTGAAAGCGGTTTGCTTCGAGCAGACACGTTTGCGCAAAAGATTAGGCCCGCCTTTCGGCGGGCCTTTGACCTTTCGCAAAATGCGAGGGGATCAGAACCAGACACCGAAGCGCGGTCCGCCCCAAAAGCCCAGGCTCACGCCCGGCCGGTAATAGTAGGGATAGGGCCGCGCGTAACGGTACGGCCGGTAATAGCCATAACGCGGTCCGCGATAATACGGCCGATAGCGATAACCGTAGTGACGCCGGTAATGACGCCGCTGCGAACTCACATCAGTGTGCTGGACCTGGGTGTGCTGGACCTGCGCCGCCGGGTTGCTCGCGCCATGTTTCCTGACGGTTCCCTCAGCCTGCGCAGGCATCGAGAGCACCGCCGCGAAACCGGCGGCTGCCAAGGTTGCAACAATCGCTTTCATACGCGCACTCCTTTGTTCCGTGTCGCCTCTCGTCCCGTTAACGCGCCAACGCCGGTTCCGTTTCAGCGGCGCTGCGACGATCGCGCTCACGAGCCATGCACGCGCGAACGCGTTTCGCGCCGCGAAAACAAAAGGCCCGCCTTGCAGCGGGCCTTTCTCGTCGATCCTTGAGATCGTGCGATCAGTAGTAGCGGTAATACCGATAGGGCCGGTACGGCCGGTAATAGTAGCGCGGGCGATAGTAATACCGGTACGGCCGATAGTAGCGATAAGGCCGATAGTAGCGGTAATAGCGCCGCGCGCTGATCTCGTCGTGTACGACGGTATTTTCCGCGTTACGTGCGCCTTCCGCAGCCGCGCTCGCCGGCGCGGGCGTCAGGGCAATCAGCACACCGAACAGGGCGAGGAAGCCAAGACTTTTCAGCATGAGGGTCTCTCCAAGGTGAACCTGCCTCTCCACCAGATAGACGCCCTGAGGCATTCGTTGCAATCGTCCCCGACGCACAACATAGCGCAATGGAGAATGAAAGTTAACCCCGCACCCAGCGGCAGCGCATCTGCGGCGTCATCACGGTTCCGCTCGGCCGGTACTCGGTCGCGTACCAGTCGACGCATTGCCGCACATAGCCAGGTCCCGGCGGCGCATAAGGGCCGGGACGCGGATAGTCATAGGCCGCTGGCTGATCCCCCTCGATCCGGATGCGGGGACGCTGACGCGTTTGTGACGAGAATTCGGTCGCCTCAACGCGTGCGTTTTCGTCCGATGAAATCGGCACAACGACCGCCGCAGCCGGCGCCAGCAGCGCTGCAGCGAGGATGATGCGGGACAACCTGTTCATGCCGGAACGCTCCCTCATTCGGAACCGGCCGTCAACCATTTGAATCCGGAACGCGAAAGCGCCTAGGGTGCTGCCATGGAACCGCGATCCCGAACCGACAAGGAACAGGCGGCGCTGGCCGATCTTGCGCGGCTGCAGCGCGAGGGCGACGCGCTGGCCGGCTTTTTCGGACGTCCGCGCGATCATTTCGCCGCAGCCGACGCACCCGCCGACGATTCGATCGAAAGGTGGGGCCGCCGGATCGGGCGCGCGCTCAGCGCCATCGCGTTCGTGGCGCTGGCCGTCTATCTGTACCTGACCTATGTCCGCTGACGATCCTGAAAACCCGATCACCGATCCGCTGGGCTGGCGCGCCGTCAAGGCGCTGTCGCTTGCCGAGATGGAAGCGATTGCATCCGACTCTTACCGCCGGCTGCCCGATGGATTTCGCGCGCTGTGCGAGGACGTGATCATCCGCGTCGACGATTTTCCTTCCGACGACGTGGTGGCCGAGATGCGGCTCGAAAGCGAGTTCGACATCCTCGGGCTGTTCCAGGGCGTCGGCCTGCCGTTCCGCTCCGAAAACGCATCAGGCCAGATGCCCAACATGATCTGGCTCTATCGCCGTCCGATCCTCGATTACTGGGCCGAGCACGACGAGACCCTGGGCGCGATCATCACCCATGTGCTGGTGCACGAGATCGGCCACCATTTCGGCCTGTCAGACGACGACATGGAAGCGATCGAAGCCAGCGTTCAATGACCCTGTAACACCGTCTTTCCGAAGGGGAGTGACACCATGCGCAAGAAGCCGTGCCTGCAAGCAACCGACGTTCGCAAGATGGCCGACGCCTGCCGGGCCGAGGCCGAGAAGAACAAATGGGTCGTGACCATCGCCATCACCGACGAGGCCGGCGTTCTGCTCTATCTCGAACGCATGGAGGGCGCCGGCCCGACCAGTGCCGAGGTGGCGGCGCTGAAGGCGAAGACCTCCGCGATCACCCGGCGGCCCACGAAATTCTGGGAGGAACGGGTCAAGGAACGTCCGGTTTTCATGAATTTCCCCGGCGTACTTCAAATCCAGGGCGGCCTGCCGATCATGTATGAGGGCGAATGCGTCGGCGCGATCGGCGTGTCCGGTGTCCAGTCGCACGAGGACGAGCAGATCGCCAAGGCGGGTATCGACACGCTGGCGTGAGGCTGGTGGCTGGTGGTTGCCGCCGGCCCGGCTCATCGACTTGACCGGCGGCCGGTCCGGCGGCATGACAGGCGCAATTCCGGGCTGCCTCCGGGCGGCCGGCCAAGGATCAAGACATCATGGATAAATTCACGGTTCTGGAAGGCGTCGCGGCGCCGCTGAAAGTGGTCAATGTCGACACCGACATGATCATCCCGAAGCAATATCTGAAGACCATCAAGCGCACCGGCCTGGGCAAGGGCCTGTTTTCCGAGAAGCGCTTCAACGACGACGGCAGCGAGAACCCGGATTTCGTGCTCAACAAGCCGGCCTATCGCAATGCCAAGATCCTGGTCGCCGGCGACAATTTCGGCTGCGGCTCTTCGCGCGAGCATGCGCCCTGGGCGCTGCTCGATTTCGGCATCCGCTGCGTGATCTCGACCTCGTTCGGCGACATCTTCTACAACAACAGCTTCAAGAACGGCATCCTGCCGATCCGCGTGACGCAGGAGGAGCTCGACAAGCTGTTCGACGATGCCGAGCGCGGCGCCAATGCCACGCTCACCATCGACCTCGAGAAGCAGGAGATCCGCGGCCCCGACGGCGGCGTGATCAAGTTCGAGATCGACGCCTTCCGCAAGCATTGCCTGCTGAACGGCCTCGACGATATCGGACTGACGATGGTGAAGAAGGACAAGATCGACACCTTCGAGAGCAAGGTCGCCGAAGCGCGTCCGTGGATGTGACACGAGGCGGAGCCTTTGGCTCCGTTCGCTCCCGCGAAAGCGGGAGCCCATCTCTTCGGTAGTCTTTCACCTTGGTAAATCTGGGTCCCCGCTCTCGCCAGGACGAACGGGAAATGAGATTGCTCGCGGCGATCACCGCGTCCGTGTCAGCGCCAGCCACACACCGCCGCCGATCAGAAATACGCCGCTGACCTTCGAGACCAGCCGCACGCGCGCCTGCGTGAACATGCTCCGCGCGCTTCCGGTCAATACCGCATAGGCGGCGTCGGTCACCGCGGCGGTCAGCATCGCGGTCAGGCCGAGCAGGATCACCTGCAACACATAATCACCCGCCGGATCGACGAATTGCGGGATGAAGGCGCCGAAGAAGATCAGCACCTTCGGGTTCGACAGCATCACCAGGAAGCCCTGCAGGAAAAAGCCGCCGCGCGGTTTGGGCGTCTGTCCCGGATCGTCGAGACGGCCGGTCGAGCGCCACATCCTGATGCCGATCCAGATGAGGTAAGCCGCGCCGAGAAAGCGGATCCAGTCGAACCACACGCCCATGGTCTCGATCACCGACGCGAGCCCGATCACCAGTACGCCGACGAACACGGCGAGCCCGGCCTGGGTGCCGGCGACATTGGCGAGGCCTGCGCGCGTGCCGTGCGTCAGCGAATTGGCGACGATCAGCGTCACCGTCGGGCCGGGCACGAGGGTGAAGACGACGCAGGCAAGCAGATATGCGGCGAAGAGTTCGAGAGACATGGCCTTACCTCTTATCGAAGCGCTAAACCCAAACTCCGTTCGTTCCCGCGGCTGTGGTGCTGGTGGTGCACGTCATCACCCCTTCGCTGCAATCGCATCGGCGATCGCGACGGTGCGGCGCGCGATGTCGGCATGCATGCGCTCGACCATGCGGCCGTCGAGCATGATCGCGCCCTTGTCGGCATTTTCCGGCAGGTCGAACGCGGCGATGAATTTGCGCGCCTGCGCGATCTCCGCCTCGCTCGGCGAGAAGGCGCGATTGCACGGCTCGATCTGATTCGGATGTATCAGCGTCTTGCCGTCCATGCCGAGATCGCGGCCCTGTTCGCATTCGGCGATGAAGCCGTCCGCGTTGCCGATGTCGTTGTACACGCCGTCGAGGATCGCAATGCCGTAGCAGCGCGCCGCCAGCACGCAGGTGGTCAGCCAGGGCAGCATCGGCGCGCGGCCGGGCACCAGACGCGCCGAGGTTTCCTTGGCGAGATCGTTGGTGCCGAGCACGAAGCCGGCCAACCGGGTCTCGGAATCCTTCGCGGCCGCGGCGATGTCGATAATGTTGAGGATCGCGGCCGGGGTCTCGATCATCGCCCAGATCCGGATCTTGCGGTCGGCTTTCATGTCCAGCAGACGCTGACCGAGAATTTCAAGCTGCTCCGACGAATTCACCTTCGGCACCAGGATCGCGTCGGGCGCCGCCAGCGCCGCCGCGGTCACATCGTCGGAATGCCAGGGCGTGTCGAAGCCGTTGACGCGAATGAAGACCTCGCGCGATCCGAACCCGCCCTGCTTCACCGCGGCTGCGACCTGCTCGCGCGCCGCCGCCTTGGCGTCCGGCGCCACGGCATCTTCGAGATCGATGATCACGCCGTCGGCCGGCAGCGTCGGCGCCTTCTCGATGGCGCGGGCATTCGAGCCCGGCATGTACAGCACGGATCGGCGCGGTCGGTTGGTCATCGGTCCCCCCTTGTTCCTGAACCCTAGCGAGACGGCGTTTCTCATGCCAGCGTAAGCCATGGGCGACAATGGTCGAATGAACGGCAACGACGTCTGGCTTGCCGGGGTGGATGGCTGCCGCGCCGGCTGGCTGGTCGCGTTCGTTCGGCCCAGCGGGGATGAACTCCGCGTCCGCGTCGTGCCGGACTTTCAGGCCATATCCGCCGCTCCCGAAAATCCGGCGATCATTGCGGTCGACATGCCGATCGGCGTGCCGGAACGCGCCGGGCCCGGTGGACGAGAGGCCGAGGCGGCCGTCCGGCCGCTGCTCGGCGCGCGGCAATCGGCGGTGTTCTCGGTGGCGTCACGGGCGGCGATGGGGCAAACCGATTATCGCGAGGCCTGCGCGGCCGCGTTGGCCACTTCCGAGCCGCCGCGGAAAATCTCCAAGCAGCTTTTCATGATCGCGCCGAAAATCCGCGAGATCGATTCCTGCCTGCGCGGCGACCCGACCGCCGCCGCGCGCTGTTTCGAAGTGCATCCCGAGGTCGCGTTCTGGCGCTTGAATGGCGAACGAGCGCTGACCGAGCCGAAGAAGGTCAAGGGCAAGCCCTATGGACCGGGACTGGACCTGCGCCGTGGATTGCTCGCGGCGGCCGGGTTGCCTGCGGCATTGATTGAGGCTGCACCTCCAAAGGGCGCGGCGGTGGACGATCTGCTCGACGCCATCGCCTGCGCGGCGATCGCGCGGCGCATCCATGCCGGGCTAGCAAAGCCGTTTCCGGATCCGCCGCCGGTAGATCGTTACGGGTTGCGGATGGCGATCTGGGCATGATAACCGAACGCCGCCGCAAACCTTGTAACGCGGCGTTTCGGAGCGCCCATTGAGCGACGTTCTCGGCCTTGCTGCACAGAACCTGCTCTCGCCGATGGTTCTGTTTTTCGTTCTGGGCCTCCTCGCCGCGCTTTCAAAATCCGACCTTGCCGTTCCCGAAGCGATTGCCAAAGGCATCGCGCTCTATCTGATGCTGGCGATCGGCTTCAAGGGTGGCGTGCAGGTCGCGGTCTCCGGCGCCGACCTGCGCATGGCCGGCGCGATCCTTGGCGGCATCGCGCTGTCGGTCGTCATTCCGGTCATCGCCTTTTTCATCCTGCGCGTGACAAGTTCGCTGTCGGCGATCGATGCCGCTGCGACCGCGGCGCATTACGGCTCGATCTCGATCGTGACGTTTATCGCCGGCACGCAGGCCTTGCAGGCGATGGGATTGGCCTATGAGGGCTACCTCGTCGCCGTCGCCGCCAGCATGGAAGCGCCGGCGATCGTGGTGGCGCTGCTGCTCGCCCGGCGTTATTCGCGCAGCGCGGAGGAGGACGAGCCGCTCGGCCGTGTGCTGCGCGAGGTCGCCGGCAATCCTTCCATCGTCATGCTGGTCGGCGCCTTCGTCATCGGCTGGATCACCGGCGCGCGCGGCAACGAGATGATCAAGCCCTTCGTCGGCGATCTGTTTCTCGGCGTGCTCTGCCTGTTCCTGCTCGACATGGGACTTGTGGCCGGACGCGGCATGCGCGACGGGCGGCGTTATCTGACCGCGCCCGTCATCGCTTTCGCGCTCTACATGCCGCTGATCAGCGCCGCGCTGACGCTGCCGCTGTGCCTCGCGATCGGCCTGTCGGCCGGCGGCACGGCGCTGCTGATGACGCTCGCGGCGTCGGCGTCCTATATCGCCGTGCCCGCCGCGATGCGCCTTGCCTTGCCGCAGGCCAATGCGTCGATCTATCTGACGCTGTCGCTCGGGGTTACCTTCCCCTTCAATCTGATGATCGGCATTCCGATCTATGTGTGGATCGCGCAGACCGCGATCCGGTCGTAACGGGCGAGGCAACGATGGAGATGCACGCCAAGAAGCGGGTCGAGATCGTGGTCGAAGCGCCGCTGCTCAACCGCCTGCTGGCCTTGCTCGATGAGGCCAGCGTGTCCGGCTATACCGTTCTGCCGGCCATTGCCGGACGCGGTCATCACGGCTCCTGGAACCGTGAGGGACTGGCGACCGATGCCGGCCGGATGGTGGTCGTCGTGCTGATCGTCGGCGCCGACGCGGTGTCCGGCCTGATGGACAAAATCTTTCCGCTGATCGCCCGGCAGATCGCGATTGTCACGGTTTCCGACGTTCAGGTGGTTCGCGGCGACCGCTTCTGATCTTCTGCCCCCGCCGTCCCCGGCGTTGATTTCGAAGCCCGCATGCCATATCGGGACCGGTCATGGGCTCAGCTTCGAACGACCAGCAGAACCTCTCCGCCTGCTTTCCGGCGCGCCTTCTTGACGGGTACCAGCAGTTCCGCTCCGGCCGGCTGGTCGAGGAACAGATGCGTTATCAAGAACTGTCCGAAATCGGACAGTCGCCCGAAATCATGGTGATCGGCTGCTGCGACTCGCGGGTCTCGCCCGAGGTGATTTTCGACGCCAAGCCCGGCGAGTTGTTCGTGGTGCGCAATGTCGCCAACCTCGTGCCGCCCTACACGCCGGACGGCGCGCAGCGCGCGGTCTCCGCGGCGCTGGAATTCGCGGTGCAGGCGCTCAGGGTCAAGCACATCGTGGTGCTGGGGCACGCGCAATGCGGCGGCATCCGCGCCTTTGCGGAAGAGGGCAAGCCACTGTCGCCCGGCGACTTCATCGGCCGCTGGATGGAAATGATCGCGCCGGCCGCGGCCATGCTCGGCGCGCGCGGCAACGAGCCGATGGGCACTTACCTTACCCGGCTGGAGCAGGCGTCCATGGTCAAGACGCTCGACAACCTGATGACGTTTCCCTGCGTGCGCATTCTGGTCGAGCGCGGCAAGCTGCAGCTCCACGCAGCGTATTTCGGCGTCGCCACCGGCGGGCTTTCAGTGCTCGATAACGAAAGCGGCGCGTTTAGACCGGTGGCGCAGGCCGAGCACGCCAACATGCTGGCGCAGCCACGGTTTTAACAGCGAAGCAAATCAGGTCGGGCAAGGGACCGGTCAGGGGCCTGCGGCAACCATGCCCCTCACCCGGCTCGCATCTTCGATGCTCGCCACCCTCTCCCCGTAAGAACAGAGAGAGGGAAAAGACCTAAGCCGCTTTCTTCTTCGCGGTGATCAGCTTGCGGTTGATCAGGCTCTCGGCGATCTGGATCGCATTCAGCGCCGCGCCCTTGCGCAAATTATCCGACACGCACCACAGCGCGAGCCCGTGCTCGACCGTCGGATCCTCGCGCACGCGGCTGACATAGGTCGCGTCATCGCCAGCGGCTTCGTACGGCGTGGCGTAGCCGCCATTCTCGCGCTTGTCGACGACAAGCACGCCCGGCGCATTGCGCAGAATCTCGTGCGCCTGATCGGTGGTGATCTCGCTTTCGAATTCGATATTCACCGCCTCCGAATGCCCGATGAACACCGGCACGCGCACGCAGGTCGCGGTCAGCTTGATCTTGGGATCGAGAATCTTCTTGGTCTCGACCACCATCTTCCATTCTTCCTTGGTGTAACCGTCATCCATAAACACATCGATATGCGGGATGACATTGAAGGCGATGCGCTTGGTGAACTTCTTCACCTCCAGCTCGCCGAGCGAATAGACGTTCTTGGTCTGGCGATCGAGCTCGTCCATGCCGTCCTTGCCGGCGCCCGACACCGATTGATAGGTCGACACGACGACGCGCTTGATCTTGGCAAAGTCATGCAGCGGCTTCAGCACCACGACGAGCTGCGCGGTCGAGCAATTCGGATTGGCAATGATGCCCTTTTTGCGAAAGTCCTTGATGGCGTCGGCATTCACTTCAGGCACGATCAGCGGCACGTCCGCGTCGTAGCGCCAGGCCGACGAGTTATCGATCACCACCGCGCCTTGAGCCGCGATCTTCGGGGACCATTCCTTCGACACCGAACCGCCGGCCGACATCAGGCAGATATCGATGTCCGAGAAGTCGTAGTGCTCGAGCGCTTTCGCCTTCAGCGTCTTGTCGCCATAGGAAACCTCGACGCCCATCGAACGGCGCGACGCAAGCGCTACGACCTCGTCGGCGGGAAACCGCCGCTCGGCCAGGATATCGAGCATTTCGCGGCCCACATTGCCTGTGGCGCCGACCACTGCGACCTTGTAACCCATCGTTCACTCTCCGAGGGAAAATTGCCGGTATTTCGCTCCTGCAGAAACCCGGACGGAGGGGCTTCTAAGCGAGAAATACAGCCGTGACAACGCCGGCCTGAAAGGCCGTCGAGGGAGGCTGTGCTTGCGCGTCGTTGAAACTACTCCGGGGGCCGGAAGCGCCCCGCGGCAGCCTTTCGGTCGCGCCGACGGCACTGCCCGCACCGCCCAGGCGGTGCCAGCGCGGAGCGCGCTGCGCCGCCGCCTTTCGGTCTTGTGGCTGCGCGCGCAGCTCCTTTGCAACCATCGGCGAGTGGCGGAGCTCTGGCCGGGACTGACCAGTCTGGCGGTCGGCTTGTTCGACCGCGCCGGCCGCGCGATCGACGCCCTCGGCTGGCAGACGGGCAAGGCTGCGATCCGGGCGCTCGAGTGGCGGCGGGTCGTGCTGGTAGCCAGCGCGCCGTTCGTCCTGCCGACGGAATTCCGGGCTGCGATGGTGCGTATCCTTGCCTATCTCGGCGCCATCGGAGCAATGACGCTGATCGCCACGGAACTCGTCCGACAGCCACAGACCACGGGAATGTCCGAGCCGGCGCCGCGGCCCGCCTGGATCGAGGTCGACAAGCCATGGCCGGCATTCGAGCTGTCGATGCCGGGCTTCGGCGACGATGATGTGCGTTATGCGATCCGCCGGCACGCCGAGGGCGGCGGCCGCAAGGATATCCTGTCATTCGGCGAACTGGGCCGGACGCAGCGCTTTGTCAGCTTCGAGATCTATCGCGCCGGACGCGAGATCGGCAGCTTCGGCCGCGCCGCAGACGATGTCCGGAAGCTCGGCGCCGAGCATGGCCGGGTGACCGGCCTGCAGAGCGCGATGCCGATCGAAGCAAAGTTCGGCGAATTGCAGACATTCGAATTCGGGATCGGTCCGTTCAGCGGCTACAATTGCATCGGATTTCTGCGCAACTTCAACACTGCCCGGGTGCAGATCGGCGGTCTCTCCTGCAACATGAAGCTGCTGGTGGATCGGTCGGCTATCTCCTGCGCGCTCGACCGGATGGCGCTGATGTCTGCCGGCAGCGACCCGGACATCGCGCGGCTGTTCGCGAGGGCCGAGCTGAAGCGGAATTTCTGCGGGCTGCGCGATCATCTGCTTTATGCAACGCCGAAACGACCGGGGGATTTGTCTTCCGCGGAGCCGAGGCCGCGCCTGCGCGGACGCCTGGCGCGCTAGCCGGACGTGCCGCAAACCGAGCCGACCCGGCTCAGCCAATCCTCAGCTTGATGCGGTGAATGGGATTTCCGCCATAGCCCTCCGGATTCCAGAGGCCGGCGATGAAGGGCTGCGAGATGCCGCGCGTGTCGGTCGCCCGCGACCAGATTTCATAATAGCCGTCCGAAGGGATTTTGAGGCATGAGGTCCAGCGCTGCCAGTCGTACCGGTTCTTCGGCGCGCTGAGCTGGGTGGCCTGCCAGGTCGCTCCGTAATCGATCGACACACTGACATCCTGCACGGCGTAATCGCCGGCCCATGATGCACCACGCAGCATCACCTCACGCGTGCCGGACGGGCGCCTCGTACCGCTCGCGGGACTGGTGATGATCGAACGCACCGGCATCGATTCCAGATCGCGGAAATTCGACTCGTCCGCTGGCTCGCCCGGCTCCATCGGCCTGATCGGAACGCGATACGACAGGCCGCCCATACCGGGCCCGTCATGCACGCGATCGCGGATCCAGATCCGCTTCAGCCACTTGGTCGAAAGCGAAGCGGGCCAGCCGCCGATCACAAGGCGGAGCGGGAAGCCGTGGATGGTCTCAAGCGGCTTGCCGTTCATGCCCCACGCAATCAGGTTGTGCTCCTCCATCAGCTTGGCGATCGGCACGCCGCGCGACATCGCCTGACGATCGGTGGCGCCGGAAAGATGCGGATCGGCGCCGAAATGTCCGCTGAACACGGCGGATGGTTTCACGCCTGCCGCCCGCAGCACGTCGGCGACACGCACGCCGGTCCACTCCGCGCAACCGATGCCGCCATTGGTCCAGCGAACGCCGGGCACCGGCGGCTCAAAGAAAGAGCGGCCGTTGCCGCCGCATTCCAGCACCATGCGCAGCGTGACGGTTTCGAATTTCGCTTTAAGTTCGGCCGGCGTCACAACCAGCGGATTGTGAACTTCGCCATCGATCGTGAGCGTCCAGCCTTCCGGATCGCGAGCCCGTTCGGGGATCCGTCCGTTATTGCGAATGTAGAATTTTTCGGTCGGCGTGGTGTCGTCGTCGAGCAGGCTTTCCGGTGTCTCCATGACCAGCGGCTCGTCGCCGAGCGTAACGAGCCCGTCGCTCTTGTTGGCAATATCCGACATCGTTCCCTCAGCATGGCGTGGGCGTTTGACTAACACCGTTTGTGCCGGAATGCGTCGCCGATTTTGCCGCGTCTTTCGGACGCGGGGACATGCCGGAGCTTTATTTCAGGAACGGATTTTTCCAGCCGCCGCCGCTTGCCGGCTTCCCTGGCGGATAGGTCTTCTCCAGATAATCCAGCACGAGTTCGCGATCGGCGCCTTCGATCTTCGCCATGCCGTGCTTGTCGATCATGAGCTGGAACGACTCGTCCCATTGGCGGCGATTGAGACCCTGCGCGGCCACGAGTTTGAAGTTATGACACGCGGTGCAGAGATAGAATGTCTCATCGCGGCCCGGCCCGTCCGGGAATTCTTCCGGCGTTTCGTCGCGCGGCACGAACTGCTTCTGCGTGTGAAGCTGCGCGACCGCGGTGAACGAAACCATGCACACGGCCAGAACGGCCGCGTGCAGAGAAAGCCGCCGCGCAAGACGCGCGGCGGCGCTTAGCACATCGGGCGTCAGCTCCATTCCGTCAGCCCACCAGGACCGCGACGCGGTGCATGGCGTTGCCGCCATACCCTTGCGGATTCCAGTCCCCGGTGATGTGCGGCTGCATAGCGCCGTTGGAATCGGTCGCCCGCACCCAGAGCTCGTAGTAACCGTCGGTCGGGAAATCGACCGACGCGGTCCAGCGCTGCCAGTCGAATTTGTTCCTGGGCTGCCCGAGATTGGCCGGCTTCCAATGCGCACCGTAATCGGTGGAGACGTCGACCGCCTTCACCGTGTTGTCGCCGGCCCATGACGCGCCGCGCAGATCGAGCTTGCGGGTACCGGCGGCAAGCTTCGCTCCGTTCGCCGGATTGGTGATGATCGACCGTACCGGCATCGACTCGAGAATTTTGAAGTTCTTCGGATCGCCCTTGTCGCCCGGAATCATCGGCTTGATCGGCGTGCGATAGGAGAACTCGGTCATGCCGGGCCCGTCATGCTCCTTGTCGCGAATCCAGATGCGCGTCAGCCATTTCTGCGAGGCCGACCCGGTCCAGCCCGGATAAAATACCCTCACCGGACCGCCATGAATGTTCGGCAGCGGCTGCCCGTTCATGGCGAATACGATCATGCTGTTGGGATCCATCGCCTTCTCGATGCGAACGCCGCGCGACAGCGGCACCCGCTTCGGATCACCCGACAGATGTTCGTCCGCACCGTAATGCGCGGTGTAAATCCCGGACTGTTTCAGTTCCGCCATCTTGAGAACATCGGCGAGCGACACGCCGGTCCATTCGGCGCAACCGGCGCCGCCGGTGGTCCATTGATTGCCGCGGGCCGGCGGCTGGAAGCCCGAGCGGCCGTTGCCGCCGCATTCCAGCACCGCGCGCATCGTCTGCGGCTTGAACTTCGACTTCAGTTCGCCGAGCGTGATCTTGAACGGCTTGTTGACCTCGCCGTCGATGGTGATTTCCCACTTGTCCGGGTCCTTGGCTTCTTCCGGAATCTGGCCGTTGTTGCGAATGTAGAATTTGCCGAACGGCGTGGTGTCGTCGTCGAGCAATTCGGCAGGGGTCTCCGCCACCAAAGGACGATCACCGAGCAGCGTCAGCTTTGGATCCTTGCCCGGAAACTCGAACGGCTTCGGCCCCTTGTCGGCGGCCGCGGCCGGCGCCGCCGGCTTGTCCTGCGCCATCGCCGCCGGGATCAGTCCGCCCGGCATGTTGGCGGCGAAGGGAATCGCACCGCCCACGGCGGCCCCCATCGCCGCAAGCCCGGCGCCGCCGAGAAATCCGCGCCGGTCGACGCCGGTTTTTCGGCCGAATGCCACCGCATCGGCACGCTCCGGATCGTCCGCGTAAAGCTCGTCGATCGTTCGCTCGATCTTCGCCATATCGTCCTCCCTGCGGGCACCGTCGTGCCGCTTTTTTTGCCGCGGCACCGCCGTGCCACGTATTCATTAATCCTAATGCGATACGATCCGTGGTCAATCGGCCACACGGCGGCCTTCCGACGCGGTTGCGGCAGGTCAAGGCCGGCCGAAACTCTTGTTGGCAGGAACCAAAGCTGCGTAAAGTGATTGGCAATCTGAATCACCCAGAGGACGGCATGCGCCTGACCCTTCTTTCCACTCTGGCCACGACCGCGCTGGCAGGCGTGCTGCTCGTGACCGCGGACACGGCGGATGCCCAGACCCGCAAGCGGTCGTCGGATGACATGTTCTTCGTGACCGCCCAGCAGCGTGAGGCGCGGTATCGCGTGCGCCCGCGGGTCGTGGTGCGGTCGCGCTCGTATCTCGATCCCGGGCCGGAACTGCTCCCGGGCGAATACAAATACCGGGAATATGCCGAGCCCTACGGCTATTCGGCGCTCGACAACGCGGTTCCCAACCTGACCTGGAACCGCAATCCGCTCAATGGTCCGTTCGACACGCCCGGCGGGCGTCCGTGGCCGGGCCGGGTCGACTGGTGGTAATCCGGGTCCGATAGTCGATGTAAAAAAGCGTGGGCAAAGTTCCCGCGCTTTTTGTTTCAGACCCGTGCCTGAACGACGTTCCGCTTGGCGGACTGAGGTCTATCGTCCTTTGAGCGGTGGACTTATGGTCACGCCGCCGCTTTTTCGATTTCCTCGGCGATGGCGTCGCCCATCTCCGCGGTACCGACGGTCTTCTCGCCCTTTGCAGCGATATCGGCCGTGCGAAGCCCGCGCGCCAGCACGGCCGAGATCGCCGCGTCGACCATGTCCGCTTCCTTGCCCATGCCGAACGAATAGCGCAGCGCCATGCCAAACGAGGCGATCATCGCGATCGGGTTGGCAATACCCTTGCCGGCGATGTCGGGCGCCGAGCCATGGACCGGCTCGTACAGCGCCTTGCGCTTGCCCGTCTTCGGGTTGACCTCGCCGAGCGAGGCGGAGGCCAGCATGCCGAGCGAGCCGGTCAGCATCGCGGCAATATCCGACAGCATGTCGCCGAACAGATTGTCGGTGACCACCACGTCGAACTGCTTCGGATTCTTCACGAGCTGCATGCCGCCGGAATCGGCGAGCTGGCTCTCGAACTGCACATCCTTGAATTCGCGCGCATGCAGATCGGTCATCACCTCGTTCCAGAGTACGCCCGTCTTCATGACGTTACGCTTCTCCATCGAGGTGACCTTGTTGCGGCGCTGGCGCGCCAGCTCGAAAGCCACGCGTCCGATCCGCTCGATTTCGTAGGTGTCGTAGACCTGGGTATCGACCGCGCGCTTCTGGCCGTTGCCGAGATCGGTGATGGTTTTGGGCTCGCCGAAATAGACGCCGCCGGTCAGCTCGCGCAGGATCATGATGTCGAGACCCTCGACCAGCTCGCGCTTGAGCGAGGACGCGTCTGCCAGCGCCGGATAGGTCACCGCCGGACGAAGATTGGCATAGAGCGCGAGATCCTTGCGCAGCCGCAGCAGGCCGGCTTCCGGCCGCACCTCATAGGCCACCTTGTCCCATTGCGGGCCGCCGACCGCGCCGAAGATCACGGCGTCCGCCGCGTCCGCCTTGGCCATGGTCGCGTCGGTGATCGAAACCTGGTGGGCGTCGTAGCAGGAGCCGCCGACCAGCCCCTCCTCGTACTTGAATGTCGCTATCCCCTTACGGCCGAACAGATCGATCAACTTTTTGACCTCGGCCATGACCTCGGGGCCAATGCCGTCGCCGGGAAGCAGAAGGAGATTGTAGCTGGCCATAAGGGACGCCTCGCGGAATGGGGAAGTGGCGGAGTGCTAAAGGCCTCCGCCGAAAATGACAAGCCGCACCGGAGATCTTCGAACCGCACGGCGCTCGAGCCCGACCAAGGGTCAGATGGAGGGTGCGATGCAGAAATTTGTCCCGGTCCTCAAGACCGTGTTGCTGGTTTGTGTGGTGTTTCTCACGGCCGTGACGATCCTCGGTATCGTGTTCGGCACGGAGAAGCCGTTTTGGGCGGCAATGCCCATTTTCTCCGGTCTTTTCGCTTTCCACGCGCTATCGACCTGGGCCTGGTCGACACCGGATTGTCCGACCTGCGGAACGCCGCAGCCGGCGCGGCGCAAACCGACCTCCGTGCGTCAACTCATGTGGGGCGGCTGGACCTGCAGCAATTGCGGCACAGAAATCGACCGGCACGGCAAGGCGACGACAACCACAACCTGATCCGTCCGGCTGGGCCGGGAAGCGGGCGAGACCAATCAGATCGGTATGGTCGGACGCTCAGCGGCCGGAGACGTCATGACGCTCACCGATCCGTCCGATTCCAGAACCGCGGCTTCGGCGAAACTGACATCGCCCACGCCCTGAGAGCGCAGCGCCGCCATCACCTCATCTTTGGTAATGCGTTCGCGTCGCATCGCGTCATCGAGAAACTGTCCGCGATAAAGGAGCAGCGTCGGCTCCGACTTGACCATCGTTTCGACCCACCTGGACCGAACCGACAGATATGCGACGACAAACTGCAGGCCGCACAACAAGAAGAGCGCGACAAGCCCGTCGAGAAGAACCACGTCCTTGCTGAGCAACACCGTGGCGAGCGTCGATCCGAGAGCCACCGTGACGACGAAATCGAAAGCGTTCATCTTCGAAAGCGTTCGCTTTCCAAAAAGCCGGATGAAAACGACCAGCACCGCGTATGCCGCTGTGCCGACCACTATAACCCTGAACAAGCTGAACCAGCTTTCGAAGAACATTTGTCACTACTTCTGCAGAGGCTCCTTTGTGGCAACAGTGGAAGGGGGCAGTTGTTCCGGCGCTCAAGAAGAGCAACGAATGCACGGAGCATCAAACTGGCGGGATGATCGCGCCGGGGATAGCGAAGTCCCCGGCGCGAAGCTTTGGGTTAGCTGGCCGGCAGCAGAACGGTGTCGATCACATGGATGACGCCATTCGACTGGCGCACATCGGCGATCGTCACGGTGGCGACGCCGCCTTTCTCATCCGTCAGCGTGATCATGTTGCCCTTTTTCTTGGCTTGCAGCACGCAACCACCCACGGTCTTGACCGGATGCGTTCCCTTGTCGTCGGCGATCATCTTGCTGATGGCGGACGACATCGCGCTGGCTGCCACGACATGGCAGGTGAGGATCTTGGTCAGCTGGGCCTTGTTCTCGGGCTTCACCAGCGTATCGACAGTGCCGGCCGGAAGCTTTGCGAAGGCGGCATTGGTCGGCGCGAACACTGTGAACGGACCCTTGCCGGACAGCGTATCGACGAGACCTGCGGCCTTCACCGCCGCAACGAGTGTGGTGTGATCCTTCGAATTGACCGCGTTTTCGACGATGTTCTTGTTGGCGAGCATCGGGGCCCCGCCGACCATCGGGTTCTTGTCTTGCGCGCTTGCCGAAGCGACGAACGCGAATGAGGCCGCCATAGCGAGGAATGCGATACGCTTGGACATGGTAGTGACTCCCTTCGATGAGGTTGATTGCGATGGGTTCTGCCCATCAAGACGCGCGACAGCGTTCACCCGAAGCGGGGGCGTGCGAGCGGTGCTGATGATGTCGTCGTCAGATCGAGTTACGTCGCGTGACGGCTCCGGTTTCGCCGGCATCCCGCGTTCACGGCCTCGTGAGACCTGTTCAGCGGCAACTTGCCGAAACTCTGAGCGGAACACGCTTGCACTTTCGTCAGCGCCGGACTTGACGCCAGTTCCGGCGCGTCCATAACCACCGGTAAAATAACAATGCCAGCGCGGGATCTCGCATGACCAAAACTATTGCAGGAAATTTCTTCGAGGACTTTCGCGTCGGACAGACCATCCGTCACGCCACGCCGCGCACAATCACGACCGGCGATGTCGCAATCTATAACGGATTGTTCGGCGCTCGTTTTGCGGTCCAGTCATCCGATGCCTTCGCCAAGGCGATCGGCTATCCGCGTTCGCCGATCGACGATCTGCTGGTGTTTCACATGGTGTTCGGCAAGACCGTGCCCGACATCTCGCTGAATGCGGTCGCCAATCTTGGTTATGCCAATTGCCGGTTTCTCGCGCCGGTCTATCCGGGCGACACGCTGAATGCCGTCTCCGAAGTGATCGGCCTCAAGGAGAATTCCAGCCGCAAGACCGGCATCGTCTTTGTGCGCTCGGTCGGCTATCGCGCCGATGGCACGCAGGTTCTAGAATATGTCCGCTGGGTGATGGTGCGAAAGCGCGACGAAAGCGCCGCCGTGCCGGGTGAGCATGTCCCCCGGCTGCCGACAGCCCTCGATCCGAAGATGCTGGGCGACGCCTGCCCGCCGATCGATGCCGGCGCCTACGACAACGTGCTGGCCGGCAGCAAGGATCGCTTCAGCGACTATCAGGTCGGGGAGAAGATCGATCACATCGACGGAATCACCGTCGAGGAAGCCGAGCACATGATCGCGACGCGGCTCTATCAGAACACCGCGAGGATCCACTTCAACCAGTTCGTCGAAGGACAGGGCCGCTTCGGCCGCCGCCTGATCTATGGCGGACACGTGATTTCGCTGGCGCGCGCGCTGTCATTCAACGGTCTTGCAAATGCCTTCCACGTCGCCGGCATCAATGGCGGTCGTCACGTCGCGCCGTTGTTTGCAGGCAATACCGTGTTCGCGTGGTCGGAAATTCTTGCCAAGGCGGAGTTGCCGCAGCGGAGCGATCTCGGCGCGCTCCGCCTGCGCACGGTGGCGACCAAGGACAAGCCTTGCGCCGGCTTCCCGCTGAAGAGCGGCGACGAGGACGATCCGGCGGTGATTCTCGACCTGGATTACTGGGTGCTGATCCCGCGCTAAGTCCGGCGCCAAGCGCAGCGTCATCCCTTGCGCATGTGCTCGACGAGTTGTCGCGCGAACGGCGACAGCGCGGCTACATCGCGTACGCAGATCGTCAGGTCGCGGACCGCCCAGGTGTCGGTGAGATCGACCGCCTTGATTGCCATCGAGCGCGCAGCCCAACTGACCGTGGTCTCCGGCACGATGCCGATGCCGGCATTGCGCTCCACCAGCCGGCACACGCCGTCGAACGAGCGGAGCTGCACCCGCAGCTTCAGCGGACGGCCGATCCGGCTCGCCTTGTCGGCGAGAAAGCGCTGCAGGGCGCTGGCGCGGTCCAGACCGACAAAGTCGTAATCGAGAACCTCGGCGAACGCGGCCTTCTCGCGCCGCGCCAGCGGGTGATCGCGGGACACCACCATCACGAAGCGGTCGCTGCGGAACGGGAAGGTCACCAGCCGGCTGGTGTCGACCGTACCGGCCACGATCCCGATATCGCCGACGCCTTCGCCGATCAGGCCCACGATCTCGTCCGACAGCCGCTCCTCGAGGTCGACGCTGACATGCGGATGCGCCGCCAGGAACGGGCTCAGCACGTCCGGCAGGAACTCGGTCAGGGCATTGGTATTCGAGAGGATTCGGACCTGGCTGAAGAAGCCGCCGGAATAGGCGCCCAGATCCTCGCGCAGCCGCTCGGCCTGGGCGAGGATGGTGCGGGCATGCTGCAGCAGGGTCCGGCCGGCCTGGGTCGGCGTCACGCCCTGACGATTGCGGATCAGGAGCGGCGCCCCGATCGCGTCTTCCATGTTGCGGATACGGGTCGAGGCGGCCGCCAGTGCGAGATTGGCGCGCGCCGCGCCCTGGGTGATGCTGCCGGCTTCGACCACATGCCGGAACAGGCTCAGATCGGGGATATCGAAACGCAAAGGGCGCTCCCTGGAAAGCTTTGAATTGTGGCAGCAGCCTTCGGAAATTGCGAAGGCACCCTACTCCAAATGCTTATTGTCCGGAACGAAAATCGGGATATTGGTTCGCCGTTTCCGAAATTTGACTGCCTCTAAGGCAGCCAACCGAGGTTTCCGGCGTCCGATCGGGTGCTTGTTGTCCCGCTTTGGCTCACGCTCGGGGAGTCAGGCTATTCCGGCCCCTTGGGCCGCTGGAGTTGATGCGAATGGCAGATACGCGCCGCGCCGTGGAAAGACCCCTGTCGCCCCATCTCAGCATCTACAAGCCGATGCTGACGATGATGATGTCGATCGTCCATCGCATTACTGGGGCGGCGCTGTTTTTCGGCACCCTGCTGATGACCTGGTGGCTGCTCGCGGCCGCATCCGGGCCCACCGCCTATGCCAAGGTCCAGGCCTTCATGGGCTCGATTTTCGGGCTGCTGATCCTGTTCGGATATACGTGGGCGCTGATCCACCACATGCTGGGCGGGATTCGCCACCTAATCTGGGACACCGGCCGCGGCTTCGGCCCGGTCGAGCGCGAATGGCTGACACTGGCTACGATCGTCGGTTCTGTCGGCCTCACGCTGCTGATCTGGATCGTCGGATTCTTCTTCATTGGAGGCGCCCGATGAACAAACATCGGTCCATGCGCACGCCGCTGTCGCGGGTGCGTTTCCTCGGCTCGGCGCATTCCGGCACGGATCACTTCTGGAAGCAGCGCGTGTCCTCGGTCGCGCTTGTGCCGCTCACCGTCATCTTCGTCTTCGTCGTGATCGGCCTGCTCGGGCGCAATCATGCCGCCGCCGCCCAGATCCTCGGCTCACCCTTCGTTGCGATCAGCGTCATGCTGTTCGTGATCGCCAGCGCCTATCACATGTGGCTCGGCATGCAGGTGATCATCGAGGATTACGTGCACAGCGATCTGAAGCTGACGCTGATCATGTGCAACACCTTCTTCTGTTTTGTCATCGCGCTGTCCTGCCTCTATGCGCTGGTGAAGCTGTCTTTCGGAGTTTGAGGCCATGAACGACAAGAGCAACGGCAGCAAACCGAACGGCGCGCCGGCGATCAATGGCGGCGCCTATCCGATCCAGGACCACACCTTCGACGTGGTCGTAGTCGGCGCCGGAGGGTCCGGGTTGCGCGCGGTGGTCGGCTGCGCGCAGGCGGGTCTGCGCACCGCCTGCATCACCAAGGTATTTCCGACCCGCTCGCATACGGTCGCGGCGCAGGGCGGCATCGCCGCATCGCTCGGCAATATGGGCCCGGACGACTGGCGCTGGCACATGTACGACACCGTCAAGGGATCGGACTGGCTCGGCGATCAGGATGCGATCGAATACATGGTGCGTAACGCGCCGGAAGCCGTCTACGAACTCGAACATTGGGGCCTGCCGTTTTCGCGCACCGAGGACGGCAAGATCTACCAGCGGCCGTTCGGCGGCATGACCACCGACTTCGGCAAGGGCATCGCGCAGCGCACCTGCGCCGCCGCCGACCGCACCGGCCACGCGATGCTGCATACGCTGTATTCGCAGTCGCTGCGCTATTCGGCAGAATTCTTCATCGAGTATTTCGCCATCGACCTGATCATGGACGAGGAAGGCCGCTGCGTCGGCGTGATTGCGCTCAAGCTTGATGACGGCTCGATCCACCGCTTCCGCTCGAGCATGACCATCATGGCGACCGGCGGCTACGGCCGCGCCTATTTCTCCGCGACCTCGGCGCATACCTGCACCGGTGATGGCAATGCCATGGTGCTGCGTGCCGGCCTGCCGCTGCAGGACATGGAATTCGTGCAGTTCCATCCGACCGGCATCTACGGCGCCGGCTGCCTGATCACCGAAGGCGCGCGCGGCGAAGGCGGGTATCTCGTCAACTCCGAGGGCGAGCGCTTCATGGAGCGCTATGCGCCGTCGGCCAAGGATCTCGCCTCACGCGACGTGGTCTCGCGCTCGATGACGATCGAGATCCGCGAAGGCCGCGGTGTCGGCAAGAACAAGGATCATATCTATCTGCACCTCGACCATCTCACGCCCGAGGTGCTGCACGAACGTCTGCCGGGCATCTCCGAAAGCGCGCGGATCTTTGCCGGCGTCGACCTGACCAAGGAGCCGATCCCGGTGCTGCCGACGGTGCATTATAACATGGGCGGCATCCCGACGAACTTCCACGGCGAGGTGCTGACCAAGAAGAACGGCAATCCCGACACCGTGGTGCCGGGCCTGATGGCGCTCGGCGAAGCGGCCTGCGTATCGGTGCATGGCGCCAACCGGCTCGGCTCCAACTCGCTGATCGACCTTGTGGTGTTCGGACGCGCCGCCGCGGAGCGCTGCAGCCAGACCGTGGAGAAGAACGGCAAACATCCGGACCTGCCGAAGAATTCGGCCGATCTCTCGCTCTCGCGGCTCGACAAGTTCCGTCACGCCAATGGCGGCACCCCGACCGCTGACCTGCGGCTCAAGATGCAGAAGGTCATGCAGGGCTATTGCGCGGTGTTCCGCACCGGCGAAACCCTCGATGAGGGTCACAAGCTGATCCACGAGGTGTATACCGGCATGCCCGACGTGCGGGTCACCGACCGCTCGCTGACCTGGAATTCCGATCTGGTCGAGACGCTCGAACTCGACAACCTGATCGCGCAGGCGGTGGTGACGATGGATTCGGCACAGAACCGCACCGAAAGCCGCGGCTCGCACGCGCGCGAGGACTTCCCCGATCGCGACGACAAGAACTGGATGAAGCACACGCTCGCCTGGTTCGATCCGAAGACCGGCAAGGTCTCGATCGAGTACCGGCCGGTGCACACTTACACGATGACGAACGACATCGCCTATATCGAGCCCAAAGCCCGGGTTTACTAAGGCGCGGATGTGTTGATGGCGCGGGTGTACTGAGGAAGCACACAGATCATGGTCGAATTCACGCTGCCGAGAAATTCCAAGGTCACCGAAGGCAAGACCTGGCCTAGCAAACCGGGTGCGAAGAACGAGCGCGAGTTTCGTGTCTATCGCTGGAATCCGGACGACGGCAACAATCCGCGTGTCGACGTCTACAAGGTCGATATCGACGATTGTGGCCCGATGGTTCTGGATGCGCTGATCTGGATCAAGTCCAACATCGATGCAACGCTCACCTTCCGGCGCTCATGCCGCGAGGGCGTGTGCGGCTCGTGCTCGATGAATATCGACGGCACCAACACGCTCGCCTGTACGCGCGGCATGGACGAGATCAAGGGCACGGTGAAGATTTATCCGCTGCCGCACATGCCGGTGATCAAGGACCTGGTGCCCGATCTCACCCAGTTCTATGCGCAATATGCGTCGGTCGAACCGTGGCTGAAAACCGAGACGCCGACACCGCAGAAGGAATGGCGCCAGAGCGAGGATGACCGCAAGAAGCTCGATGGGCTTTACGAGTGCATCCTGTGCGCCTGCTGCACCACATCCTGCCCGAGCTATTGGTGGAATGGCGACCGCTATCTCGGCCCGGCCGCATTGCTGCAGGCCGGCCGCTGGCTGAAGGATTCGCGCGATGAAGCAACTGGAGAGCGGCTCGACTTCGTCGAGGATCCGTTCCGGCTGTATCGGTGCCACACCATCCTGAACTGCTCGAAGGCCTGTCCGAAGGGTCTTAATCCGGCGAAGGAAATCGCCGACATCAAGAAGATGATGGTCGAGCGGCAGGTCTAGCCGCCGCTCGCGAGCCTTCATGATCCGGTTTCATGATCGACCATATCGGCTTTCCTGTTTCCGACTACGCGCGCGCCAAGGCCTTCTACGCCGCTGCGCTCGCACCGCTCGGCTACACACTGATCGTGGAAGTCCAGCAAGACCATAATAGCGCCTCCGCTTGCGGCTTCGGCATCGGCGGCAGGCCGGATTTTTGGATCGGCGGTGAAGGTTCGCTGGACAAGCCGCTTCATGTGGCGTTCGCGGCAAAAGACCGTGCCTCCGTCGATGCCTTTTACACCGCCGCGCTTGCGGCAGGCGGTCGCGACAACGGCGCGCCCGGCATACGCGCGCATTATCATCCGAGTTATTATGCGGCCTTCGCGCGCGACCCTGACGGTCACAATATCGAGGCGGTTTATCACGGTGAGGGCAATGCCCCGGTGCAATCGGCGTTCACCAGCAGCAAAAAACCTGGCGCCGCAGCTTGATCGCGCCTTGGCTTCCGGTCGCGCAACCGTGATCGCAGCGCCTTGACACCCACCGGATTCGCCGCAATCCGCCGTTAAGCATGCCGGTCTAATCATCCGAACGCATGCGCGTTTGCATGCGTCGAAGACCGCGAACGCCCGTTTCAATCGGAGGCTTGTCATGCGTGAGGTTTGCGTAAGCCTTTTGCTCCTGTTCGCCAGCGCTTTGTCGGCAAGCGCCCAAGGCACCATTCAGCAGCCGGGGCAGATCCAGGCACCAAAGGGCACCATCCAGACGCCGGGCGAGATCCGGGTCCCGAAAGGCACCATTCAGACACCGGGCGAGATTCAGGTGCCTCGCGGCACCTGGCAGGTCCCGGGCGACATCCAGGTCCCGAAGGGTATCCAGGCGGTGAAGACGATCCAGAGCGGCGCATGCGAACGCCGTCTGAGCGTGGTCGGCGACGCACTGTTCGATTTCGATAAGGCCGCTCTGCGCATTGACGCGGAAGAAACGCTTGTCGCCGCGTTGCCCGAAATCCAGAAGCTCGGCAGCAAGCCGGCGCTGGTCGAGGGCCATACCGATGCGATCGGTTCCGACAGCTATAACCAGAAACTGTCCGAAGCGCGGGCCAAGACCGTGCGCGACTGGCTGTCGCAACGCGGCGCCATTCCGGCAGCCACCGCGATCAAGGGGTACGGCAAAGCCAAGCCGGTCGCAGCCAACACGACCGAAGATGGCAAGGATTATCCGGAAGGTCGCCAGAAAAACCGGCGTGTCGAAGTCGTGTTCGATAACTGTCGCTAGGGTGATTACGAAGCTAAAGCAGATCAAACCTATGGTGCGGCCTTCGACGTCGTGCTGCTAGCCGAGCCGAGCCCCAGCGCCTCCGCCATCGCCCGGAATACGTCGGTGTTGTCCATCTGGCCGCGGACGCCCTCACTGCCCGGACCGGACGCGGTGAGGATGATGTCCTCGCCGGAATGCACGCTGGAATTGGCGAGCCGCGGCAGGTTTCCGGGCCGGAACACTGCGCCGGGCATGCTCTTGTAGCGCTCGTTGGCCTCGAAGCTGCCGGGCTCCTTGCCAGCAACCGTCGGCTGGTTCGGATCGTCGAGCCGCGGGCGGAAGGTTTCGTAATGGTCTGGCAGACTCGCAGAGAACATCGCCAGTCTCCGGCTGACATCGACGCGAGCGGGGTAGCCCTCCTCATCCGGCGCGGCGTAATTCGGGAACCCGGCCGCGCCGTAGACGCGCACACGCTCGCGTAAGGGCACGTTCGGTTCGCTGGTCATGTCGTCGTCGATGGTGCCGACGATGGCGACCGGATGGGCGTGGTCGGCGAGCACCAGGATCAACGTGTCGTCGCCGCGCGCCTTCGACCAGTCGCGCACCAGCTTCACCGTGTTGTCGAACATGATGGTGTCGTAGACCGCACGCTCCATGTCGAGCAGATGCGTGTATTTGTCGATCATCCCGGCTTCGACCATCAGGAAGAAGCCATTCGGATTCTGCGACAGGATATCGAGCGCCTTCGCGGTCATCTCGGTGAGGTCCGGCTGATCGGCAAAGCGCTTGACGCTGCCGGCTTTCAGGAATTTCCGGTCCAGCACGCCGTCCATGTTGCGCAGATTGAACAGGCCGAGCAGGCGCCGGGCGTCCTGCGGCACCGCCTTCAGTTCGGCCGCGGTCGCCGCGAAGGCATAGCCCGCGTCCTTGAACCGCGCGACATAGTCGATCTGGTCACGCCGCCGCGCACCTTCGGCGCCCTGGGGCAGGAAGTTTGCAAGACCGCCGCCCATCAGCACGTCAGGCTGCGCGGCGAAATATTGCGCGACGATCTGATCGTAGGTGATCCGCCGTCGCGTATGTGCGACCATTGCGGCCGGCGTCGCATCCTGAATCTCGGTATCGGTGACGATCCCTACCGCCATGCCATGGCGCCGCTTCACCAGGCTGACAATGGTCTCGACGCGGGGGTCGTCGAACGGATCCGCCGTGCGGTCGGCATAGACGCCCATCGCACCGGCCGCGGTCTTGTGTCCGGTCGCATAGGCGCTCGCGGAGTTTGCGGAATCGGTGATGATCGAATCGGTGCCGGCGGTGGCGACCAGCGCCATCTGCGGCATGTCGTCCATCGCGAGCTTGCCGAAGCTCTTGCCCTCGGCGATGCCCTTCGACAGCAGGCGGGCGGCGGTCCGGTGCGCGAGCGAGAGCCCGTCCCCGATCAGCAGCACGACGTTCTTCGCCTTGCGCGGTGGCGTGTCGTAAACGGTCCACCGGATTTCGCGCGAGACGCCCGGCGCCGCGACCTTGATGAGATATTCGCCCGGCCGGTCGAGCGACACATCGCGCAGGGTCAACGCGGATTGCTCCTTGCCGTCCTCTTGCGCGATGAACTGCGCGGCCTTGCCGAAGATGGCTGCGTGGTCGGCGCCGTTCACGGTCAGCATCGTATCGCCAGGCGCAACGAGGCCCGGGAACTCGACCTTCACGTCAAAACGCGCTCCCGCGAGAATGCCGGCGCGATCGACCGGATAGACGGTCTGGGCGGACGACGCGGAGATGGCGATCGCGAGCATTGCTGACGCCAGTAGCGGCCGACGCATGGCTGAACCCTTTCCTGGTTCCGTCGAAAATACCTATGACCGGTCCGTGACAGACATATTGCAGGAGCGATGCGAGCTTTTTTGGCCGCGTGTGATCTGCACCGCCTCCTGACCCGCTCACCGGTACTTACCACAGCACCAGCGCGCGCGGTCGATGCGGCCCGGGAACGTCTGCCCGCTCCCGCGGTTATCGTCTGTTGGAATAAGCAAATAGCCGAGGAGTACCGCATGAGCGACGATGCCGAACGTGTATGGGATCTGATGGAGAAGATTTCCATCTGCATGCTGGCGAGCTGGGACGGCAACGAACTCACCTCCCGCCCGATGGGCGCCTTCGTACGGCGCAAGAATAACGCAGTCTATTTCCTGACCGATGTGCGTCACCACAAAGACGACGATATCCGCAAATACCCCAAGGTGTGCTTGGCATTCGCTGACCCCGGCAGCGAGCGCTTCGTGTCGCTCTCCGGCCCGGCCGAAGTGTCAGCCGATCGCGGCGTGATCCGCGACTTGTGGTCAACGCCGGCGAAGGCATGGTGGGATTCGCCGGACGATCCGAACATTCGCATGCTCAAGGTCACGCCGGAAGATGCGCAATTTTGGGAAGGCCCCGGCAAGGTCGTCAGCAGTGTCAAAATGGCGATCGCTGTGGCGACCGGCAAGCGGCCGGACATGGGCGATAACAAGAAGGTCGCCATGGGCTGATGGCGCGTCTGGACGTGTCCTGCGCAAGCGAGCGGCACGTGAATGAGCCACAAGTGAGTGGTCCGATTGACGGACGTTAATCGGAGGGCCACGTCCCCGCCATCGTTGCATTCTACAAATAAAATCAAACGACCGACGGACAGGGCGGAAGCGGTGAGCCGCGCCCGCCCTGAAATTTCTCATTCGAACAAGCGAGAACAAGATGCGTCTCAAAGGACTGCTCCTGACCGGAGCCGCCATATCCGTAGTTGCCTTCGGACACTCAGCTTCAGCGCGCGACCTGTCTGCAAAGATCATTCTGGCGCAACAGGACCAAGAGCAAAACAAAGGCGACCAACGGCGCGACCAGAAGCAGGATCAGAAGCGCGACCAGAAGCGCGACCAGAAGCAGGACCAGCGGCAGGAGCGTCGCGGTCAGGAGCAGCAGCAGAAACAACAGCGGCAAGAGCTCCGTCAGGAGCAGCGCGACCAGGATACCAAGGGCAGGGAGCGCCGCGAGCAACGCCAGGAATTGCGGCAGGAACAGCGCAATGAAGACAAGCAGCAACGGCAGCAGCAGAAAGATCAGCGGCAGGAGCTGAGGGACGACCAGCAGAAGCAGCAGCAACAGAGGCGGCAGGAACAGCGTCTCGAGCAGGAGAAGAAGCAGCAGGAGCGCCGCGATGAACGCGGGCAGCGCCAGGACCAGAGGCGCGAACAGAACCAGCCGCAGAACCAGCCGCAAGACAAGCCGCGCGATCAGGGCAATCAGGGTCAGGAGCGCCGGGATCAACCTCGGGATCAGCGCAATGACCAGCAACAGGAGCAGCGCGGCGGTCAGTCCGGTGAGCAACGCGGCGGTCAATCCGGCCGCGACAACGATGCGCGCAGGCTGGACGACATTCGCGGCGAGCGCCGCGAGCGCAAGGAAGGCAACCGGACCATTATCCAGGAAGGCAACCGGACCATCGTGCGCGATGGCAACCGCACCATCATCCGCCGCGACGAATCCGACCGGTTCCGCCGCGTCGGTCGCGATGTGAATGTCCAGCGCGTCGGCAACGAAACCCGGACCGTGGTGGTCGGCCCGAACGGCGAGCGCATCGTCACTGTCACCGACGCGAACGGGCGGCTGCTGCGCCGCTCGCGCTTCGTCAACAATCGCGAGGTCATCATCATAGATAACCGTCCGCGAGGCGGTCGTCGTGCCGATGCATTTTTCGTCACGCTACCGGCGCTCGCGATCGCGTCGCTCGCCATCCCGCGCGACCGCTATATCGTGGAGGCGGAGAGTGCGCCGCCGGAATACATCTACGATGCGCTGATGGCCCCGCCGGTGGAGGCGGTCCCCCGCGCCTATACGCTCGACGAGATCCGGTACAGCCCGGAGCTGCGCGATCGCATGCCCCGGATCGATCTCAATACCGTCACCTTCGATCTAGGATCGTGGGACATCGCGCCGGATCAATATGACCGGCTGGCGCCGATCGCCGACGGCATCAAGCGGGCGCTCGCGCGCAATCCCGATGAGGTGTTCCTGATCGAGGGGCATACCGACGCAACCGGCAATGACGACGACAACCTGTCGCTGTCGGATCGCCGGGCGGAAGCGGTGTCGATCATTCTGACCGACCATTTCCAGATACCGCCGGAAAATCTGGCAACGCAGGGCTATGGTTCGCAGCAGCTCAAGGTTCAAACCCAGGCTGCAGAGCGCGCCAATCGCCGCGTGACCGTGCGGCGGATTACACCGCTGCTGCAGCAGGGTCAGGCAGCGGGCGGGCCGGCGCCGCGATAGCTTGCGACATACGCGAATGCAAAATGGCCGGGGACTCCCGGCCATTTTTTTGGCTCTGGCCCAGGATGCGGCGATGCGATCGCTGCGAACAATACGGTATTTGCTTCCGAACCCTGATTCAGGGCAATCTGTATCCAGCAACGCATTGCCGGAGCCGGCAGCGCGCAGCCTTTGACGTCCGGGAAAGCGTCCTCCTAACCAGCGAGTCCGATATGCAACCGAAGAGCCTACTCCTGATCGGAGCGGCGATCCTGTCCGCTTATGCCTTCATGTCCGTTTCGAACTTTGACGGAAACTTCTCTGCCCGCGCCCAGCAAGACCAGGGCGGCATGGGTGGCATGGGTGGTGGCGGCCAGGGCGGTGGCATGGGCGGCATGGGCGGCGGTGGCCAGCAGCAAGGCGGCATGGGTGGTGGCGGTGGTGGTGGCGGTGGCGGCGGTGGTGGCGGTGGTGGCGGTGGCCGCCAACAAGGCCAAGGAGGCGGCGGAGGTGGTGGAGGCGGCGGCATGGGCGGCGGCGGCGGCGGCGGGATGGGCGGCGGCCAGAACCAGCCGCGCCAGCAGGAGCAACAGCAACGTCAGCAGCAGCGGCAGCAGCAACAGCAACGCCAGGATCAGAGGCGGCAGGACCAGCAACAGCGCCAGCAGGACAATCAGCAGCGGCGCCAGCAGGAGCAGCAACAGCGTCAGCAGCGCCAGGACCAGCAACGGCAGCGCCAAGATCAGAAGCAGCAGGATAGACAAAAGCAGCAGCAGGAGCAGCAGCAGCGCCGCCAGCAGGAGCAGCAGCAGCGTCAGCAGCAACAACAGCAGCGCCAGGATCAGAGGCGGCAGGAAGAGCAGAAGCAGCGCGAGGATCGCCGCGGGCGGCAGCAGGATCAGCAAGACCGTCAGCAAGGGCGCGACCGCAATCAGAACGATCAGCGACAGGATTCTCGCCAGGATCGTCGCGACCGCGACAACGTGCGCAGGATCGACGATGTGCGCGGTGAGCGCCGCGTGACCCGCGACGGCAACCGCACCGTCATTCAGGAAGGCAACCGGACCATCGTTCGCGACGGCAACCGCACCATCATCCGCCGCGACGAGAACGACCGCTTTCGCCGCACCGGCCGCGACGTCAACGTGCAGCGCTTCGGCAACGAGACCCGCACCGTCGTGGTCGGCCCCAACGGCCAGCGTTTCGTAACCGTAACGGGACCGGACGGGCGGCTGATCCGGCGCTCGCGCTACGTCAACGGCCGGGAAGTCGTTATCATCGACAACCGTCCGCGCGGCGGCCGCCGCTATGACTCGTTCTATGTGGTTCTGCCGGCGCTCGCCTTAGGCGCGCTGGCGATCCCCCGCGAACGCTACATCGTCGAAGCCGAATACGCGCCGCCGGAATATATCTACGGCGCGCTGATGGCGCCCCCGGTCGAGGCGCTGCCCCGCGCCTATACGCTCGACGAAATCCGCTACAGCCCGGAGGTGCGCGATCGCATGCCGCGGATCGATCTCGACACCATCACCTTCGATACGGGATCGTGGGAGATTTCTCCGGACCAGTATAACCGTCTCGCGCCGATCGCCGAGGGCATCAAGCGCGCGATTGCCCAGAACCCGGACGAGGTGTTCCTGATCGAAGGCCACACCGACGCGGTCGGCAACGACGACGACAACCTGTCGCTGTCGGACCGTCGCGCGGAAGCGGCGTCGATCATTCTCACCGATCAGTTCCAGATTCCGCCGGAGAATCTGACGACGCAGGGTTATGGCTCGCAGCAGATGAAAATCCCGAGCCAGGGCCCCGAACGCGCCAACCGGCGCGTCACGGTTCGCCGCATCACGCCGCTCCTGCAGCAAGGGCAGGCGGCGGGAGCGCCGCCGCAATAAGCCCGCGTCTGCGAAGCATGACATGCGAATGGCCGGGCAAACGCCCGGCCATTTTTATGTGGACCTAGCCTGCCTTGAGCGCAGCGAAAGGCGGCGCTGCGCCCCCCGGATGTCGCTGTTATCTATCCGGGCTGCGTTCGGCTAAAGATTTCGCTTCTTCCGGCGCTGTCCGAGCGTGCGCAGCCGCAGCGCATTGAGCCGGATGAAGCCCGCGGCATCGCGGTGATCGTAGGCGACCGCGCCTTCCTCGAAGGTGACGAGATCCTGATCGTACAGCGAATACGGGCTCTCGCGGCCGATCACCCAGGCGCTGCCCTTGTAGAGCTTCAGCGTCACGCGCCCGGTCACGTGCTCCTGCGACTTGTCGATCGCCGCCTGCAGCATCTCTCGCTCGGGCGTGAACCAGAAGCCGTTATAGATCAGCTCGGCGTATTTGGGCATCAGTTCGTCCTTGAGATGCCCGGCGCCGCGATCGAGCGTAATGCTCTCGATGCCGCGATGCGCGGCCAGCAGAATGGTGCCGCCGGGCGTCTCGTACATGCCGCGCGACTTCATGCCGACGAAGCGGTTCTCGACCAGATCGAGCCGGCCGATGCCGTTGATCTTGCCGAGATCGTTGAGCGCCTTGAGCAGCGTCGCCGGCGACATCTTCTTGCCGTCGATGGCAACAGGATCACCCTTCTCGAAATCGATGGTGATGATCGTCGGCTTGTCCGGCGCAGTCACCGGATCATCGGTGCGCGAATAGACATAGTCCGGCACTTCCTGCGATGGATCTTCCAGCACCTTGCCTTCGGATGACGCGTGCAGGAGGTTCGCATCGACCGAGAATGGCGCCTCGCCGCGCTTGTCCTTGGCAATCGGAATCTGGTGCATTTCCGCGAACGCGATCAATTGTTCGCGCGAACGCAGGTCCCATTCGCGCCAGGGCGCGATGATGGTGATGTCGGGCTTCAGTGCGTAATAGGTCAGCTCGAAGCGAACCTGATCGTTGCCCTTGCCGGTGGCGCCGTGACACACCGCATCGGCCCCCACCTTCTCGGCAATCTCGATCTGCTTCTTGGCAATCAGCGGCCGGGCAATCGAGGTGCCCAGCAGATATTGCCCCTCGTAGACGGTGTTGGCGCGGAACATCGGGAACACGTAGTCGCGGACGAATTCCTCGCGCAGGTCCTCGATGAAGATGTTTTCCGGCTTTATGCCGAGCAGGATCGCCTTGGCGCGCGCCGGTTCCAGCTCCTCACCCTGGCCGAGGTCGGCGGTGAAGGTCACCACCTCGCAGCCATAGGTGGTCTGCAGCCACTTCAGGATGATCGAGGTGTCGAGGCCGCCCGAATAGGCAAGCACGACCTTTTTGACGTCTTTTTTCGGGTTGTCGGCCATGGATCCAGTTCCGTCTTGGTCATTGGCGACCGGACGGAAAACCGGTGTCCACGTCCTGGTCGCGCCCGAAGGCGGGCGGGACTATAGGCAGAACCGGAACCGGTGCAACTTGCGCCGATGAAAAGACAGGGCCGCGTCGGCGACCGAGCCGGCTGTTTGGCTAAAACCGGCCGGATCGCGCCGCGGGGCCGGCAGCCCTACCGCGTGCTCCGGGCGGGCTGTTTCTTTCGCCTCTGCGGCGGCACGTATCTCGGGTTTTCCTCGCAGCGCCCGCCGATGCCGGAAATGGTGGCGAGGCATTGCTGGAAGCTTACAAAGCCGCAATTGCGCGTCGTCCAGTCGTATCGCGCGCACCAGGGATATTCCTGGGCCTGGGCAGACCCGCCGCCGAGCACACCCGCCACCAGCATTGCTGCCACCGGAACAAGAATCATGCGCATGGAATCGATCCCTTTGCCTGCAGGCGCAACGTCGCGACGTCGGGCCCGGTTCCGGCAAGTCTAAGGATCGTCGGCGCGGCCGCAACGCTTCGGCAGCGGCACCGACAGCGATCAGCGCCGTGAGGCAGCCCCCGAGACCCGGCCGAGCCGGGAGCCGATACCGGCCATCACGAAGCCCCGCGCCGCTCCAAGCCTTTGACCGATGGTGGCGATGCCCGCCCGCGCGCGACGGCCGGCATCGCCGAGCGCATCCTCGATCTTGCTGTCCGACAGCGCCCGCAGGCGCCAGCGATACAGCCACCCGTGCAGGGTCCAGACCAGCATCGCGCTCAATGCGCCGGCGAACAGCACGTCGGTAAAGAAGTGGCCGCCGAACGCCACGCGCAGGAAGCCCATCATTGCGCCGAACAATGCCGCCGCGCCGATCGCCGTCATCTGCCACGGCGCGGATACCAGCGCGGCCGGTGCCAGCATGGCGAAGGCCGCGGCACTTTCACCCGATACGAACGAACAATTCCTGCGGCATTCCCCGCTTGCATCCCACCAGGGTTTGAAACTCATGGCGCCACCGAATTCCTGAACCAGGCCGGGCCGCGGCCGATTCCAGTTCTCCTTCAAGCCGGCATTCACGATCAGTCCCGGTCCGATTGCGATCGACATCAGGATCAGCAGCATGGCACGGCCCGGAAGCAATGCCGGGCGCGACGGAAACAGCATCTTCCCGATCAGTGCGATGGCGGGAATGGCAATGCCGATCGCGATGGCCCAAGACGTCACGAAACGAAAGCCGGCCAGAAACCGGTCGTTCTGCGCCGGAAAAATCCCGCGCGCGGGATCGAAGAACACCGCGGAAATTGCGAGATCGAGTTCAGGATAGAGCGTGAAGACAATTACGGTCAGCGCTGTCGCTAACCCGATGACAACCAGTCCGGCACGTGACACAGCCATGTCCCCCAATCTCCGGGTCAGGCTTAAAGTTCGCGATTGACATCGGGGTGACGGAATTATGATGCGGCGAAGAGTGTGGAAAGCGTCACATGCATTTCGAAAACAGGTGCCTGCCGATCGCGGGCTGCGCTTGATGAAAGCCTTGATCCCATGAGCAAGCCGGTTGTCGATTTCTGGTTCGAGTTTGCATCGAGCTATTCCTATCCGGCGATCATGCGCGTGCAGACACGCGCCGACGATGCCGGCGTTGCGATCCGCTATCGCCCATTCTTGCTCGGGCCGATCTTCAAGGCGCAGGGTTGGGATACGTCGCCCTTCAACATTTACGAGAGCAAGGGCCGTTATATGTGGCGCGATCTTGAGCGGCTTTGCGCGGACCTGTCGATTCCGTTTTGCCGCCCCGATCCGTTTCCGCAGAACTCGCTCTTGGCCGCAAGGATCGCCGTCGCGGGTGAGGATCAGATCTGGCGCGACGCATTTTGCCGCGGCGTGTTTCGCGCGCAATTCGGCCTAGGCCGCCGCATCGACGATCCGGCGGTGCTCGCAGGGATATTGGAAGCAGCCGGCGCGCCGGCGGTTGCTATTCTTATTCACGCGGGGTCGGAGCCGGTGAAACTTAAGCTGCGGGCGGAAACGGAGCGGGCTGCGGCACTCGGCATTTTCGGCGCGCCGAGTTTCGTCACGGCGGACGGCGAATTGTTCTGGGGCAATGACCGTCTGGATACGGCGCTCGCCTGGGCGAAAGCGCACCAGGAATAGGCGACCGATCTTCAACCTTGGTCGCAGGGAACTGCCGGCGCGTCTGACGAGTTGGAACAGGCTGGGCGTCGGAGCTTCAACGTCCCATCTTCACTCCGCCTCCCGGTGACCCCGGCCCAACAGCCGGGGTCTTTTATTTTACGGGAGCGGGAGCGAAACAATGCTCACGCCGCCGCCAGAGCCTTCCCCGCCGTTCTGGCCGACGCCTCCTGACCGACGGCGGGCGAGCTTTCGACCTCGACGGTGACCTCGATATCGATGCTCACTTGCCGGTCGGCCCATTGCACCTTCTTGTAATCGAAGCCGTTGACCAGCGTCGGTTTCACCACCTCGAAATAGGGAGAGATATCGAAGTCACGCGGCGCGTAGAGCGACGAGTGCCGGATCTCCAGAATTTCCTCGCGTGCGGATTCGCTTTCCACCCGGCTGATCTTCGGCAGGATGGGATAGCGCACCGAGTCGAAGGCTTGCGCGATCAGCGCCGAGCAGATGATACGGGTCGGATGGCCGGAGCCCATGCTCATCATCTTGCGCCGCCATTTCTGCGGCAGCGGCAGCGGCATCAGGAAGCGCATCAGGTCGATGATGTTCTTTACATCGTAGTCGAAGCCGATCCGCTCCTTGGCATAGGCACAGACCCTGGCGCGATCTTCCAGTGTCAGTCCGGTCGGCCGGCAGATGCGGGTGTGATAGCGCGCATATTTCGACAGTTCCGCCCCGACCACGCCTTCCCCGAGATTGGCCTCGACCAGGACCAGCGGTTCGCCGCCCGCGGTCTCGCGGTCGCCGATGCGGCCGACATAGAGCGCCGCATGCGACCAGGTGGATTGGGTGAGATATTTGATGATGCCGGAAACGTGATTGTTGCCTTCGACCAGCAGCACGTCGCCGGGCTGCAGCGTTGCCTGCAGCGCGCCAAAGTCGCTCGGCGTGAAGGGTTCATAGCCCTGCACCGGCTTTTCCAGATAGCGGGCAAGGAACCGCCCGATTCCGTCGAGCATGAAGCTCATGGCCGTGACCTCCCGTACGCGGCTGGTCTCCGCGTATCCGGTTGTTTTGCTGTATTTTCGTCGAAAGCGGTTGCAATCCGGTTCACCGGTTTCACGCCCCGGTGACAGCCCCGACATCGGATGTTTGCAAAACCTTGCTTTTTCCGGGTAGTGAGGCGGGAGTGCAAAGCCTCCGGTAACCATGGACGCAATCTCCCGCCGCAAGTTTCTCGCGATCACCGCCGGAGCCACTTCGCTCCCGGCATGGGGACGCATGGCGACGGCGGCCGAAACCGATGTGGCGATCGTGGGTGCTGGGGCCGCCGGCATTGCCGCAGCGCGGAAACTTGCCGCCGCCGGCCGCCGCGTCATCATCCTCGAAGCCGCCGACCGGGTCGGCGGCCGCTGCATCACCGACACCGCGACATTCGGAATTCCGTTCGATCTCGGCGCACACTGGCTGCACGCCCCCGATATCAATCCGCTCTCGAAGCTCGCGCCGCGCACCGGACTTAAAATCTATCCGGCGCCGCCCGGTCAGAAGGTACGGATCGGCCGTCGCAATGCGCGCGAAAGCGAGCTCGAACAGTTTTTCGCGGTCCTGGTTCGCGCGCGACGCGCGATCGAGGATGCCGCGCGCGGAAAGTCCGATATGTCGTTGGCGCAGGCCATGCCGAAGGATCTCGGTGAATGGGCGCCATCGATTGAATTCTATCTTGGGCCGTTCAGCTGCGGGAAGGACTTCGCGGATTTGTCGGTGGTGGATTTCCAGCGCTCGAATGAGCGCGATGTCGACGCCTATTGCCGGCAGGGTTTCGGGACATTGCTTGCGAAGCTAGCCGACGGTCTGCCGGTGCAATTGTCGACGCCGGTGACGCGCATCGCTCCGCAACGCGGCGGCATCACGCTCGAGACCGGCAAGGGCGCGCTGCAGGCGCGCGCCGTCATCGTCACGGTGTCCACCAACGTGCTGGCCGACGGCAAGCTCATCCCCGACCTGCCGAAGCGGCAGCTCGACGCGCTGGCTCGCCTGCGTCTCGGACATTACGAGCGGGTGGCGCTGCAAATTCCGGGCAATCCGTTCGGTCTAGCCGGCGACGATCTGGTTTTCGAGAAAGCCGAAGGCAAGCAAACTGCGGCCCTGCTCGGAAATGTCGGAGGATCGTCGCTGGCCTATGTGGACTTCGCCGGATCATTCGCGCGTGATCTCGCCTCGAAAGGCCAGCGCGAGATGACGGCCTTCGCACTCGACTGGCTCGACAAGCTGTTCGGCGCGGACGTGAAGAATGCGGTCGCACGCACGCATGCAACGCAATGGGCATTCGCTCCGAATGTGCAGGGCGCGTTTTCGGCAGCCTCGGTCGGCGGTCAGCCATCGCGCCGCATCCTGATGACGGAGCCGCTGCGCGACCGGATGTTCTACGCGGGCGAAGCGGCACATGAAACGCTGTGGGGCACTGTTGGCGGCGCATGGGAATCCGGCGAGCGCGCGGCAGATCTGGCCCTTAAAGTGGCAACGCCACTCACTGGCACCGTGCCGGCTCAGAAAGCCCAACCGGGGAAACAACCGGTCCGCCGGCGGCAGGAACAGCAGAAAGCACCGAGGCAGCAGCAATGGCCGTCCGGCACGCCGCGGATCAGCAATTGATGCCGCATATCGCTGACTGACAGGCCCAACGAAAAAGGCCCCGCGCGAAGCGGGGCCTTTTGCCTTTGGTACTCTGCGTCAGCGCCGTGACGCGTTACTGACAGGGATGGTACTGGCCGTCATAGCCGAGATACAGCCCAGTGGATGGATTGAAGGACCGGTATTTCGACGAGCAATAGGCGATCCAGTCGGCCCCGCCGCCATAGGCAGGCGCATAAGCCACCGGGGGAGGCGCCGCTGCCGCGCCGGCGATAACCGCACCCAGCGCCAGGCCGCCGATCACACCGGCCGCAACCGCGCCGCCGTTTCGATAGCCACGATATCCGTAGCCGCGATAGCCATAGCCCCGGCCGCGATAATAGCCGCCCCGGCCACGCCATTGCACGTGCTGTACATGTTGCGTGTCGACCGATCCCAGCGACGACAGGCCCGCTCCGGCAGGAGCTGCGGCGGCCTGCGACGGCGCGAGAAACGCGGCCAGAGCAAGCGCGGACATGCCGGCCGAGGCGCTCAGGAATTTCGATGCTGCCATACTGTGATCTCCACTTGATTGAACGAGGTCCAGAGTCTCGAACGAATGCAGCGGGAGATTGTTCCTACAGCAGCGGCGACAACACGACGCATCGCACCTTAACGTTTGTCCATGACGTCGCGCATGCGCGTCATGAGCGCAAAACGCCACCCGTGCGCTTGCCGATTTCGGCCACGATCTTGCCGGCAAGCGCATCGATCTCGGCGTCGGTCATCGTCTTCTCGCGCGGCTGGATGGTGACTGCGATCGCGATCGAGGTCTTGCCCGGCTCGATGCCCTTGCCTTCATAGACGTCGAACACCGTCACGCCGGTGATCAGCTTCTTGTCGACATTCTGCGCCGCGCGCACGAGGTCGGCCGCCTTCACGCTCTTGTCGACGATGAACGCGAAGTCGCGCGACACCGGCTGGAATGCCGACAATTCGAGTGCGGGCCTGGCACGGGTCGGTTTCGCTTTCGGCTCCGGGATGCGATCGAGAATGACTTCGAAGCCGACGATCGGACCATCCGCCTTCAACGCCTCGAGCGCGCGCGGATGCAGCTCGCCGAAATGGCCGAGCACGTTCTGGGGACCGATCTGAATCGTCCCCGACCGGCCGGGGTGGTACCAGGCTGGACCGCCGGGCACGATCTGCAGCGCCTGCATCGGTGCGCCGGCTGCTGCAAGCGCGGCCAGCGCGTCGGCCTTGGCCTCGAACGCATCCGCCTCCTTGCTGTCGCCGGCCCAGAAGCGTCCGCTGCCGGTCGCGCGCGACAAACCGTGACGCAGGCCCGCGGCGGCGATGAGCTGATCCTCCGGGCGATCGCCCTTGAACACCTGCCCGACCTCGAACAGCCCGGCATCGGCGACGCCGCGATCGGCATTGCGCTGGATCGCGGCGATGAGCCCCGGAAGCAGGCTCGGCCGCATGTCGGAAAGGTCCGACGCGATCGGATTGGCGAGCGCAAGTTCGGGCTGACCGCCGCCGAACAATTCCGCATCCGGTTTGGAGATGAACGACCAGGTCACCGCTTCCGCCAGATTGCGCGCGGCGAGGGCGCGCTTGGCCTTGCGGGTGCGGTTCTGGATCGGCGTCAGCACCGCCCTGCGGGGCGCGTCGCCGCGCTCGAATGGCGTCAGCGGCACCTGATCGACGCCGACGATCCGCACGACCTCTTCGACGATATCGGCCTTGCCTTCCACATCCGCGCGCCAGGACGGCACCGCGATCTTCACCGCCTTGCCGGTGCCGGCGACGAAAAAGCCGAGATGGCCGAGGATGCGCTTGATCTCGACCAGAGGGACGTCGAGGCCGGCAAGGCGCTTGACCTCGTCGAGCGGGAAATCGATCGGCCGCTCGTCGGCGGGCTCGCCGCCGACCACCACATTCTCCGATGGCTCGCCGCCGCAGAGATCGAGCACCATCTGCGTCGCCAGTTCGAGGCCGGGCACCATGAAATTCGGATCGACGCCGCGCTCGAAGCGATAGCGCGCATCGGAATTGATGCCGAGCTTGCGGCCGGTCTGCGCGATATTGATCGGGTCCCAGAGCGCCGATTCGATCAGCACGTCGGTGGTGTTCTCGTCACAGCCCGACAATTCACCGCCCATGATCCCGGCCAGCGATTCGACGCCGTTGTCGTCTGAGATCACGCAGATGCTGTCGTCGAGTTTGTATGTCTTGCCATCGAGCGCGAGCAATTCTTCGCCCGCCTTCGCGCGCCGCACCACGAGATTGCCGTGCACCTTCTTGGCGTCGAAGACGTGCAGCGGACGACCGCGGTCGTAGGTCATGAAGTTGGTGATATCGACCAGCGCATTGATCGGCCGCAGCCCGATCGCGGTCAGCCGCTTCTGCAGCCATTCCGGCGACGGGCCGTTCTTCACACCGCGCACCAGCCGCAGTGCGAATCCCGGGCACAGCGACGGCGTCGATCCGAAATCGAGGGCCACCTTGACGGGACACGGAAACGTACCCTTCACCGGCTTCGGCGTGCGTTCGAGGAATTTGCCGATACCGGTCGCGCCAAGATCGCGCGCGATGCCGGACACGCCGGTGCAGTCGGCGCGGTTGGGCGTGAGATTGATCTCGATGATCGGATCGTTGAGGCCCAGCACTTCCGCGAACGGTACACCCACCGGCGCATCCGCCGGCATTTCGATGATGCCGGAGTGATCGTCGGAGAAGGCGATCTCGGCGCCGGAAATCAGCATGCCCTGACTTTCGACGTCGCGAATCTTGCCGACCTTGAGCGTGATGTCTTTCGCCGGAATGTAAGTGCCGGGAAGTCCGAGCACCGCCTTCATGCCGCCGCGCGCATTCGGCGCACCGCACACGATCTGCAGCGGCTTGCCCTCACCCGTATTGACCATGCAGACCCGTAGCCGGTCCGCATTCGGATGCTGCACGGCGGAGATGACCTCGACCACCTTGAACGGTGCGTATTTCTCGGCCGGATTCTCGATCTTCTCGACCTCAAGTCCGATCATGGTGAGCTTGTCGGCGATCGCCGGCAGCGGCTCGTCGGTCTGGAGATGCTCTTTCAGCCAGGACAGGGTGAATTTCATGGCGCGGTCTCGAATATCGCTTACGGCCAGATCAGCATGATCGGGAAGCTGATGAAGACAACAATGGTGAAGTAGATCGTGGCCTGATTGCAGAGCCGATAGAGCTCATGCTTGATGATCAGCTCGCGATTGACGCTGGCCTTTTCAAGCTGCGCCACCCGCCGCACCGACAGGCAACGCAAGCAACCCAGCGCTATCATAAGATAGACGATAATTTCGGAGCCGATGACGATCTCCTCGATCCGATGCTGGGCCAGAAGCGGCGCACAGATGCCGAGCCCGGCGATCATCATCGAAACATGCGTCAGGAGTCCGGAGGCCTTGGTGTCCAGAACCTGGAACGCGGTCGTGGTCGCGTCGACACCCTCGCTGTCCCACTTTGCCAGGACTCGCGCATACGAGGCAGCCTCTGCGTCATCCAGAGTGTTGGTGACCGCGGCAAAAAGGCCGGTGAGTCCGTCCTTCGGCTGTCCGGGCGCGACCATCGTCAGTTGCTCAGCCCTCCCGCGAGCGTCGGGAAATCGAGCGGGCGGAATCCGTAATGCGACAGCCAGCGCATGTCCGCTTCGAAGAACGGCCGCAGGTCCGGCATGCCGTATTTCAGCATGGCGATGCGGTCGATTCCCATGCCCCAGGCAAAGCCCTGATACTCGTCGGGATCGAGCCCGCAATTGCGAAGCACATTCGGATGCACCATGCCGCAGCCGAGAATCTCCAGCCAGTCCTCGCCCTCGCCGAAGCGGATCTCGCCCTTGTCGCGCCGGCACTGAATGTCGACCTCGAGCGAGGGCTCGGTGAACGGAAAGAACGACGGCCTGAACCGCATCTTCACGTTGTCGACTTCGAAGAATGCCTTGCAGAACTCCGCCAGGATCCACTTGAGGTGACCGAGATGCGCGCTCTTGTCGATGACCAGGCCCTCGACCTGATGAAACATCGGCGTGTGCGTCTGATCGGAATCGCTCCGGTAGGTGCGGCCGGGAATGATCACGCGGATCGGCGGCTTCTGCGACAGCATGGTGCGCACCTGCACCGGTGAGGTATGCGTGCGCAGCAAGAGCCGCGAGCCGTCCGGCTTCGGATTGAAATAGAAGGTGTCGTGCATTTCCCGCGCCGGATGGCCTTCGGGGAAATTCAGCCGCGTGAAGTTGTAGTCGTCGGTCTCGATGTCCGGACCCTCGGCCACCGCGAAGCCCATATCGGCGAAGATCGCGGTGAGCTCGTCGATCACCTGGCTGATCGGATGGATGCGGCCGGTCTCGGTCGGGCTTTCGCGCACGGGGAGCGTGACATCGACGCTCTCGGTGGCGAGGCGCGCATCGAGCGCCGCATTCTTCAGCGCATCCCGTCGCGCGGTGAGCGCTGCGTTCACGGCATCCTTGAGGCCGTTGATCGCCGGCCCCCTGGACTTGCGCTCCTCCGGCGTCATGGCGCCGAGCGTCTTCAGCAGCGCCGATACCGATCCGCTCTTGCCGAGCGATGCGACGCGCACCGCTTCCAGCGCAGCCTCGTCGGCGGCTGCGGCGATGTCTGCGAGGACCGATTGCTGAAGTTGCTCGATATCCGACATGACGAGTCTCACTTGCTCGTCATGGCCGGGCCTGTCCCGGCCATCCACGTCTTGTGTTGCGACAGGAAAGGCGTGGATGCCCCGCCTGCGCGGGGCATGACATCATCAGTCCTGCGCGGGCAGCGCTGCCTTGACCTTCTCGACGATGACCTGGAACGCCGCCGGCTCGCGGATCGCGAGATCGGACAGAACCTTACGGTCGATTTCGAGCCCGGTCTGGTTCAGCCCGTTGATGAACTGGCTGTAGTTCAGTCCGAACGGACGGACAGCGGCATTGAGGCGCTGGATCCAGAGCGCGCGGAAGGTGCGCTTGCGCCGCTTGCGGTCGCGGAAGGCGTATTGATTGGCCTTCTCCACCGCCTGCTTGGCGATCCGGATGGTGTTCTTGCGACGGCCGTAAAAGCCCTTTGCGGCCTTCAGGACCTTCTTGTGCTTGGCGTGGGACGTAACGCCCCGTTTGACGCGAGCCATGGCTGATCTCCTTTAACGAAACACGGAATTTGCAGAAACGAAGAAAGACGGTGGCGGACGGCAATCAGCCGTTCGGCATCCAGTATTTCTTGATGTTTTCCCCGTCGGCCTTGAACAGGACGCGGGTGCCGCGAAGATTGCGGATCTGCTTGGTGGTTCGCTTGATCATGCCGTGACGCTTGCCGGCCTGGGCGGACACAACTTTCCCGGAGCCGGTGATCTTGAAGCGCTTTTTAGCGCCCGATTTGGTCTTCAACTTGGGCATTTAGCTCTCCTGATACGGCTGACAGACGGCAATAGCCGAGCGTTCGCCGAAAATGGCTCGAAAAACGAGCGTTTGCTGATTGAGCAAGTGTCGCCGCCACGGCAGCCCTAACAGCCGGGCGACGAGCGGCCGGGTTATGGCAGAGAGGCCCATTTTAGGCAAGTCCTGTGGGGCTTGGGGCGATGCGACGGCCCCCAGGGGTGCGGAGAGCGCCCGGATCAGGGCTTTTTAGTCTCCGGCAGGGGCGGTCGGGCCGTCGGCACGATGTCAGGGGCCAGCACGGCCCCGGCGCGCGGCAGCGCGCGCGGGGTACACGGCGCCTTACCTTGGCGCCAAAATCATAATCATCTGGCGGCCCTCGAACCGGGCGTCCATCTCGACTTTTGCGAGGGGCGCCAGGTCGGTCTTGACGCGGTCGAGCAATTGCGTGCCGAGCTCCTGGTGCGCCATTTCCCGGCCGCGGAAGCGCAGCGTCACCTTGACCTTGTCGCCTTCGTCGAAGAAGCGCTTCATGGCCCGCATCTTCACGTCGTAATCGTGGTCGTCGATCATTGGCCGGAATTTGATTTCCTTGACCTCGACCACCTTCTGTTTCTTGCGGGCTTCGGCGGCCTTCTTCTGCGCCTGGAATTTATACTTGCCATAATCCAGGAGCTTGCAGACCGGCGGGTTGGCGTTGGGAGAAATCTCGACCAGATCGAGCCCGGCCTCAGCAGCCTTCGCGAGCGCATCCTGAATCGGAATAGCGCCGAGATTGGTTCCGGACTGATCGATCAGCTGAACCTCGCGGTTGCGGATCTCCTCGTTGACGCGCGGACCGTCCTTCTGAACGGGGAGCGCGGCCTTCATTGGACGACGAATGGAAAATCTCCGTAGCTGTTGCGATAAACCGGCTGGTGCAGCGCGCATTCAAGGCGGTCGGCCAAGCGTCCGCATCCAGCGATGGCCGTCAAGATCGGGACAAAACAGGGCCAAGTCAACGGCAGACCCTGCCAAAACCTGCGAAATCCGGCAGATTTATGCAAATCTCGACGCTATCGGGCCGTATTTTTTCCGCCCACGAGCCCCGAATAGAGCCGCAACGTCAGGTCGCTGACCGCCGGCTGATTGAAATGCTCGGTCACCCACTGGCGACCGCGAACGCCGATCGCCGCCTGCTGGGCGGGCGGCATCGAAAAGAGCCGGATCAAGGCCGCGGCCAGCGCCGCCGCGTCGCCGGCGGAAAAACGCAGACCCGTCATCCGGTCTTCCGGCACGATCGGCGGCGCCAGAACCGCATCCGGACCGGCACCGAGGTCGGAGACAATCACCGGCCGCTGCATCGCCTGCGCTTCCAGAATCGTACGCTGCAATCCTTCCGTCTGGATCGCGGCCGAGACCACCACCGATGCGGCGGCATAGGCAGCCGGCATATCGTCGACCGGACCGATCAACCGCACCACATCGGTCAGCTCGCCGGCCAGCACCTGGTCCCAAACTTCCCCGCCATAGCTGCTGTTGCCGCCGGACTCGCCCACGACAATGAATGTGAAATCCTTGAGGCCCATCTCCTTGAGACGGCGCGCCGCCTGGACCGCGACATGGTGCCCCTTCCGCCGCAACATTCGTCCGACCACCAGCACGACCCTGTCGCCAGCGGTCACGCCGAACGTCCGGCGCATCTGCTCCAGGCGCTCCGACGACATCAGCGAGGGATCGAACAGGCCCAGATCGACACTGGCCGGCACCACGTCGATCCGATCCGCCGGCACGCGATAACGCTCGCTGATCATATCCGCGAGCTGGTCGCTGACAGCGACGATCCGGTCGCCGCGCGCCATCACGCTGTTATACAATCGCTTCAAGGCATTCTGTTCGCGGAAGCCCTTGTACCAGCTGGTGACAAGGGGAACGCGCGTCAGCTTGGCAGCGACCAGTGCGCTCCAGGCCGGCGCCCGCCCGTGAGCATGGATGATGTCGCAGTTTCGGTTGCGCACGACGCGCGAAATCAGCGCAGCATTGCGCGCCATGATTGCCGGATTTTTGCTCGCCACATCGGCGTAAATGAATTCACCGCCCGCCGCGGCGATGCGTGGCTCAAGACGTCCGCCGCGCGACATCACCAGAGCGCGATGACCGGCGGCTGTGAGGATGCGCACCAGATCGACGGCGCCCATCTCGGCGGCGCCCGCCTGCAAGGTCGGCACCACCACCAGAACCGTCAGCGGGCGAAGTTGAGTCACGACGCTGCGGGCCTGCACAGAAGCGGTTGCCGTTTCGTCAGCGGCGGTCTCCATCCTTCGCGCTGCGGAACGGGAATTCACATTCGGCCTCTTCTGCAGTCGGTCTGCGGCGCACATGCAATTGCGCCTGACGCGATCTCGCTGACGGAATGCGGCCTGGGAAGCCCGATCACGCATCGACGTGATAAGACTTCTCGGGTCGCGAGGCAAACGTGTTGCAGGATATCGTCGCCCGATGCGAGGCTGCATCCTTCTTTGGGGCGAAAAGATGATTGGGAGACCGGCTTGGCCATCAGTGACGTAGAATTGACCGCGATCGAGGTTGGCGAGGACAATCTGCGCCGAACGATCGCGGTCCGGCGCCGCAGCGGCCGCGGGCCCGCGCTGTTCTGGATTGGCGGCTTCAAGTCCGACATGAAGGGCACCAAGGCCGAAGCGCTCGACCGCTGCGCCGCCGAGCAAGGCCGCGCCTGCATCCGTTTCGACTATTCGGGCCACGGCGAATCCGGCGGCGCCTTTGCCGACGGCACCATCGGCCGCTGGCTGGAAGAATGCCGCGCCGTTTTCTCGCAGTTTTGTGACGGCCCAACGATTGCGGTCGGTTCGTCCATGGGCGGATGGATTTCACTGCTGCTGGCGCGCGACATCCGGGCCGGCAACACGCCCGGCGCGAGTACGGGCACCGGATCGCTTGCCGGGCTCGTGCTGATCGCGCCGGCCGTTGATTTCACCGAGGTGCTGATGTGGCAGAAGATGACGCCGGAGATCCGGCAGCAGATCGAGACCACCGGCTCCTGGCAGCGGCCGTCGGACTATTCCGACGAACCCTATCTGATCACCCGGCAATTGATCGAGGACGGACGAAATCATCTGCTGCTTGGCGGACTGATCGAAACCGGCTGCCCGGTCCGCATCCTGCAGGGCGTCAAGGACGACGACGTTCCGTGGGAACATGCGGTGGCGCTTGTTTCCCGAATCGCGCGCGACGACGTTGTGCTGACACTGGTCAAGGATGGCGATCATCGGCTGTCGCGGCCGGAGGATATCGAGCGGCTCTTGGCGGCCATCGGTGAATTCAGTTAGACCATCCAGTTAAAGCATATGCATCACTTTCCGGGCAGGCAACGCAATGAGCTACAACACGATTCAAGTTGAAACGCATGGGCGGGTTGGACTGATCCGGCTGCATCGGCCGCAAGCGCTGAATGCGCTCAATTCCGAACTTGCTGGCGAACTGAATGCCGCCATCGCCGCGTTCGAGGCCGATGCCAATATTGGTTGCATGGTCATCACCGGATCGGACAAGGCGTTTGCCGCCGGCGCCGATATCAAGGAGATGGCCGGCCAGAGCTACATGGATACGTTCATGGACAACTTCGCCGCCGGCTGGGACGCGGCGGCGCGCGCGCGCAAGCCGGTGATCGCTGCCGTCGCGGGCTTCGCGCTCGGCGGCGGTTGCGAACTGGCGATGCAATGCGACATGATCATTGCCGCCGACAACGCGAAATTCGGACAACCGGAGATCAAACTCGGCGTCATTCCCGGCATCGGCGGTACGCAGCGTCTGACCCGCGCGATCGGCAAGGCCAAGGCGATGGAGATGACGCTCACCGGCCGGATGATGGACGCCGCTGAGGCCGAGCGGTCCGGGCTGGTCGCGCGCGTGGTGCCGCTCGCGTCACTGATGGACGAGACGATGAAGACCGCAACCACGATCGCATCGATGTCGCTGCCGGCGGTGATGATGGCGAAGGAAGCCGTGAACCGTTCGTTCGAGACCACGCTGGCCGAAGGCGTGCTGTTCGAACGCCGGGTGTTTCATTCGCTATTCGCAACGGCGGACCAGAAGGAAGGCATGGCGGCATTCGTCGACAAACGGCCGGCGAAGTTCGAGCACAAGTGACGGCGGCACGGGCGCGCGTTACTTCCGCACGCAGATCACCCGCACCACTGCATTCTTTGCCGCCGCGACATCGCCACGGCCGGTGACGGGCGCCACGCCGGCGCCTTCCAGGAATTTGCGGATGCTGGCGGTCGGGACAAACGAGGCCTGGCCGGCGCTGGCTCCCGGGCCCGCAACGGCCGCCGGCGCGACGTCTATCATCCCGGCAAGGCGGCCCTCGCCATCGAGCGCGGCACCCCCGACGAAGCCGCGCGCCGGCACGCTATCGATCAACACGCGCGCGCCATCGACGCCGCGCAATTTTGCCGGCACCGTCGTGACATTGCGCGCGCCCGCCTGCGACGCCGGCTCGGCGATGCCGACCAGCGTCAGGTCGGTGCTTTTTGGTGGCTCAGCGGAAAACGGCACCGCGTTGAGATTGCGCGCGCCATTGACGCGGATGAGCGCGAGATCCGACGCCGCATCCTCGGCGATCCGGTCCGCACGCCCGACGCCTGCGACAACGATACCCTGACAATCGTCGGTCAGCTGGCGCTCGGTGACGACGTATCCGCGCGCGCCGACCACGATGCCCGAGCCGTAGCTGACGCGCCGCGAGGTCGACGCCGTCGCAGGATCGCCGAATGGCAGGTACGAACTGGTGATGATGTCGACCAAAGGCAGCATGATGGTTTCCATCGCCTGATCGAACAGGATGGTCAGCCCGCGCGCCTCGTTGTCTTTGAGATAAACCCGGACGTGAAATTTCTTCAGCCCCTGCAGTCCCGAGAGCGAAAAAGAATTGGCCTGGATCGCATTCTGCTCGACGCGCCGGTTCGACGGCCGTCTCTTCATTTCGTCGAACAGATCCTGCAGCGCCGCGCCTGCCATTTTCTCGCGGAAGGTCTCGATCTGGATTTCGCCGCGCGTTGACGACCAGCGGGTGCCGACGGTGCCAATCTCGGTATTCGGCACGAGCTTCGACGGCACGCCAAGCCGCACGCCCGGCGTTGCGATGTCCTCGACCAGTTCCCAGCCGTTATAGTCTTTGCGGCTACGCATCGAAGCAGCGAGACTTCGACGCTGTTCGGGCGTGAGGATGCCGGTGTCCTCGAATTTGTTGCGCCGCTGGAAGGCGCGGACGGCCGCGATCGCACGGTCCCCGAAATCGGTATCGATCGACCCCGACAGGTCTCCGGTCCAGATCAGGTCGGACTGGATCGCGATCCGTTCCGCCACCGCAACCGCCGCATAGGCCGCGCGCTGCTCCGGCGTGGCGGTGGCAACCGCAGCCGCGGGCTTTTCCGTCTTTGCGGCTTTCTTGTCGGATTTCTTGTCGGTTTTTTTGGCGGCCTTTTTAGCAGGCGTCTCGGCGGGCTTGGCTTTCGCCTTGTCCTTGGCCGCCCCAGGCTGTGAGCCGGTCGGGACCTGAGCCGCCGGCGTCTGGGCGTGTGCCGACGCCTGCGAGAGCAACGCGAACGCGATCGCCGTGACCCACGCAACGGCACGCATGTCAGCCAACACCCCTAAGCCACCCTTGTCGTCCTATGATGACCGCGCAATTAGGAATTGCGCAAGGCCTTGACGGGCACCCTGCCCCGAGACGCAGAATGGGCGCGTGAATTGGGAGCGAAGGCGATGCTGAGCCGGGAGGAACTGGAGCGTTATGCCCGCCACATCGTGTTGCGGGACGTGGGCGGGCCTGGACAGGCGGCGCTGAAGCGGGCGCGGGTGCTGGTGATCGGCGCCGGCGGGCTGGGTGCGCCAGTCCTGTTCTATCTGGCCGGCGCCGGTATCGGCACCATCGGGATTGTCGACGACGACCTGGTTTCGCTCTCGAATTTGCAGCGGCAGGTGCTCCACACCACCGCCGATATCGGCGACGCCAAGGTCGATTCGGCGGCCGCCGCGATCGGGCGCCTGAACCCGCATGTCTCGGTTGAACGCCATTCGGTCCGCATCACCGCCGGCAACGCGCTGGAGTTGATCGCGCAATACGATCTGGTGATCGATGGCTCGGACAATTTCGCGACCCGCTATCTGGTCTCCGACGCCTGCTATCTGGCAAAGCGGCCGCTGGTCTCCGGCGCGATCGGAACCTTCGATGCCGCGCTCACCACCTTGCGGGCGCATGAGCGCTCGCCGCAAGGCGAACCCAATCCGACCTATCGCTGCCTGTTTCCGGAACCGCCGCCACCGGGGTCAATTCCCGCCTGTTCGGAGGCGGGAGTGCTGGGCGCTTTGCCCGGGATCGCCGGATCGATGATGGCGCTGGAGGCGATCCGCGAGATCGTGGGTTTCGGCGAGGGCCTGGTGGGGCGGCTGCTGATGATCGATACGCGGTCGATGCGGTTCGAGTCGCTGAGCTATGCCTGGGACAGCAACAATCCGCTGTCGGGAGACGCGCCCAGCATCACGGATCTGACGATCCACGAAAAACTTTAGCCCGAAGTCGCCCGCGCCTCTTTCATGCGAGTGACGACACGTCCTGCGATCATCAAAGCTGCGGCTTGGTCCAGCTCGCGACCGTGACCGCGCCTTTCATCACAGACCATTTGGCGTCGTCGAGCGAGTTCGGGACCAGACGGTAGCAGGTCGCGGGCGAGCCCTGTTTCCACGAGGTACAGAAGCCTTCCTTGACCACCTTCCAGGTGCCGACGGTCTTCTCGGGCTGCTCGCCGGAAGCCTTCTTGAGCGGCTCGCGCGTCGCCTTGCCGTCGGGCGTAAACACCATGGTGAAGCGCTGGCGCGTGGTGGAGGTGGCGACAAACGGCTTGCCGTTGAAGAACGCGGCTTTGATCTCGTCTCCGGTCAGCGCCTGTGCGTACGCGGGCGCATATAGAAACGGGAGCAATGCGAGAGATACGAGAGCGCGCATTGGGAAGCCTCCGGCGAAGTCGATTTCGGCCATTCTAGGCCCGGAACCGGCGGGGCAAAAGCGCAACAACGTCACACGGGAACCCGTTCCGCCGGATTGGTTAAGGCGCCGCGATCCGGCACCCTATCAAGGAAAGGCCCGTCGGGCGCACAAAAATCGGGACCGATGACCGGCCGGCAAGACCGGTCAAAGCATCGACGGCAAGACCCGGTCCGGCGGTTTGTGCCCGTCCATGAAGGTCTTGATGTTGATGATGACCTTCTCGCCCATGTCGACGCGGCCCTCGACCGTTGCCGAGCCCATATGCGGCAGCAGCACGACCTTGCCCTCGCGCGCCAGCTTGACCAGCTTCGGGCTGGCGGCAGGTTCGTGCTCGAACACGTCGAGGCCGGCGCCCGCGATCTCGCCCGCGGTAATCATGCGGATCAGCGCGTTCTCGTCGATCACTTCGCCGCGCGCGGTGTTGACGACATAAGCGTCGGGGCGCAGCAATTTCAGCCGGCGCGCCGACAGCAGATGATAGGTCGCGGGCGTGTGCGGGCAATTCACCGACACGATGTCGACACGCGCCAGCATCTGGTCGAGGCTTTCCCAATAGGTGGCGCCGAGCTCTTCCTCGATCTGCGCCGCCACCCGGCGGCGGTTGTGATAATGGATCTGCAGCCCGAACGCGCGGGCGCGCCGGGCCACCGCCTGCCCGATCCGGCCCATGCCGATGATGCCGAGCCGCTTGCCCCAGATGCGGTGGCCAAGCATCCAGGTCGGCGACCAGCCGGTCCAGTCCTGGTCACCGGTCAGGATCTGCGATCCCTCGGCAAGGCGGCGCGGCACCGCGAGGATCAGCGCCATCGTCATGTCGGCGGTGTCCTCGGTGAGAACACCCGGCGTATTGGTCACGGTGATGCCGCGCTGAAGCGCGGTCGCGACGTCGATATTGTCGACGCCATTGCCGAAATTCGCGATCAGTTTCAGGTTCGGCCCGGCATGGCTCAGCACGGCCGCATCGATGCGGTCGGTCACGGTTGGAACCAGCACGTCCGCGACCTTGACCGCCTCGGCGAGGTCGCTCTGGGTCATCGGCTTGTCGTCGAGATTGAGCCGCGCGTCGAACAATTCCCGCATGCGGGTCTCGACCCGCTCGGGCAGCTTTCGCGTCACGATCACCAGGGGCTTCTTGCGGTTCGACATGTCTCGGTGCGAGCCTTCGGCATTTCTTCGAGCGGCGTTGTGCGATGCCGTTCAGGCCTCCTTAACCGGCCTCCCCGACACTGCGCCGTTCCGTATCCAGCGTCTTCGTTCCCATGTAGCAGATGACTGTAGCAAGACAAACCATCCGACCGGGCGCACTCGCCACCATCTTTCTGGTCACCATCCTGGGCTCTGTCTCGGCTCCACAGGTCTGGGCGGCCGGCGAAGTCGCGGCCGGCACCGCCAGCGGTCTGCCGGTACCGCGCTATGTCAGCCTGAAATCCGACCGGGTGAATGTGCGCAGCGGGCCGACCAAGGATCACGACGTTGCCTGGGTGTTCACCCGGTCCGGGCTGCCGGTCGAAATCACCGCCGAATTCGAGAACTGGCGCCGCATCCGCGATTCCGAGGGCTCGGAAGGCTGGGTCTACCATTCGCTGCTGTCCGGCCGCCGCACCGCCGTGGTGACCGCGCGCGACAAGGATCAGCTCATCGCGGTGTCAGACAGCCCTAAATCCGAGAGCGAGGTGACGGCCCAGCTCCAGCCGGGAGTCGTCACCCAGGTCAAACGCTGCGACGGGAAATGGTGCCGGGTCAACGGCAAGCAGTTTGACGGCTGGGTGCCGCAGGAACGCCTCTGGGGTGTCTATCCGAACGAGAAGGTGGACTGATCCGGCACCTGAGAGTGGCCGGCGAAGCCGGCCCTCGAAGGGCGGCGCCACTCACGGGTCCAGCCGCATCGGCAGACCGGCTTTCGCCATGTGCTCCTTGGCCTGCCGGACTGTGAATTCCCCGAAATGGAAGATCGACGCCGCCAGCACCGCGGTGGCGTGACCGTCGCGGATGCCTTCGACCAGATGATCGAGCGTGCCGGCGCCGCCCGAAGCGATAACCGGAACCGGCACCGCATCGGCGATGGCGCGCGTCAGCGGAATGTTGAAGCCCTGCTTGGTGCCGTCGCGATCCATCGAGGTCAGCAGGATTTCGCCGGCGCCGAGACTGACGACCTCCCGGGCATATGCGACCGCATCGATGCCGGTCGGCTTGCGGCCGCCATGGGTGAAGATTTCCCAGCGCGGCGTTTCGCCGGGGCCGGACACCGTCTTCGCATCAATCGCGACCACGATGCATTGATCGCCGAATTTCTCCGCAGCCTCGCGCACGAAGTCGCGCCGCTCGACCGCCGCGGTGTTGATCGACACCTTGTCGGCGCCGGATTGCAGCAGCACCCGAATGTCTTCCACCGTACGCACACCGCCGCCAACCGTCACCGGCATGAAGCAGGCCTCTGCCGTGCGCCGCACCACGTCGAGCATGGTGCCGCGATTTTCATGGCTTGCGGTGATGTCGAGGAATGTCAGTTCGTCCGCGCCCGCCGCGTCATAGGCGATTGCCGCTTCGACCGGATCGCCGGCATCGCGCAGATCGACGAAGTTGACGCCCTTGACCACGCGTCCGTCCTTGACGTCGAGGCAGGGAATGATGCGGACCTTGAACGTCATGTTCGCGCGCTCATGCGCCCTTCGCTGCGCGGATCAGCGCCAGCGCCTCGGCGGGATCGAGCCGTCCGTCATAAAGCGCGCGTCCGGCAATCGCGCCTTCCAGCTTGCTCGCGCGCGGATGCAGCAGCGACTTCACGTCGTCGATCGAGGCAAGTCCGCCGGACGCGATGACGGGAATCGAGACCGCATCCGCCAGCGCGATGGTGGCATCCCAGTTGATGCCCTTCAGCATGCCGTCACGCGCAATGTCGGTGTAGACGATCGCAGCAACACCGGCATCCTCGAAGCGCTGGGCAATCTCCAGCGCGCTCAGCTCGGAGGCTTCCGCCCAGCCCTGCACTGCGACCTTGCCGTCGCGCGCATCGAGTCCGACCGCGACGCGTCCGGGATAGGCTGCGGCAGCGGTGCGAACGAAGGCGGGATCGCGGACCGCCGCGGTGCCGATGATGACGCGATTGACGCCCTTGTCGAACCAGCGTTCCACCGTCGCCATGTCGCGAATGCCGCCGCCGAGTTGCACGCGGATATTGGTCGCCTCCAGAATGCGATCGACTGCGCGCCCGTTCACCGGTTTGCCGGCAAAAGCACCGTCGAGATCGACGATATGCAGATATTCGAAGCCCGCACGCTCGAACGCATGGGCCTGATCGGCCGGGTCGGTATTGAATATTGTGGCGCGCGCCATGTCGCCCTGCTGCAGGCGAACGGCCAGGCCGTCTTTCAGATCGATGGCAGGAAACAGGATCACGATATGCTGCCTTCACCCTCCCCCTGTGGGGAAGGTCGATCGCCGCGCGAAAGCGAAGCGATCAGAGTGGGGTTCAAGGCTTCCATTTCAGGAAATTGGCGATCAGCGCAAGCCCGAGTTTTTGGCTCTTTTCCGGATGGAATTGCGTGCCCACCATATTGTCGCGACCGACAATGGCCGTGACGGGCCCGCCATATTCTGCCTCCGCAATCAGATCGCCGCGGCTGGCCGGCGTCAGCTGGTACGAATGCACGAAATAGGCATGCAGCCCGTCGTCGCCGGTGGCGATGCCATCCAGCAGCGGATGCTGCTTCTGCGCGAGCAGCGTATTCCAGCCCATATGCGGAATCTTCAGCGCCGGATCGGACGGATGGATGCGGTCGACCTCGCCCGCGATCCAGCCCAGCCCCTCCACCACTTCTTTCTCGTGACCACGCGAGGCCATCAGCTGCATGCCGACGCAGATCCCGAAGAACGGCTTGCCGCGCTGTCCGACCTGCTCATTCAGCGCCTCGACCATTCCCGGCAGCGCATCGAGGCCGCGGCGGCAATCGGCAAAGGCACCCACGCCCGGCAGCACGATCCGGTCGGCACGCGCGATCCGATCCGGGTCGCTGGTGACGACGATCTCGCCGTTCAGCGCATGTTCGCGCGCCGCGCGCTCGAAAGCCTTCGCCGCGGAATGCAGATTGCCGGAGCCGTAATCGACGATGGCCGTGGTCATTCAAGTATCGTCATGCAGGTCTGGTCAGGATGATGTGTATCACGGCCAGCGATCGGGCTCGGGGAAAGAGCCGATCACGCCGGACGCTTCGTGGCGTGGATAGGACGCGCGCAGCGACGGCGCGACAGGACCGCGCACCACGCTCGCCGCCTGTGCCGGCGGTGGCGCGGCGTTCGGCCGCGCACCGGCCTGCCAGTTGACGAAGAAGCGGCGCTCGGCATCGTCCTGATTGTCCGCGATCACAACGCCGACATTCGTCCAGCCGCGCAGCTTCAGGGTCCAGCGGCGCAGCGTCGCGCCTTCAAGCCCGACCAGAAAGGCCGGCGCTACAAGGATCAGCGTGCGCCATCCGCTGCTGACGCCGGCATAACGCAAGCCTATTTCGAGCAGAATGATGAGCGCGACGAACAGCACCGCGGCCAGCCACAGCCGGTGCCGCAGCATCCAGAAAAACGACAGCAGGAAACCCCAGACATAGAAGCCGTCGCGCACGAATGTGAAGCGCGCAGGGTCCGGCGCATTCTCGCCCTTTCCGAGCGGCGGCTGATGAACGGTGTAAACGGCCATGTGATTCTTGGTCCTGTTTCCGCGCGTGCCGCTCTAGATGCCGTCATCCCGAAGTGCGAGCGCAGCGAGCCTCGAAGGATGCACGGCCGATGCGGCACCACTTTGGCCGCCGCCCTTCGAGGCCGTTGCTTCGCAAAGGCACCTCAGGGTGACGGGGATAGATACATCACCCGCCCAGACTGCCCTTGGTCGACGGAATTTCGCCCGCCGCCTTTGGATCGATCGCAAAGGCCGCACGCAACGCGCGCGCAAGCCCCTTGAAGCAGGACTCCGAGATATGGTGGTCGTTGGACCCATACAATGTCTCGACATGCAGCGTGATGCCGGCATTCATCGCGAAGGCCTGGAACCACTCATTCACCAGCTCGGTATCGAAGGTGCCGATCTTGTCGCGCCCGAATTTCACCTTGAACACCAGAAACGGCCGCCCCGAGACGTCGATCGCGACGCGGGTCAGCGCCTCGTCCATCGGCAGATGCACGTCCGCGTAGCGGGTGATGCCCTTCATGTCGCCCAGCGCCTGTTTCACCGCCTGGCCGAGCGCGATGCCGACGTCTTCAGCGGTGTGGTGGTCGTCGATATGCAGGTCGCCCTTGGCCCGGACCGTGAGGTCCATGCGCGAATGCCGCGCCAGCAGGTCCAGCATGTGATCGAGGAAGCCGATTCCGGTCGCGATATCCGAGCGGCCGCTCCCGTCGATTGCGACCTCGACCGCAATGTCGGTTTCCTTGGTTTTGCGCGCCACCTGGCCTTTGCGCATGATTTTAATGTTCCGGTTGAGATTTCGGGGCCTTTTAACAGGGGTCCCGCCATTCTGCCACCGGCGTCCTGCCAATTTGCAAAGACCGCCGCTCGTCCCTAGATCACCGTTCGCACAGGGTTAATCCATATGTCCTCAGCCGAAACGTCGCCGGTCTGGCACGGCACCACCATTCTGACCGTCCGCAAGAACGGGATCGTCGCGATCGGCGGCGACGGCCAGGTGTCGGTCGGCCAGACCATCATGAAGGCCAACGCCAAGAAAGTGCGGCGGTTGGGGAAGAGCGACGTGATCGGCGGCTTTGCCGGCGCCACCGCCGACGCCTTCACGCTGTTCGAGCGGCTGGAATCGAAACTCGAGCAATATCCGGGTCAGCTCCTGCGCGCATCGGTCGAGCTGGCGAAGGACTGGCGTACCGACCGCTATCTGCGTCGTCTGGAAGCGATGATGATCGTCGCCGACAAACAGGTCTCGCTGGTTCTGACCGGCAACGGCGACGTGTTGGAACCCGAATCCAGCATTGCCGGCATCGGCTCGGGCGGCAACTACGCGCTCGCCGCCGCCCGTGCACTCGCCGACGGCCCACTCTCGGCCGAGGAGATCGTGCGCAAGTCGCTGGATATCGCCGCCGATATCTGCGTCTACACCAATCGCAGCATCACCGTGGAAACGCTTGATGCAGCCTGACCTGCGGCAGATCGGCTTCGTTCCCGTGCAGGCGGATCATTACCCGTTGCTGGAGGCTTGGCTCAACGCACCGCACATGCGGGAATGGTGGGGCGATCCAAACGAAGAACTCGGGTTCATCCGGGACATGGTCGAGGGTCGCGACACCACGCGTCCGTTCCTGATCGTGCTCGACAACGAGCCGATCGGTTACATCCAGTACTGGTTCATCGGCCATCACCAGAACGAACAATGGGTGAAGGACCATCCCTGGCTGATGGATTTACCCTCCGACACCATCGGCGTCGATCTGTCGATCGGCGATCCGCTGAAATTGTCGCGCGGCATTGGCTCTGCGGCGCTTGCGGCATTCGTGCGCATGCTTCGCGATCAAGGACACGATACGATCATCATCGATCCGGACCCGCTTAACACCCGCGCGGTGCGTGCTTATACCAAGGCCGGTTTCCGGCCGGTGCCGCATCTCGAAGGCCGAACCGACGGCGTACTGATCATGCAGCACCACGCGTTTGCACACGAGTTGACATGACCGACTTCTCTCCCCGCGAAATCGTATCCGAGCTGGACCGTTTCATCATCGGCCAGCATGACGCCAAGCGCGCGGTCGCGATCGCCCTGCGCAACCGCTGGCGGCGCCTGCAACTCGACGACAAGCTGCGCGAGGAGGTGCTGCCGAAGAACATCCTGATGATCGGCCCGACCGGCGTCGGCAAGACCGAGATTTCGCGGCGTCTGGCCAAGCTTGCGGGCGCGCCGTTTCTCAAGATCGAAGCCACCAAATTCACCGAAGTCGGCTATGTCGGCCGCGACGTCGAGCAGATCGTGCGTGACCTGGTGGAAGTCGGAATCGCGCAGACCCGCGAGCGCAAGCGCAAGGACGTGATGGCGCGGGCCGAGGCCGCGGCCGAAGACCGCGTGGTCAACGCGCTGGTCGGAGAGAATGCGAGCCCGGCAACCAAGGAATCTTTTCGCCGCAAGCTGCGCGCCGGCGAACTGAACGACAAGGAGATCGAGATCGAAGTGTCGTCCGGCGGGGGTGGCATGCCGATGTTCGATATTCCCGGGATGCCCGGCGCGCAGATGGGGGCGATCTCGATCGGCGACATTTTCGGCAAGCTCGGCGGCAAGTCGAAGACTCGCCGAATTACGGTCGGTGAATCGCATGACGTTCTGGTCAACGAGGAAGCCGACAAGCTGCTCGATACCGAGACCCTGGTGCAGGAAGCGATCCGCGTGGTCGAGCAGAACGGCATCGTGTTCCTCGACGAGATCGACAAGATCACCGCGCGTGACGGCCGCGTCGGCGGCGACGTGTCGCGCGAGGGCGTGCAGCGCGATCTGCTGCCGCTGATCGAAGGCACCACCGTGTCCACCAAGCACGGGCCGGTGAAGACCGACCACATCCTGTTCATCGCCTCGGGTGCGTTCCATGTGTCGAAGCCGTCGGACCTGCTGCCCGAATTGCAGGGGCGCCTGCCGATCCGCGTTGAATTGAAACCGCTGACGCGGGAGGATTTCCGCCGGATCCTGACCGACACCGAAGCATCCCTGATCAAGCAATATATTGCGCTGATGGGAACTGAGGGCGTTACCCTCGAGATCACCGACGACGCCATCGATGCGATCGCCGATATCGCCGTGCTGGTGAATACCAGTGTTGAGAATATCGGCGCGCGACGCTTGCAGACGGTGATGGAGCGGGTGCTCGACGACATCTCCTTCACCGCGACTGACCGCAGCGGCGAGACGCTGACCATCGACGGCGACTACGTGCAGAAGAATATCGGCGACCTCGCCCGCAACACCGATCTCAGCCGCTTCATCCTGTAGAGCGCGGACAAGCTCGCGCTCCGCACCCGCGGTCACTACCACTTGCGGACGACGAAGCGCGAGCCCGTGGGCTCGTCCGCCGTCCCGGGCGATTAGCGGGACATCGCGGGCGGCCTGACCTGATTGCCGTCGACCGAGGCCCTCCAGCCACACTGCCGTTGCTTCTGCGACCCGGCCAGCGCCACAGCCCCCGTGCGCGTTGACACTCATGGTCAACAAAATGTTATATTATAACATCACTGGGAATGGGGGACGTTGTTATGGCTGCTCGCCGTGTTGCTGCTATAGCGTTGTTATCGCTGCCGGTTTTTGAAACTCCGGCGATCGCGCAATCGGTCGAACTGCCTGCGATTACAGTGACCGCAAGCCCCATCGTTCGCCGCGCCGTTCGCCCGGCACCCACGCCCGGCCCGCGCGAGACCGCGCCCGATACGCCGTTCGATGCCGCGCCGCCGCCTCCCGCGCCGGAACTCTACCAGGGCACGCTGCCGATCGTGGCGGACCAGTTTGCGACCGTCACCCTGATGCCGCGCGGCGAAATCGATCGGTCCACCGGGCAGACGCTCGGCGAAATCCTGCAGGAAAAGCCCGGCATCACCTCGTCCGGATTTGCGCCGGGTTCAGCCAGCCGCCCGATCATCCGCGGTCTGGATAATTACCGGGTTCGCATCCAGGAAAACGGCATCGGCTCGAGCGGCGTCTCGGAACTCGGCGAAGACCACGGCGTGCCGATCGATCCGCTGGCCGCGCAAACGGTCGAGGTCATCCGCGGACCGGCAACGCTGCGTTACGGCTCGCAGGCGATCGGCGGCGTGGTCAATGCGGAGAACAACCGCATCCCCACCTCGATCCCGGGACGCGGCCTCGCGCTGGAGGGTCGGGGCTCGATCACCACCGTCGATCGCGGCCGCGAAGGTGCGGTCCTGCTCGATGCCGGCGGCGGAAACTTCGCCGTTCACGCCGACATCTGGGGCCGCAATTCCGGCGACTATCAGATTCCGTCCTATCCGTATCTGTTTCCGGAACAGCCAGCGCCCTTCGTCAGCAAATGGCAGCCGAACTCCGCGCATCAATCGAGCGGCAATTCGATCGGCGGTTCGTATGTGTTCAACCAGGGCTATTTCGGCTTCGCCTATACGAATTTCGAGAGCAAGTATCAGGTGCCGGGCCAAGAGGCGACCGAGACCCGCACCAACATCGACATGAAGCAGACCAAGCTCACCAGCAAAGGCGAGTTTCGTCCGGACGGCAGCGTGGTCGAAACCATCCGCTACTGGTTCGGCGCCACCGACTACAAGCATGCCGAAATTGCCGATGAAGGCGGCTTCTATGGCGAGCAGCAATATTTCCTGAGCAACCAGAAGGAAGGCCGCGTCGAGGTCCAGTTTCATCCCTTCGACTTGCGCTTTGCCGCGCTCACGGTCGCCCTTGGCGTGCAGTCGAGCCGCGAAAAACTCGATGCGCCGGGCCTCGAGGGGGGATTGTTCGATCCCAACACCACGCAAAGTGTTGCCGGTTACATCTTCAATGAATTCCGCTTCAACGCCACGCAGCGCATGCAGCTGGCCGGCCGCATCGAAAGCAACACCGTCAAAGGCACCGTCCCCGACCTGTTCGTCGATCCCGACGCAAACATCTGGCGCAACCGCTCGTTCGCGCCACTCAGCGGCTCGGTCGGCTTCCTGCAGGACCTGCCGGGCGACCTGGTCGCGGCTGTAACCTATCAGCATGTCGAGCGCGCGCCGCGCGCGCCGGAATTGCTGTCGCGCGGTGTGCATGAAGCCACCGGCACCTTCGACATCGGCAATCCGAATCTCAACACCGAGCTTGCCGATTCGGTCGAAGTGAGCCTTCGCCGCGCGACCGGCCCGCTGCGTTTCGAGGCGACCGCGTTCTATACCCGCTTCAACGGCTTCATCTATCGAAACCTGACCGGCCAGACCTGCGGCGAGGATTTCGCAAGCTGCGGCTTTGGCAATGGCGAGGAACTGGCGCAGGCGGTGTACGACCAGCGCGACGCCACCTTCCGCGGTGCCGAAGTGCAGGCGCAGTATGACGTCGCACCGATCCTGAACGGCGTCTGGGGCATCGACGGCCGCTACGACATCGTGCGTGCCACCTTCACCGACGGCACCAACGTGCCGCGCATCCCGCCGCAGCGGCTGGGCGGCGGCGTCTATTATCGCGACGGCAACTGGTTCGCCCGCGTCGGCATGCTACATGCCTTCAACCAGAACAACGTCTCCGACTATGAAACCCCGACCGGCGGCTATGACCTGCTGAAGGCCGAGCTCAGCTACTCCACCAAATGGGCGGGCGATCGCAGCGGCCTGACCGAGCTCAAGTTTGGCGTGGTCGGCGACAACCTGCTGAACGACGACGTTCGTTTCGCGCAATCGTTCAAGAAGGACGAAGTGCTGCAGCCGGGCCGTACCGTGAAGGTGTTCGCGACGGTGAAGTTCTGATTCGGAAGTGGCGGGCCTGGCTTTACCGGTCAGGCTCGCGCAGCTTTCTCAGCCGCACATACAGCGCGCCTTCGCCGCCATGACTGGCGGCGGCGGCATCGAAGCCGATCACCATCGTCCGGAATTCCGGCAGCGCCAGCCACAGCGGCACCGCGCGCTTGAGCACGCCGCGATCGCTCTCGCCGCGACCGCCCTTTCCGGTGATCACCAGAACCACGCGGCCGCCCTTCGATTGGGTCCGGCGCAGGAAGCGTAATAGCACGTCATGCGCTTCGGCTTGCGTATGACCGTGCAGATCGAGTCTCGCATCGATGCTGTCGTGGCCGCGCGCGATCTTCTGCCTGGTCTTGCGATCGAGCGCGACAATGGGCGGCGGCATTTTCGCGACGGGTTTCGCAACCGGCGCGGCCGCGACGCGCTTCAGCGGTTTCGGCATCTTGAGTGGCTTGGGTGGCTTGGGTGGACTTGGCGCCAGTTCAGGAACGGCGACCGCAACCACCGGCGGCTTTCGCTTGCGCAACGGCCGCACCGAGCGGGCGACCCCGTCCCATAGCGCCATATCGTCCAAGGAAAGCCGCCGTCCCCTGCGGCTTTCGTCCGCGGTCATGACGACGGCTTGCTCGCAGGTTTGGTTGCCGGCTTCGTTGCAGGGCTGCCGGCCGGGGTCGACGAAATCGGCTTCGGAAACGGATTGCCGTTCTTCGCGGCCGGCGCACGAGGCTTGGCCGACGGAGCGTCGCCTTTGGTCTGCGCGGTCGCGCCGGTTTGCGGCTTGGCCGCCGGGACAGGCTTGGCGCCGGGCTTCGCATCCGGTTTCGGATCTGATGCGGCCGCCTGAGGTTTGGCTTGCGGCTTCGCTTGGAGCTTGGGCGGCGGCGTCGCTTCAATCCTGGGGGCTGGATCGCTTTTCGGCGCAGGCTTGGGCGTTGGCGCGGGATCGCTCCGCGCGGTGGATTGCGGTTTGGACCTGGGGTCGGGCTTGGGCGTCGGTGCGGCGACTGCGGGCACGGCAGCCGCGGGCTTCTCGTCCGGTTTGGCTTGCGGCGTCACGCTGGCGACGACACTGGTGTCTTTCGGCCGCGGCTGCGGCAATGGCATCCCGAGCGCCTCATCGTCTGGATCGAGCTCGTTCGGAAGCAGCATCACGAATTGACCGGGATGCTTGAAGCGGCCCGCCGCCCGCGCTGCCTCGTCGCCCGCACCGAGATAGATGTCGCCGCGGGCCGGACCGACAATCGCACCGCCGGTATCCTGCGCAATCAACAGTCTTCGAAACCAGGTGTCGGGCTTCTCGCTCACGATCGGCAGCAATGCGTTGACGAAGACCGGCATGCCGTAGGTGTGGATCCTGCGGTCGACCGCGAGCGAACGCGCCGCCGACAGAGAAATACCCTGCGCACCGATCGCCTCGTCATGTTCGCCGAGATCGGTTTCGCGGAAGAACACATAGGACTTGTTCATCCGCCGCAGCTCTTTGCCCTCGTCCGGATTCTTCTCCATGAACTCGCGGATTTTCTGCATCGAGATTTCTTCGCGAGTAACAATGCCGCGCTGCACCAGCACCGAGCCGACCGCGAAATACGGGTGACCGTTCTTGTCGGCATAGTTCAGCCGGACCACCTTGCCGTCTTCCAGGCGAACGCGAACCGAGCCCTGGATTTCTGCGAAGAAGCCGTCGATCGGATCCTTCAGCCAGACGATTTCGAGGCCGCGGCCGGCGATCGCGCCATCCTCGATCTGGGCGCGATCGTAATAGGGCGCGCTGGACCGTTTGACCGTCCGCTTGCCGGCCTTGCCCTTGCCGCCGGAGCGCCGCAGCCGTTGCGTCACGAGATTGGGCGGACGCGCATAAAGCGGCGTGGTGTAGATATCGCTCGGCCAGCGGGCGCCTTCGACCACCGGCTCGTAATAGCCGGTGAAAAATCCGTTCGTTTCGCCCTCCGCAGACAGCCGGATCGGGCGGAAATTCTGCTCGAAGAAATGCCGCGCGCCGGTCTGATCGAGCGGGACCGCAGCGACCGCGCGGCCGCAGACCGAAAACAGCGCGCCATAGGTTTCGCCGCGCGTCGCTCTCGCTTTTTCCGAACTGCGCAGGATCGGCTTGCAACTTGCCAGGAAGGTCGAGAATGCTTCGGCGTGATCGTCTTCGATCCAGCCCTTGACCTCGTGCCAGGCCATCCCTTCGAAGTCGCTATTGGGAATCTTCAGCGGGTGCGCCTTGCTGGCGCGCTTCTTGGCAGACTTGGTTTTTTTCTTGGACGAGGCGGCGCCGGTGGTCTCGGCCTCCGAGGCGGAAGAAGGCTGCACGAGAAGCAGCGGGGCCGCGGCAATCGCGAGACCAAGGGCAAGAGCGAGACCGGCGTACCGGACCGGGCGCGCCTTAAGACCCCTCAATATTCGCCGACGGACCCCAGTCAAACCAAGAGAACCCCGCTAATTCAGTTCACCCCGATCACTGCCCGGCTTCGGTCGCCACCAGCTTCCAGTTCGGATCGCGTCCGGTCACGTCGCGGGCGAAGGTCCAGACATCGGTGACCTCGGTCACCCTGTCGGGACTGCCATCGATCACATTGCCGGCCCGGTCGCGCGTCGCCGAGATCAGCTGCGAGACGAACCGGACGGTGACCTGCGCAGTATTGCCGCGCAATTCCGCCCCGATGATGTCGGCGGTATCGAGCGACACGAATTTGTTCTCGACCGACTCGCCCTTGGCCTCGCGATCGCGAATCGCGGCTTCGAAGCCGTCATAGACCTCGCGCGAGAGCAGCCCCTTGAGGCTCTTGCGGTCGCCTGCGGCGAAAGCACCCACGATCATCTCGTAGGCCTGGCGCGCGCCGGTGACGAAATGTTTGGCGTCGAAGCTGCGATCCGCCCCGGCAATGGCATCGAGCCCGGTGGCGACGGCGCTGCCCTCATCGGCAATGCCCTTCCAGCGATCCGGAGCGGGTTCCGCCGGGCGCGCCACGGATTCGGCGTTTCGGGTCGGCAGGGTAACGACCTTGTCGCTGGCCGGTGCCCGCGCATCGCGGGCGGAATACGGGTCATAAGGCGGCCGCTCACGTCCGGTGCGCTGGCCGAGCACGCTGCGCAGGCGAATGAAAATAAAAATCGCCAGCGCGAGAAAGATGATGGTGTAGATGTCGAACACGTCGCGAATGCCTTTGCAGCCCGGGACAGACGGGGCCGCCGCGTCAGCCCGAAAGCGGAAGAGGCGCCGACCGAGGCTATAATCTAAGCACGCGGCCGGTCTTAGCCATAGGTCGCTTCGAACCAAAAACTGAGCTTCGAGCCGATTTTAGACGAACCCGGCCGCAAAGGCCAACACGAGACCGCGATTGGGACGCGCCGATGCCGGTCGGAAAACTCATCCTGTTCGGACTTTTAGGCCTGGTTGTGGCCGAGGTTGCGGTTTTTCTAACCATTGCGTGGCTATTCGGCTCATTCGTCGCGGTCTTCGCCCTGCTGGCGACCTCGGGCTTCGGAATGCTGGTTCTGGCGCGGATGGGCCGGCGACTGGCCGGGCGCCTCGCGGACTTATTGTCTCAGGGCGGCTTGTCTCAGCGCGGCTTGGGCGTAGCCGGCGCCCGGTCCGGCGGGCTTCTCACGACGCTGGGCGGGCTGCTCCTGGTCATGCCGGGCTTTATCACCGATTGTGTGGGATTGCTGCTGCTGGTGCCGGCGATCCAGCGTCGGTTGATCGACCGCGCCCCGACCGGCCGGCCCCGGCCGACCAGAGGCGTTATCGAACTGGACCGCAGCCAGTGGCGCGACCTGCCCGACCGGCACATCGAGAACGGCAGCGACCAGCCCCCCAAGATCCCGCCCAAACGCCGGCGGCGCTGATCGCCGGCAGCCTTTATGGAAGAGATATAAGCTGAGGCACCGGGGCGCCGCCCATCCTTGTTCGCCTTCGAGGCGTGTGTTAGCCACACCGCCGCACGCGCTCTTTCGCGGCGCGCAACACCGACTGACGCAGGATTGACGATGGCGAACCCGACCAATGGCGGCCCGCACCCTTCCGACGAGCAAGTGGCCCCCCCGCAGCTCAACGTGCTGGCGCAATATGTGAAGGACTTCTCGTTCGAAAATCCGAATGCGCCGCGGTCGCTGCAGCCATCCAACGAGCAGCCCCAGATCAATATCCAGATCAACGTAAACGCGTCGCCGCTGCAATCCGATTACGAGATCGACCTCAAGATCGAGGGTAAGGCGGAGCTCGGAAACTCGCTGCTGTTCGCCTTCGACCTCGTCTATGGCGGCGTGTTCCGGATCCAGAACGTGCCGCAGGAAAGCATTCATCCGGTCCTGATGATCGAATGCCCGCGGCTGCTGTTCCCGTTCGCGCGCGAGATCATCGCGTCGGCGGTGCGCAATGGCGGCTTCCCGCCGCTCTATATCGATCCGGTCGATTTTGTGGGGCTGTATCGCCAGAAGCTGGCGGAGCAGGCCGCAGGCCAACAGCAACCGAGCTGACCCTTGCGGTCATGGCCGGGCTTGACCCGGCCATCCATCGCCTCGATTCCATTTTGCGTTGTTGATGGATGCGCGGATCAAGCCCGCGCATGACAGGATCAATTGGTTACGCCGTAACCTCGCCACACTGCGGCATCGCCCAGCGTCGCGACAAAAGCCGCATGCGCGATGCGCTCCTCGTCGCTGATCCGAGGCGGCAGCGGCGTCGGCCGTACGCGGCTGGCGATCTGACCGCCGACCGTCACGATGCGGCTTCCGGTCGCGACCAGACCAAGCGTGGTCTGCCGCGCATCGGTCAGCTCGATATAGACTTCGGCCAGCAATTCGGCATCCAGCAGCGCGCCGTGCTTGGTGCGTTTCGAGTTGTCGATCTTGTAGCGGGCGCAGAGATCATCGAGCTTGTTGGACACGCCAGGATGCTTGCGGCGGGCGAGCATCAGCGTGTCGATGATGCGGTCGCGCGCGAACACCGGACGCTTGGCGAGATCCAGTTCTGAATTGATGAAGGCGAGATCGAAATAGCCGTTATGCGCGACCAGCGGCGCGTCGCCGACGAAATCGAGAAACTCTTCGGCGATATCGTGAAACAGCCCGTGCTGCCGCAGAAACTCGATCGACAGCCCGTGCACATTGAAGGCTTCGATCGGCATGTCGCGCTGCGGATTGACGTATTTGTGGAACGTCCGCCCGGTCGGAAACCGGTGCAGCAGCTCGACGCAGCCGATCTCGACCAGCCGGTGGCCCTGAACCGGGTCGAGGCCCGTGGTTTCGGTATCGAATACGATTTCGCGCAAGATGGTCCGCCTGCAGTCCGAATCAGCGTTTCGGCGGCATGTTAACAACCTTCGCCAGGATGTCCCGCACCTGCAGACGTGCCTCTTCGATGCCGTGCCCGCTATCCACGATGTAATCGGCCCGCTGCCGCTTCGCGGCATCGGGGGTCTGCTTGGCGAGCAGCGCCTCGAATTTTTCCACGGTCATGCCGGGCCGCTCCAGCACTCGCTGCCGCTGAATCTCCGGTGCCGCCGACACCACCACCACGGCATCCACGAGCGCGTCGCCGCCGGTTTCGAACAGCAGCGGAATATCGAGCACGACCACGGGCGCACCCGCTGCACGGGCCTCGGCGAGAAAACGGTCGCGAGCCTGCGCGACCAGCGGATGCACGATCGCCTCGAGCCGCTTCATCGCATCGGGCTTGCCGACCACCGCCTGCGCCAGCAGAGCGCGATCGACGCGGCCGTCGCGTGTGGTCCCCGGAAACGCAGCTTCCACCGGCGCCACGGCCTCGCCTTCATAAAGCGCATGCACGGCTGAGTCGGCGTCATGCACCGGCACGCCTTCTTGCGCGAACAGCCGCGCGGTGGTCGACTTTCCCATTCCGATCGAGCCGGTCAGTCCGAGGACAAACATCTCTATCCTGTGGTCATTGCCGGGCTTGACCCGGCAATCCATCGTTGCTGCGCAAAACCTGTATTTGTCCGATGGATGCGCGGGTCAAGCCCGCGCATGGTGGCAAAAGCTATTCTTTCAGGAAGCCCTGCTGCCGCAGGAATGCCAGCAGCGGCAGCAGCGGCATGCCGAGAATGGTGAAGTAATCGCCTTCCACCCGCTCGAACAAATGCACCCCGAGCTTTTCGAGCTGATAGCCGCCGACGCTCTGGGTTACCGACGGGCCGGCCGCTTCCAGATATTCCTCCAGGAACTTGTCGGAGAAATTCCTCATCCGCAGCCGCGCGGTATCGACCACCTTGAACAGCACCGACCCGTCCTGCACCAGCGTCACCGCCGATTGCAGGGTATGGCTCTGTCCGCGCAGCATCCGCAATTGTGCGCGCGCCTCGTCGCGATCGGCCGGCTTGTTGAATCGCACCGAGCCCATTGCCAGCGTCTGGTCGGCGCCAACCACGATCCGCGATGGCAAGTTGAACGACACCGCACTGGCCTTTTCCCAGGACAGCAGCAGCGCCAGTTCGTCCGGATCGCGCTTTTCGCCGAGCGTGCGCTCGATCGCCCGTTCGTCGATCTGCGCATGCACGATCTCGATCGGAATGCCGGCCGCACTCAGCATGGTGCGCCGCGCCAGGCTTTTCGACGCCAGAATAAGCGGAGCCGGAGCGGACCAGAACTGCATCTAGAGTAACGGAGCGCGTCGCTTCTCGGCGAGAAGCTGGAGCACGGCCGCCGCGGTCTCCTCGATCGAGCGGCGGGACACGTCGATCAGCGGCCAGTTGTGACGACCGCACAGCTTGCGGGAGAAATTGATCTCGTCCGCGACCGCCTGCCGATCGATATAGGACGCCTCGTTATGGTGAGCCTTCAAACCGAGAAGCCTGTTCTGCCGGATCTGCACGATGCGTTCCGGGCTCGCGAATAACCCCACCACCAGAGGCTTCGTCAAGGCTTCGATCTGGGCGGGAACCGGCACGCCCGGCACCAGCGGATAATTTCCGGTCTTCACCCCGCGATTGGCGAGATAGATCGAGGTCGGCGTTTTCGAGGTTCGCGAGACGCCGACCAGCACCACATCGGCTTGCTCGAGATCATCGATATGCTGACCGTCGTCATGCAGCATGGTGTAGTTGAGAGCGTCGATGCGCTTGAAATATTCGGCATTCAGGGTGTGCTGGGCGCCGACCCGCGGCGTGGTCGTCGCTCCGAGATAGGACTGGAACACCCGCAGCACCGGTCCGAGGATCGAGCGGCAGGGCAGGCTCAGCTCCAGACATTTCTTCTCCAGCCGGTCGATCAGCTCCTCGTCCAGCAGTGTGTAGAGGACGATCCCCGGCGCCTCCTCGATCTCGGTCAGCACCCGGTCGAGCTGCTTCTGGGTGCGGATCAACGGATAGACATGCTCGATCGGCGAGATCTGGGCATACTGGGCCGCGGCCGCATGCGCGACGGTGGTCAGGGTCTCTCCGGTGGAATCGGAGACCAGATGCAGATGGAAATAGCTCGGATTACGATGCGGCAAAGGAGGGCTCAGACCGGGTATATACACGGGACGATATGTGCGGCGCTGGGGAGAAGGCCATGCCGTTGGGCAAAGCGCAAGGCGATCGGCCGGCCGGGCGGTCCATTGCTCCACATGGCTGGCCGGTTGGACAGAATTCGGGAAATTGCCGATGCTGGTGTTGAAAACGGGACAGTCGACGGCTCCGGCGCGGTAATTGCGCCCGACAAGCCTTACGAGTCAGTGACTTGCCACCTGTTGATGGATGTGAACAAGCGCAGGCGAAAAGTGGGGATGTGTGCAGAAGCGATGAGCAAAGCTGCAACAACGAGTCGTGAGTCCAATCAACCGCGTAATAAAAACTGAACTGAAGATTCTAAGACTCTTTTAAGGGAAGGATGCCTGCGGTGAGTGCCCTTGTGAACAAACCTCTCCTGAATGTGCTGAACGGTCAGCGCGCTAAAGTTCCGCCCGTCTGGATGATGCGGCAAGCGGGCCGCTATCTTCCCGAGTACCGAGCAACGCGGCAGCAGGCCGGTTCGTTCCTCGATCTGTGCTTCAATCCCGAGCTGGCTGCCGAAGTCACCCTGCAGCCGATCCGCAGGTTCGGGTTCGATGGCGCCATCCTGTTCTCGGATATTCTGGTCATTCCCTATGCGCTGGGCCGCAAGGTCGATTTCGTGGCGGGCGAGGGACCGAAGCTCGAGCCGATCACCGAGCCGCAATCGGTCCGGCAGATCAACCGCGAGGTCGATCACGGGTTGCTCGAGCCGGTCTATCAGACGATCCGGCGGGTCAAGCCGCAACTGCCCGAGCATGTGACGTTCCTCGGCTTTTGCGGGGCGCCCTGGACGGTCGCGACTTACATGATCGCGGGTCACGGGACGCCCGACCAGGCGCCGGCCAGGCTGTTCGCCTACCGGCATCCCGATTCCTTCGACGAGCTGATCAATCTGCTGGTGAAGGCTTCGGCCGAATATCTGATCCAGCAACTAAAGGCTGGCGTCGATGCGGTGCAGATCTTCGACACGTGGGCTGGCGTGCTGCCGCCGGAGGAATTCGCGCGCTGGTCGATCGCGCCGACCCGGCGGATCGTGCTTGCGGTGCGCGACGCCATTCCGGATGCGAAGATCATCGGATTTCCGCGCGGCGCGGGCGCGACGCTGCTGCCGTATGTCACCGAAGTGCCGGTCAACGCGGTCGGTCTCGACTGGATGATCGACAAGACCTTCGCGCGCGAGCGCATCCAGCCGATCAAGCCGGTGCAGGGTAACCTCGATCCGTTGGTGCTGATCGCCGGCGGTGAAGCGCTCGACCGGTCCGTCGACGATGTGATGCGGGCGTTTTCGGACGGCCCGTTCGTCTTCAATCTCGGTCACGGCATCACGCCGGAAACGCCGATTGCCCATGTCGAGCAGATGCTGCGGCGGGTGCGAGGCGGCTGATGCCGGCGAGATCTGCGACCGGCACCGTGATTCTGCGCGCGTCGATCGCTCTGACGATCACAGCTGCACTCGTCTTACTGCTGTTCTGGTGGAACCCGTCCGGTCTGTATCTCTGGCTGAAGTCTCTCCACGTCATTGCCGTCATCGCCTGGATGGCGGGCATGCTCTATCTGCCGCGGCTGTTCGTCTATCACTGCGAGGCAGAGCCGGGTTCGAAGCAATCCGAGACCTTCAAGGTGATGGAACGTCGGTTGCTGCGGGCGATCATGAATCCGGCCATGATCGTGACCTGGGTGGTTGGCCTGTGGCTGATGTGGTCCGCCGGTTTTCTGAGCAGCGGATGGATGCACGCGAAACTGCTGCTGGTTGCCGCGATGTCGGCCATGCACGGGATGCTGTCGCGCTGGGTGCGCGACTTTGCCGCCGACCGGAATCTCCACAGCCAGAAATTCTACCGTTTTATCAATGAGGTACCGACCCTCTTGATGATCGTCATTGTCATCCTGGTGATTGTGAAGCCGTTCTGATGTCAAGATCTGGCGGCGATGCGGCAGGATAGCCACTTGCGGAATCGGGCGTCTGTCCGTATTCTCAGTCATCCCCCCGAACGCAGGCGGATGCCCGACAGCGCCATCGGTACACCCGTAAGGGCGCAAGCATCGGCCGGGACGTAATGCCCGTCAGCCAGGTCTCTAAAACTCCAGACTTTCGGCACGACCCTCCGGCCAAGACCTGCGGACTCCTCTCCTGAATCGCTGCCGCTGTTTCGATTTTTCGTCTGGCGCCGGTGATCCTCATCCCAAGGACTGCCCCCTATGCGGGAAGTAAAGCTTCAAGACCTCAAGACCAAAACCCCCGTCGAACTTCTCTCCTTCGCCGAAGAACAGGAGATCGAGAACGCCAGCACGCTGCGCAAGCAGGAGTTGATGTTTGCGATCCTCAAACAGCTCGCGACCAAGGAGATCGACATCGTCGGCGAAGGCGTCGTCGAAGTGCTGTCCGACGGCTTCGGATTTCTCCGCTCGCCGGAGGCGAATTACCTGCCGGGCCCGGACGACATCTATGTCTCGCCCTCGCAGATCCGCCGCTTCGGCCTGCGCACCGGCGACACCGTCGAAGGCCATATCCGTTCGCCGAAGGAAGGCGAACGCTATTTCGCGCTGCTCAAGGTCTCGACCATCAATTTCGAAGATCCTGACAAGGCGCGCCACAAGATCAATTTCGACAACCTGACGCCGCTTTATCCCGACGAGCGGCTGAAGATGGAACACGACGATCCGACTAAGAAGGATCTTTCGGCGCGCGTGATCGATATCGTGGCGCCGATCGGCAAGGGCCAGCGCGCCCTGGTGGTAGCTCCGCCGCGCACCGGCAAGACCGTGCTGCTGCAGAATATCGCGCACGCCATCACTGCCAATCATCCCGAATGCTATCTGATCGTGCTTCTGATCGACGAGCGTCCGGAAGAAGTCACGGACATGCAGCGTTCGGTGAAGGGCGAAGTGGTGTCGTCGACCTTCGACGAACCGGCCACGCGTCACGTCGCCGTCGCGGAAATGGTGATCGAAAAGGCCAAGCGCCTGGTCGAACACGGCCGCGACGTGGTGATCCTGCTCGATTCGATCACCCGCCTCGGCCGCGCCTACAACACCGTGGTGCCGTCATCCGGCAAGGTGCTGACCGGCGGTGTCGACGCCAACGCGCTGCAACGGCCGAAGCGCTTCTTCGGCGCCGCGCGCAATATCGAGGAAGGCGGGTCGCTTACCATCATCGCGACCGCGCTGATCGATACCGGCTCGCGCATGGACGAAGTGATTTTCGAAGAGTTCAAGGGCACCGGCAATTCCGAGCTCATCCTCGACCGCAAGGTGGCCGACAAGCGCACCTTCCCGGCCATGGACATCACGCGGTCCGGCACCCGCAAGGAAGAACTGCTGGTCGAACCGCAGGTGCTCAAGAAGATGTATGTGCTCCGCCGCATCCTCAACCCGATGGGCACTATGGACGCGATGGACTTCCTGCTCGACAAGCTGCGCAACACCAAGAGCAACGCGGAATTCTTCGAGAGCATGAATACTTAAAGAGCAGCCGGTCCCGTACCGATACTGCGAAAAGCCGGGCGATGTGCCCGGCTTTTTTGTTTCGATGTGTTATGTCGGCATGGCGATGCAGGCCAATCGTAATTTCGGATTCTAGTTCCAGTCTGAAGTTGCGGAGCAACGCGGCGATGTTTCGCGCGGTTCGGGCGATCATGTCGCGTGCGCCTGCGCGGCCGATGCCTTACGGTGCGATGCGCACCATGAGGCTCACAAACGGGAAAGCGGCATGCACCTGATCGGCCGGGCCAATGCCAGTCGCGACCGTAAGGATTACGACCGCACCATATCGGATTACAGCGAAGCGATCCGCCTCGATCCCAGACAATGCCGGCATTCATAAGGTGCCGCCCTTTCGGATGCGATCAAGGGCCGCGACCTGGCGAAGATTGCGCTCTCAGCGGCAAAGCCTGTGGACAGCCGGAAGCCATAACGCCCCACCTCGCCTCACCGAGTCTTGACCCGCCCGGATTCGCGACAAGTCCGCCGTCCGTGGTAAAACGGTGCGGCGAGTGGGAGGGCTCCAATGGGTCGCGGTTCGATTCTCGGAATTGCGTTGCTGGTCCTGATGTCGTCAGTTGCCGTCGCGCAGAAGAACGATCAGAATCTTTGCGCCGGCGAGACCGGGACCTCCGAAAGCCGGGTGGCGGCCTGTACGCGTTTGATCGCGGCAGGACGGACCAAAGGTGACGCGCTCGCCGATCTCTACGTTTATCGGGCGTTTGAGTTTTACACGCACCTGAACGACTATGACCGCGCCATCGCCGACTACAATCAGGCGATCCGCCTCAATCCGAAATCCGCCACGGTCCATCGCAGCCGCGGCAACGCCTTTATCCAGAAGAAGGACATCGATCGTGCGATCGATGACTTCTCGACCGCCATTCGCCTCGACAAGAAATATGTCGATGCGTACATCTCACGCGGCGATGCCTATCACGGCCGCGGGGATTACGATCTCGCCATTGCCGATTACAGTGCGGTGATCCGGCTCGATGACAAGAACGCACTCGCGTATCACAGCCGTGGCAATTCCTATCACGACAGCAAGGATTACGACCGCGCCATCGCCGATTACAGCGAGGCGATTCGTCTCGAACCGAAGGACGCGACGCGCTATGCCGCGCGCGCCGGTTCCTATGGTGACAAAAAGGATTTCGACCGCGCGTTGAAGGATGCCAACGAGGCCGTTCGGCTCGATCCGAAGTTGGCCGACGCCTATTTCAGGCGCGGCTATATCTACGGAGAGCTGAAGGATTTCAAAAAGTCGATCGCGGAATATGACGCCGCCATTCGTCTCGATCCGGAGATGAATTCGGCATATCAGAATCGTGGTCATTCCTATTGGCAGTTGAAGGACTACGACAGGGCCATCGAGGACTATTCGGCTGCGATGCGGCTTGCTCCGGACGATTCCGGTTTGATCCGCAGCCGCGGCGAGATTTATCTCGTGAAGGGAGATCACGCGCGCGCGTTTGCGGATTTCAACGAGGCCATTCGCCGTAATCCGAAAGATGCGGTGAATTACCGCTCTCGCGGTGAGGCCTATCAGGAATTGAAGGATTTCGATCGGGCGCTCGCGGACTACCGAGAGGCGATCCGGCTTGATCCGAAAGACCCGGAGAACATCGCGCGGCGCGGCGGCGTTGCCTATGACCGGAAGGATTTCGACGCCGCACTGGTTGATTTCGACGAAGCCCTGAAGCTCGATCGCAAGAATGTCTTTACGATCAACTATCGCGGCGTCACCTTGTACGCCAAGAAGGAATACGACAGCGCGCTGGCCGAGTTCAACGAGGTGCTGCGGCTCGACGACAAGCTTGCTGTTGGCTACAGCAATCGCGGCGAGGTGCTCAACGCCAAGCGGCAATTCGACCGCGCCATTGCCGACCTGAACGAGGCGATCAAGCTCGATCCCAATCTCGGTCAGGCATTCAGCCATCGCGGCATCGCCTATCTCGGCAAGGGCGACGTACGGCGCGCGCTTGCCGACCTGAACGAGGGCATCCGGCTCGCACCCAAGGATCCATACACCTATTCGAAGCGCGGCGACTTCTACCATGCGCAGGGCGACAACCAGCGGGCGCTGGCCGATTACGACGCTGCGCTTCGGATCGACCCCAGGCTGAACGAGGCGCTGGAAGGCCGCGAGATCGCGCTCGGTACCACCAGTCGCGGCAACGCTGCCGCTGTCGCGACGGCAGCGACGCCCTCGGTGCCGGCCGGGCCGCAGGCGGCGCTTGGTCTGATGTCACCGCCGGCTGGCGCGGGCGCGGGCAGGCGCGTGGCGCTGGTGATGGGCAACAGTGACTACCGGCATGTTCCGAAGCTGGACAATCCGATCACCGATGCACGGACGATGCGGGACATTCTGACGAAGCTGGGCTTCGAAGTCGTGTATGGCGAGAATCTCGACAAGCGCGCCATGGGCCGTCACATCGGCGAATTCGGTGCGATCGTGCGCGATGCGGATGCCGCGATCGTCTATTTTGCCGGACATGGCTCGACCTTCGGCGATGTCCCTTATGTCGTGCCGGTGGATTCCAAATATGCCAAACTCTCGGATATCCCGTCCGAGCTGATCCAGGTCGAATCGCTGGTCGGCGAATTGAGACGTGCGCGCGGCGTGCGACTGGTGATCCTCGATGCCTGCCGGGACAACGAGCGCGAGGTGGAGCTGCGCCGGCAGGACGCGGTTGCGCGCGGCGCGGCCACGCGCGGCGGCGGCGGCAGCCGCGGGCTGGCGCGGTTGCAAAATCCGGATGGCCTGATCGTGGTCTATTCAACCCAGCACATGACGACGGCCGCGGACGGTGCACCGGGCAGCAACAGTCCGTTCACCGGTGCGCTTGCCAGGCATCTCGTCACACCCGGCATTGACATCAAGGACGTGCTGTTTCGTGCGGGACAGGAAGTGATCAGCAAGACCGGCGGGACGCAGCGGCCCGAGATTTCGATCTCGCTTTATGAGCCTTTCGTGCTGGCGCAATAGGCCACGCGCGCGGCCGCCCTGCGTATTTCACTGTCACATGCGGTGCAATGCTCAGCATAAAATATGAGCGACGGCTGACTCAAATTCGTGCGTGGCATAGGCCCGGTCACTAACGCTTTGGCAACGGCATCCGTGTGAAGTCCATTCCAGTCGAGTGACGCCGGTCATCGATTCGGAATTTCAGATGACACAGACTGTTCAGAAACCGGCGCTCTGGCTTTCAGTGCCGGTTTTTCTCGTCGCGCTGATGGCGCTCGGCCTGCAGCTCGCCGTCGGGTGGACCGTTGCGGTCGGCGCTGCTGCATTCGGTGCAGTGATTGTCGGATGGTTCGCGGAGAACCGGATTTCCCGCCTGCTCGCCGGACTTGTGCGCATTGCGCATGGTGATCGCTTTGCGAGCCTTCCGGATGCGGTGGGCGACGGCAGCGTGCAACTTTTCGGCGAAGCCGCGGAGGCCATGCGGCTGGCGCTGAGCCAGGCGGACAACGTCGCCATCGATCGTGACCGCCGGATCACCGAATCGCGTTTGCGTCAGGCCGGACGGCAATTCATCACGCGGCGCTTCCAGTCGGCGATCGACGATGTGACGCAGGCCTTTACCAGTGCGGGAGAGCGGATCCGCGTGACCGCGGCCGATCTTGCGGTTCGTAACCGCGATATGTCGGACCGCGTCGCCAACGCGTCGCAATCGGCCGAAGCCGCCGCGATCGATGCCGGCAAGGTCGCCGATGCCGCGCGCGAGATGCGCGTGATCGTGCTGCGGTCCCGCCGTTATGTCGAGGCGGCGCGAAGCGCCAGCCACCGCACCGCTGCGGAGCTTCGCCACGCCGACCAGACCATCCACCAGCTGTTCGACGCGGCAAAACAGATCGATGCGGTGATCAAGCTCATACAGTCGATTGCCGGTCAGACCTCCCTGCTCGCGCTCAACGCCACCATCGAGGCCGCGCGCGCCGGCGATGCCGGCCGCGGTTTCGCCGTGGTGGCGAGCGAGGTGAAGGAGCTGGCCAACCAGACGGCCGGCGCCACCAAGGAAATCCGCGCGCAGATTGCCGCCATTCAGAACGCAGTAAGTCAAACGGTGTCGGCGATCGGCGCGGTCGGCACCAGCGTCGAGGCGACCGGCGCGGTCAATCACGATCTGGACGCGATCCTCGAGCGGCAGCTCGAAGGCCTGGACCATATTGGCGATGAGGCCAACCGCGTGGCGACGACGGTGTCGCGCGCGTTGCCCGATATCCAGTCGGCGATCGTCGAGGTGGCGCAGGCGGGGGAATGCGTGCTGGGCACGGCGGACGATCTCGCCTTGCGCTCGCAGACGCTGGTCGGTTCGATCGGCGGTTATTTCAGGGAGCTGGATCATGGCGCGATCCGCGTCGGCATCCTGCATTCGCTGTCCGGCACGCTGACCGCGGCGGAACGGCCGCTGCAGCAATTGCTGGTGATGTTGATCGAGCAGCTGAACGAGGCCGGCGGTCTTCTGAACCGGCCGGTCGAGGCGGTGATCGCCGATCCCGCCTCCGATCCGGCGCTCTACGCGGAACATGCGGAGGCGATGCTGACCGAACAGGACATTGCCGTCCTGTTCGGCTGCTGGCGATCGGCGTCGCGCCATCAGGTGCTGCCGGTGCTGCAGCGGCACGGCGCATTGCTGTTCTATCCGAGCCAGTATGAGGGCGAGGAGCAATCGCCGCATGTCTTCTATACCGGTGCGACACCGCGGCAGCAGGCCTTGCCGGCGGTCGACTACCTGCTCGATCGGGGCAGCCGCCGGTTCATTCTGGCGGGGACGGACGATATCTATCCGCGCACCACGAACGCGATCATGAAGGCATATCTGGCATCGCGCGGCGTGCCGGATAGCCAGGTCATGGAATTCTACGCTCCGTTCGGCGAGCGGTTATGGCGCGAGCCGATCGAGCGCATGGCGGCGTTCGGTGCCCGCGGCAATACCGCGATCGTGTCGACGATTTCGGGCGACGCCAATGTGCATTTCCTGCGCGAATATGCGCGGCAGGCGCTGTTGCCTGTCTTGCTGCCGGTGATGACGCTGTCGATCGGAGAGCGCGAACTTGCCTCGCTCGCGGGTGTACCGATGGGTGGCCATTTTGCCTGCTGGAGCTATTTCGGCGCGATCGACCATCCGGCGAACCATGTCTTCGTGAACCGCTGGCGTAACTTCAAGGGAGCCAATGCCGCGTTGCCCAACGATGCGATGGAAGCGACTCTGATCGGCTTTGCCATGTGGGTGGCTGCGGTCCAGCGCGCTGGAACCACCGATCCGGTCGCGGTGCGCGCAGCGATGGCGGATATGACCTGCGACGCGCCGAGCGGCTTTACGGTGCGGATGGATGCGGTGTGCCAGCATCTGCACAAGCCGGCCTTTGTCGGACGGTTCGACGGCGCGGGCGCCATCGTGCCGGTCTGGGCGAGCGAAGGTCTGGTGCCGCCGGAGCCATGGAGCCCCTGGCTCAAGCGCGCCGGCGAGATGCGGCTGGCGTCGTAACCGCGCAGACCTGGTGTTACGGCCAGAAGCTGCGCTGCGCCCGCATGGTTGGTCCAGTGAGTCATGGCCGCAGCCGGTTCACGGCGTCTTCGACGGCCGCCTGACCTGACTAGCGGGATGATTCGCGGCGTGGGTCAAGCCGACGCGGCGTTGGTGGGATGCGATACGATCTGGTCGGGGTCGGTGACCGGGAGCGAGCACGTCTCGCCGATGCAGATGAAGGCTGCGGCTCCGCTGGCCGCTTCCACCTTCTCCCGCGCCGGATGCGCGTCCGGCAACGCCGCGACCGATGGCGCGCGCACGACCGCGCGGTTGACATAAGGCAGCGCGAGCGCGGCACTCACGAGCGCATTGGCGGCCGCGCCCTCCCCGGTCACGACGATCTCGGCCAGGTTGAGCCGCATGTCGATGGCGTTCAGAAGCGCGACATGCATGAACAGGTTGTCGCTGCCCAGCGACAGCACGCCTTCGATCAGCCGGTCGGCCTGCTCGCGGAAGGCGTGATCGCCGGTGAAGGCGGCCAGCCGGATCAGGTTCTGCGCGGCGACCCCGTTCGGATTGGGTGTCGCGTCGTCGGTGGTCAATGCAGGCCGGATCACCAGGTCCTCGGCATCGTCGGCGGTCAGGTAGTAGGTGCCGGTGTCCGGATTGGCGTAGTGGCGGTTGAACGCCGATTGCCAGGTCAGGGACTGATCGAGATAGCGCCGCTCGCCGGTGGCCTCGTGCAGCGACAGGGCGGCCCTGATCATGAAGGCATAATCGGAGGCGAGACCGGGATAAACCAGCCGCCCCTCCCGCCAGGAATGGCCGAGCCGGTCGCCCCGTGCCATGTTGCGTTGCACAAATTCGAAGGCGCGGGCGGCCAGAGCCACCCAGTCTGGCTTCCAGAAGGCGGTTCCAGCGTTGACCAGCGCCGCGATCATCAGGCCGTTCCAGTCGGCCAGCACCTTGTCATCCAGGCCCGGCCGCACCCGCCTTTCCCGCACTTTCTGCAGCATGGACCGCAGCATGGGGAGTGCAGCATCAATTTCCATGCTGCGCGGTAAACCATTGAGGCGGTTGAGGATATTTTTGCCTTCGAAGTTGCCGTCACGGGCGACGTCGTAATGCTGCGCGAAAAGCGCAGCATTTTCGGTCCCCAAAGTCGCCTCGATCTCCGCCAGCGACCAGACGTAGAACTTGCCCTCTTCGCCCTCGGAATCAGCGTCCAGTGAGGCGTAGAACGCGCCCTCCCCGCGGGTCATCTCCCGTCCGAGCCAACCCACAGTCTCCTCGGCCCGTTCCCGGTACAGCATCTTTCCGGCGCGACCCCAGGCGAGCGCCAGCAGGTCGAGAAGCTGGGCATTATCGTAGAGCATCTTCTCGAAATGCGGCACCAGCCACTTGTCGTCGACTGAATAGCGCGAGAAGCCGCCGCCGAGGTGGTCGTAGATGCCGCCTTCGCTGATTTTCGTCAGCGTCAGATCGACGATGTGGAAGTAGCGCGCCTCCCCGGTTCGCAGCCCTGCCCGCCACAGATTCTCGAACATCGCGCATTGCGGGAATTTCGGTGCGCCGCGCAGGCCGCCATTCACCGGGTCCATCGCGGTGCCGAGCTGCTGCGCCACCTGGTCGAGCTCCTGCCGCCCGACGGTGACGCGATGCGGATGCCGCGCCACCTCGGACAGCCGCGACATGAGCGCCGCGCGGTTCTGCTCGATCTTGGCCGGTTCCTCGCGGAACAGCCGCGCCACTTCCCGCACCACGTCGACGAAGGCAGGCCGGCCGTAGCGCGAGGTCGGTGGAAAATAGGTGCCACCCCAGAACGGCTCACCATCGGGCGTCAGAAACATCGTCAGCGGCCAGCCGCCCTGCTCGCCCAGGTGATGCAAGGCCTGCATGTAGATCTGGTCGATGTCCGGCCGCTCCTCGCGGTCGACCTTGATGTTGACGAACAGCTCGTTCATCACCCGCGCCGTCGCCTCGTCCTCGAAGCTTTCATGCGCCATGACGTGGCACCAGTGACAGGCGGCATAGCCAACCGACAGCAGGATCGGCTTGTTGCTGGCTTTCGCCTCGGCCAGTGCGTCCGGTCCCCACGGCCGCCAGTCGACCGGATTGTGCTTGTGCTGCAGCAGATAGGGCGAGGTCTCGTGCGCGAGCCGGTTTTCGCGACCGAAGTTTTGGGTCGATACGGTGCCGGACATAACGAGCCTCGCGGAGGTGCTGGATCCGACGTTAACGTCTGAGCGCCGCAAATGGCAGTACAGCCATTCCCTTTTTGCGAAGGCAGCCTTCGCCGTTTAGGCATTGCGGCGTCGGGCGACTCGTTTCAAGTGCGGCGCATGGATCCGCTTCTCATCGCGCTTGTGGTCGCCGCCTATCTGCTTGCGGGATTCGTCAAGGGCGTGATCGGCATGGGATTGCCGACAGTCGCGATGGGGCTGCTTGCTGCGGTGATGTCGCCGGCGCAGGCGGCGGCGATCCTGATCGCGCCATCGCTCGCCACCAATATCTGGCAGATGGTGGCGGGCCCTTACCTGCTCGGTCTGATCAGGCGTCTCGGTACCATGTTGCTTGGGTTGTTCGTCGGTGCCTGGCTGGGCAACGGCATATTGACCGGTGCCAATGCCAGGCCGGCCGCGACCGGGCTTGGCATTGTGCTGATCGCCTATGCGCTGATCGGCCTGTCGAAGGTGAAGTTTTCGGTGCCGCGCGCCAGCGAAATCTGGCTCGCGCCGATCGTCGGCGTGGTGACGGGCATCGTGATGGCGGCGACCGGCGTGTTTGTCATTCCCGCTTTGCCCTATCTGCAGGCGATCGGTTTCGACAAGGATGAGCTGGTTCAGGCGCTCGGCCTGCACTTCACGGTATCCACCGTCGCACTTGCGCTGATCCTGTGGGATGGCGGCGCGTTCGATATGTCGCTCGGAACGCTGTCGCTGTTTGCAATCGCGCCTGCGGTCATCGGCATGTATGCGGGACAACGGATGCGCGCGCGCATCAGCGCGGAGAGCTTCCGGGTGTTTCTTTACGTTGGGTTGCTGGCACTCGGCGCGCTGCTGGTGGTGCGGAATTTGGCTTGAGGTGGCGCAGGAGCGCGTGTTCGGAGAACGATTTCGTAAAATCGCCCTGTGTGGCGGTCAATAATGATAACGGCACGACAGGATTTCCAATCGCCGGTCCTTGCCTTTGCCTGTCACGCGATAGACCAGTCTGTGTTCTCCGGTGATGCGACGTGACCACCAGCCCGACAGATCGTACTTGAGCGGCTCTGGTTTCCCGATGCCTTTGAATGGCGATGAAGCGATGTCGCCGATCAACGGGTTGATCCGTTCATGAACCTTTGGATCAACGTCGCGCCACCGCTCATAGTCTGCCCAGGCTTCGGTTGCCCAGGCAATTTTCATTTGAACGCGGACGCGTTCTTGGAAGCGATGATGTCGCGTTCAACGACGTCTCCCGATTTGAACTCATTGAGGCCGCGCTGAAGATGCGCGGCATTGGCCGGGTTGCGTAGAAGGTGCAACGTCTCGATTATGCTTTCGTATTCCTTTTCCGAAAGCATGACGACCGAGCGCTCATTCTGGCGAGTGACCGTTAGCGCGTCGCGATTGTCGCAAACCTCGTCCATGTATTTGGCGAGATTGCTTCGAAGTTCGGTGTAAGACACACGAGCCATAGTGGCCTCAACTGCGTGTTTGACGTACAGAAATAGGTACGTACAAATATACGTACAATCCATTGGATGGTCAAATGTCCGGCTCATCCGACACCATCTACGCGCTGTCCTCCGGCTCGGTGCCGGCCGCGATCGGCGTGGTCCGGATCTCGGGAACGCAGGCTCGCGCCGCGCTTGAAGCGCTGGTCGGACGGGTTCCCGAATCGCGTCGCGCCATGCTGGCGACCATCCGCGATCCAGCTTCCGGCGAGATGATCGACCAGGGGCTGGTTCTTTTCTTCGAAGGGCCGAACAGCGAGACCGGCGAAGACGTTGTCGAACTGCAGCTGCACGGGGGCAGGGCGGTGATCGCCGCCACGTTCGCGGCGCTCTCGCGTATGCCGCGCCTGCGACCCGCCGAGGCCGGTGAGTTTACCCGGCGCGGTTTCGATAACGGCAAGCTCGACCTGACCGCAGTCGAGGGGCTGGCCGACCTGATCCATGCCGATACCGAGGCGCAGCGGCGCCAGGCGGTGCGGCAGCTTCAGGGTCTGCTTGGTGACCGGGCGGAAAACTGGCGGCTGCGGCTGATCGAGGCGATGGCCCTGGCCGAGGCCGGGATCGATTTTTCGGACGAGGCGGATGTCGCGGCGGATGTTGCGGTCCGTGCGCTGGATGCTGCGCGTTTGCTGCAACAGGAAATCGCAGCATTGCTGGCCGACGGCACTCGGGGAGAGCGGCTGCGCGACGGTCTGGTGGTTGCGATCGCCGGACCGCCCAACGCCGGGAAGTCGACATTGCTGAACCGGATCGCCCGCAGGGACGTCGCGATCGTCTCGCCCCATGCCGGGACGACGCGTGACGTGATCGAGGTCCACCTCGATCTGGGCGGTTACCCGGTTACGCTGCTGGATACCGCCGGCATTCGGGAGACCAACGACCCGGTCGAGCGAGAGGGCGTGGCCCGTGCCAGGGACCGCGCCGCGGGCGCCGATCTGATTTTATGGTTAACAGAGACTGAAGGTGCGAATCCGGATTCGGAACCGCTTCCGCCCCCTGGTTCCGGGCAGGATCTCTGGCAGGTGAGGACGAAAATCGATCTTCGGCGCGAGGAACCCGCTGAGGACAAATCTCGGAGCGCGCTCCGGCCCGAGGATTCGCACTTCTACGAGCTTTCAGTGGTATCGGGAGATGGGGTAGATCGGCTTCTGGCCGACCTGGGAAAGTATGCGCGGTCGGTCTTTGGACGAGGCGAACCGGCGCTGGTGACACGGGAACGGCAGCGGCATCTGCTCGAACAGGCCGAATCCGCCCTGAATCGCGCGATTTCCGAGGGCGAGGGTGGCCGCGAGGACACCTTTGCGGAGGAATTACGCGTTGCCGCTCAGGCACTTGGCCGGCTGACGGGCCGGGTGGATGTCGAGGACATCCTCGACAAGATCTTCCGCGATTTCTGTATTGGTAAATAGCGCGTTTACCTTTTCTGATTCGAGTCCAGACTCTTCCGGCAAGGCTCTGAGACTCCTGCGTTTCACGTGAAACCGGCCACCGGAATCGTCGCCGGCGCATCCTGCCTTTTGACGGTGCGGGTCTGCTCCACTACATGTCCGCAGCTATGGATCATCGCTTCGATGTCATCGTGATTGGCGGCGGACACGCCGGCTGCGAAGCCGCGTCCGCGTCCGCGCGCCTTGGCGCAGCCACAGCGCTGGTGACCCATCAATTCGCGACCATCGGCGCCATGTCCTGCAATCCGGCCATCGGCGGACTCGGAAAAGGGCATTTGGTCCGGGAAATCGACGCTTTGGACGGCCTGATGGGCCGCGTCGCCGATCGCGGCGGTATTCAATTCAAGGTTCTCAACCGCCGTAAAGGCCCGGCCGTACGCGGACCCCGCGCCCAAGCCGACCGCAAGCTTTATGCGGCGGCAATGCAGGCGGCGATCCGCCAAACCGCGAATTTGACGGTGATTGAGGGCGAGGCCGACGATCTCCAGGTCCAGGATGGTCGGGTTACGGGCATTCGACTGGCGGATGGCCGGGTTCTGGACGCCGGAGCGGTGGTCCTGACCACCGGCACCTTCCTTCGCGGTCTGATCCATATCGGCGAACGCCAGATTCCGGCCGGACGCGTAGGGGAGGCACCCGCGATGGGACTTTCCGGCGCCCTGGAACGCGTCGGGCTTGCTTTAGGTCGGCTTAAGACCGGGACGCCGCCACGGCTCGATGGCCGGACCATCGACTGGGCGTCGCTGGAGATGCAGCCAGGCGACGAGCCGCCCGAGCCTTTCTCAACTTTGACCTCACGGATCGAGAATCCGCAGATCCAGTGCGGCATTACCCGGACCACCGAGGCGACCCACGCGGTGATCCGCGCCAATGTGCATCGGTCGCCGATGTATTCCGGCCAAATCGATAGCCGGGGCCCGCGCTATTGCCCCTCGATCGAGGACAAAATCGTCCGTTTCGGGGAAAGGGACGGGCATCAGGTGTTTCTGGAGCCTGAAGGGCTCGACGATCCCACGGTTTATCCGAACGGGGTCTCGACCTCGCTGCCGGAAGACGTTCAGCATGCGCTGGTGGCGACGATTCCCGGTCTGGAGCGGGCACAGTTCGTCCGGCCGGGCTATGCGATCGAATATGACCACGTGGACCCGCGCGAGCTCGAACCGACCCTCGAAACCCGCCGTTTGCCGGGGCTTTTCCTGGCGGGACAGATCAACGGCACCACCGGATACGAGGAGGCTGCGGCGCAAGGATTGCTCGCCGGCCTGAATGCGGCATCCCGCGCAAGTGGCGGATCTGGAATCACTTTTGACCGTGCCGAGGCCTATATCGGCGTCATGGTGGACGACCTTGTTTCACGTGGAATCACAGAGCCCTACCGCATGTTCACGTCGCGGGCGGAGTACCGGCTCGCGCTGCGGGCGGACAATGCGGACCAACGGCTGACAGAGAAGGGGATCGGGCTCGGCTGCGTTGGCCCGGAGCGGCGCGACGCCTACCGCGAAAAGGCGAAAGCCCTGACGGAAGCGCGCGAATTCGCCCGCTCGGTGTCGGTTTCGCCCTCCGAGGCGGAGCGGCACGGCCTGAATCTCAAGAAAGACGGCCATCGCCGCACCGCTTTCGAGCTTCTGTCCTATCCGGACGTCGGGCTGGCGGATGTTTCACGGATCTGGCCGCGGCTCGGGGCGCTGCCGGCGAAAGTCGCCGAGCAGCTCGAGATCGACGCCAAATATGACGTCTACCTGTCGCGTCAGACCGCCGATATTGCCGCTTATCGGCGGGACGAAGCTCTCGCGCTGCCAGACGATCTGGATTATGCGGCGATTGTCGGCCTGTCCAACGAGGCCCGGCACAAGCTCAGCACCCACCGGCCCCGGACCATCGGTCATGCCGGGAAAATCGAGGGCGTAACACCTGCGGCGCTCACCCTGCTGGTCGCTCATCTGCGCCGGGGCGGCCGGGCACGCGCCACGACCCTTTGATGGCACGCGGCGGGCCAGCGGCGGCACCTCGCGATCTCGACGCGCGCCTGGCCGCGGACCGCGAACAGGCCCTCGCCCTGCTGTCGCGGACCCTGACCGATTCACGTGAAATACCGCCCGCGGTGCTGGCCCGGCTCGACCGTTTCGTTGAGGCGCTGCTGCAGTGGCAGGCCAAGACAAACCTGGTGGCGCCGTCCACCCTGCCGGAGCTCTGGACCAGACACATCGCGGATTCCCTGCAGCTCCTGCCGCTGGCGCCGAATGTCCGACACTGGGTCGACCTCGGCTCCGGCGGGGGCTTTCCGGGACTGGTGATCGCCTGCGCGCTTGCGGAAAGGCCCGGGAGTATGATCCATCTGGTGGAAAGCAATCTGAAGAAAGCGGCCTTCCTGCGCGAGGCAGCCCGGCTCACCGGGGTGCCGGCCAAGGTGCATGCTGTCCGGATCGAGGACGTTGTGGATGGTTTCGCCGAACCGGTGGAGATCGTGACCGCCCGGGCGCTCGCGCCCCTCGATAATCTGATCGAAAGCGCCTATCCCTTGTTGAAAAGGGGCGCCGAGGCGCTGTTCCTCAAGGGACGAGATATAGAGGTTGAATTGACCGCGGCATCTAAATGTTGGAGCATCGACGCAGAGTTGATCCCCAGCGCTACCGATTCCTTTGGGCGCATTGTCCGGGTCCGCTCGGCTGAACGCCTTCGTCCAGACCGGGAATAGATACGACTATATTCCTACCGTGAGGCCACGATGACCGACGCACCCACCATCGCTCCGACCGATCCGGCGGAAGCGCCCGACCTGTCCCCCGACGCGCCCAAGGTGATGCGCGTTCTGTCCGTCGCCAATCAGAAGGGCGGGGTCGGCAAGACCACGACCGCGATCAATCTCGGCACCGCGCTGGCCGCGATCGGCGAGCGCGTCCTGATCATCGACCTCGATCCGCAGGGCAATGCCTCGACCGGACTCGGCATCGATCGCAAGAGCCGCAGCCGCTCGACCTATGACGTGCTGACGGGTGAAGCGAGTTTGCGCGACTCCATCCTCACCACATCGGTCCCGCGTCTGCATATCGCGGCATCGACGCTCGACCTTGCCGGCCTCGAGCTGGAGATTTCCAGCGCCCGGGATCGCGCGGTGCGCTTGCGCAACGCGCTCGGAAAGCTGAACGAAGGCGCCGCCGAGGGCTCCGACTACACTTACGTCCTGGTCGATTGCCCGCCGTCGCTGAACCTCCTTACCGTCAATGCGATGGCGGCGTCCGACGCGGTGCTGGTGCCGCTGCAATGCGAATTCTTCGCGCTCGAAGGTTTGTCGCAACTGCTCAAGACCGTCGATCAGGTCAAGGAGCTGCTGAACCCGCGGCTGACCATCCATGGCATCGTGCTGACCATGTTCGATGCGCGCAACAACCTGTCGAACCAGGTGGTTGCCGACGTGCGCGAATTCATGGGCGCGAAGGTCTACGACACGGTCATCCCGCGCAACGTGCGGATTTCGGAAGCCCCGTCCTACGGCAAGCCGGTGCTGGTTTATGACCTCAAATGTGCCGGCAGCGATGCCTATCTGCGGCTTGCGACCGAGGTGATCCAGCGCGAGCGCGAGCAGGGCGCGCATTGATCCGCACGTCGTATCGGACTTGAAATTGGAGGCACGGGTGGCGCGAACATCAGGAGCGGCCGACATGGCAGAGGATTCGCGATCGCGATTGGGGCGCGGCCTTGCCGCGCTGATGGGCGATGTCGGTCCCGATTCTCCGGTGGCGGATCGTGCGGCGCAAAAGCTGCCGCCGCGGAAAGTCCCGATCGAACATCTGACGCCGAACCCGCGCAATCCGCGCCGCATCTTCGCCGATACCGAACTCGACGAACTGTCGCAGTCGATTCGCGAGCGCGGCATCATTCAGCCGATCGTGGTGCGGTCGACTCCCAACGGCGGCAAGAATTTCGAGATCATCGCCGGCGAACGGCGCTGGCGCGCGTCGCAGCGCGCAGGCCTGCACGAAGTACCGATCGTGGTGCTCGAAGTCACCGATGCGGAAGCGCTCGAACTTGCCATCATCGAGAACATCCAGCGCGCCGACCTCAACCCGCTGGAAGAGGCGGCCGGCTATCAAGCGCTGGCTTCGCAATACAGCCACAGCCAGGATGATATCGCACATATCGTCGGCAAGAGCCGCAGCCACGTCGCCAATACATTGCGGCTGCTGCGGCTGCCGGATGCGGTGAAGGCCTATATCAACCAGGGCAAGCTGACGGCGGGGCACGCTCGCGCCCTGATCAACCAGACCGATCCGGAAGGCGTGGCGCGCGACATCGTCGAAAAGGGACTGAATGTCCGCGAGGCCGAGAAGCTCCGTCAGGACAATGCCAAGGCCGCCGGGAAGAAGCCGAAGAAATCCACCGCCAAGGCGATGAAGGATGCCAACATTGCCGCGCTCGAACGGCAGCTGTCGGATGCGCTCGGCCTGGTGGTCGAGATCAACGACCGCGGCCGCGCCGGTGGCACCCTTGGCATCCGCTATCGCACCCTCGATCAACTCGATGAGGTGGTGCGGCGGCTGCAGCGGTCGTAGCGATTCGCAAAATTTGCGCGGCCGGACCTTAATACCGCAGCTTATGCGTGGATTAAATATCGCGTGATTTCAGACGCTTACGACCAGCCTGGAACTTCTCAGTGCAATTTTAACGAGAGTTCCGTAGCCTTTGCCGCGTCGATTGATGGCGGGGCTAGGTCTCGAAATGTCCAGTGCAGGGGCATCGCTGATTGCCGAGCTTGAAAGCGCGGTCCAGAGCGGCTCCAAGACGGAGCGTGTCGACACGCTGCGCCGGATCACCGATCTGTTCCTGTCCACCCAGGAGAGGCTGAGCGCCGAGCAGATTGATGTCTTCGACGAAGTCATCGGCCATCTCGCCAGGCGCATCGAAATCCGGGCGCTCGCCGAACTGAGCGAGCGACTGGCTCCGATCGATAATGCGCCGCCTGGCGTGATCCGCAATCTCGCGCGCGAAGATGAAATCGCCGTCGCCGGTCCGGTTCTCACGAACTCGACCCGGCTCTCGAATCCCGATCTCGTGGAGATCGCAAGCACCAAGGGTCAGCCGCATCTCCTCGCAATTTCCGGCAGGCGCGCACTGGCAGAGCCGGTCACCGATATCCTGATCGAGCGCGGCGATCTGCAGGTCTATCGCAAGCTCGCATCCCGGAGCGATGCGAGCTTCTCCGAACACGGCCTGTCGCGGCTCGTGAAACATGCGGAGGACGACGATACATTGACGGAGACGCTGGGGCTGAGGCTCGACCTGCCGCTACATCTGCTGCGGCAATTGCTCGAGAAAGCCCGCGACATCGTTCGCGAGAAGCTGATGAGGCTGGCTTCGCCGCTGCATCGCGATGAAATCAGGAACGTGCTGTCGAGCATCGACACCGAAGTGTTGCGCGGATTGCAGCCGGCACCCGATTTCGATATCGCGCGCCGCATCGTGCACAAGATGCACGTCGATGGCGAACTCGACGAAGTCGCGTTCCTGCAATTCGTGAAAGGCTCGCGCTACGCGGAGTCGATCATGGCACTGTCGCAGATGTGTTCTGCGCCGCACGACATTATAGACCGCATCGTGCAGAGCGATCGCAGGGAGGCGCTGATCATTCCCTGCCGCGCTGCCGGCTTGAGCTGGACGGCGGTACGGGCGTTCCTGCAGAGCCGAGCGCCGGCCGGTATATCGCCAGCGGAACTCGAATCGCTTAAGTCCGACTACGCGAAGCTGACGCCGGCCACGGCACAACGCGTGCTGCGGTTCTGGAGTGTGCAGAAGGCGGCGGGGAAAGATTTCTCCAGCTGACGATGTGGCGCACGTGAACGGGTGGGAGCTCTGAGCGATCCATGACCGGCTACCGGAAAAGGGCGCTTCGACGGAAGCTGAAAATTCCTGTCGTGGTGCGACAGGAAAACGGCGAGCGGATCGTGAGCACGCATACGCTCGACTTCTCGACCGGAGGAGCCAAGATCAAGCTCGATCTGTCCGTCGACCTGCCGGAGCGATTCCTGATCATCCTGTCCGAAAGCGGTGAAGTTCAGCGGCTGTGCAGCCTGATCTGGCGTTCGGCCGGCGCTTCGTTCAACCGGAAACGCGCACAGCGCCCACCGCGCCGGGCGGATCATAAGCCGCAGCGGTCGATCGGCAGGGTCAGGCCTTTTTCCTGGCCGCGGTCGCAAGCGTCATCAAGGTGCGATGGGCGATTGTTTCCGCGAGATTCGATTGCAGCCGTGTCTGCAGCAGCGCATCGGCGAGCGCGCTCATCGCATCCAGAAGCTTCGCCCCCGTCCACACCCGTAGCGCAGCTTCGATCGCGGGTTTTCGCTTGAAATGGATCGGCGGCCGCGCGCCTTCCACCGCGCCGGTGATCGACTGACCGTCGTCGATCGCAGCCCGCATCCGGTGCAGATTCGACAGATGTCGCAAGGCTGCCGAGACCATCGCGCCGGGCGCTGTGCCCTCGCCGCGCGCCTTGGCAAAATGTGTTTCGACCCCGGCCGGATTGCCGGCGAAGGCTGCATCGATGACTTTGTCCAGCGCGACCGCGGACGCATCCGCCACCACCTCCATCACGTCTTCGATGGCGATGCGATCCTTGCCATGCACATAGAGTGCAAGCTTGCGCAGTTCGTTGCGCGTCGCCTGACGGTCGCCGCCGAGAAACGGCAGCAGCGCCGCGCGCGCGTCCGGCGTGATGGTGAGACCGGCGGTCTTGAGTTCGTCGTCGACGACCCTGGCGATGTCCTGGGCCTCGTCGGGATAGCAGGCGATGGCCGCTGCGTTCCTGGCCTTCTCGCAAAGTGAGCGCAATGGCGAGGTCTTGCGCAACTCACCGGCCTCGATGATGACGCGGCAATCCGGCGAGGGCGCGTTGATCACGGCTTCGACGGCGGACGCGATGTTGCGGCTGCCGGCCTTGACCCACAGCGCGCGGCGTCCCCCGAACATCGGAATGGTGTTGGCTTCCTCGACCAGCCGATAGGGATTTCCTGTCAACTCATCGCCGTCGATGCGGATCAGCGAGAACATGTCGTCGACATTGTCCACCGAGACGCGGGCCAACGCCTCGGCGCGCTCGTGGACCAGACCGGCATCCGGGCCGTAGATCAGGACGATCGGCCGGGCCGGATCGGGGCGCGCGATGAAGGAATTCGCTTCGCTGGATTTCAGGGCAACCATGTAGAGTCGTCCCTGCGAAAGCGGGGACCCATAACCACCGCTCTGAAATATAGGTCCCTGCTTTCGCGGGGACGACCGAAAGATTGCCCGGCGATCGACGTCGCCTACCCGCCGGAGACGAAATAGGAGGCGAGCCGCGACTTGATCTGTTCGGCGATGATCGTCGAGGCCCGATTCTGGGCGTCGCGTTCGCCGCGGGCGCGGGCGAAGCGCTGCTGCTGGCCGGGAATGTCATAGGACGCGCGCGAGAATGCGCGGCCGGTCAGGACCACCCTCTTGGTGCCAATCTCGATCAGGCTGTAGGTCGCGTCGATGCCGTAGATTTCCTGGTCGGCGCGCGCCGTCGTGATGTCCACGATCACGTTCTGGCGGTTGCCCTTCAGGTGGATCTTCAACGTATGGGTCGGCGGCAACTGGCCCGACCCGCCGGTCAGGCCGAAAATCAGGTCGTTGCGAACCTCGACGCCAAGCCGCGCTTCCGGGGTGCCGTTCGGCGCATCGATTTCCTCGACCTCCACGCTTGCCAGCGCGTTCCGGATCGGCGGCGGACCGCCGGCATCCAGGGAACCATTGCCGTAAAGAGGCTGGAAGCAGCCGGCCGTCAGCGCGGCCGCCCCGAAGGCCAGCCCCAGCGCCAAAAAACGCCCGATCCCGTTGCGGGCCCCCTTGGGCGCTTGACCGCTATGTCCCTTAGGCGACGACATTCACAATCCTTTGCGGGACAACAATGACCTTTTTGGGGGCCTTGCCGTCCAGCGCCTTTATTACCGCATCCAGCGTTAATACGGCAGCCTCGATATCAGAATTTCCTGCGTCCCGTGGCACGGTTACATCAGCCCGCTTCTTGCCGTTGACCTGGACGGGGAGGGTGATGGTGTTTTCCACCAGCAATTCCGGCTCCACCTCCGGCCAGGGCTGCATCGAAACCAGGGTTTTGTGGCCCATCGCCGCCCAGCATTCCTCGGCCAGATGTGGCATCATCGGCGCAAACAGCTGGACCAGGATGCCGGCGGCCTCGCGGATCGCCCAGGCGAAATCCGGGGTCAGGTCGGCCGGGGAGGCAATATCCCCGATGGCGGCCGAAAGCGCGTTCGAGAATTCGTAGATATGAGCGACGCAGCGGTTGAACCGCAGTTTCTCGATATCGTCCGAAACCTTGGCGAGCGCGCCGTGGGCCGCCTTGCGAACCGCCATGGCTCGGTGGCCGAATGCCGCCGGCCGGTCCGCCGGGGCCTTTTCCGCAATCTCTGCGATCTCGCCGATCAGACGCCACAGCCGCTGCACGAAGCGCCACGACCCCTGCACGCCTTCCTCAGTCCAGATCACGTCGCGCTCGGGCGGCGAATCCGACAGGACGAACCAGCGCGCGGTGTCGGCGCCATAGGCGCCGATGATGTCGTCAGGGTCGACGGTGTTCTTCTTCGACTTCGACATCTTCTCGATCGAGCCGATCTCGATCGGCTCGCCGGTGGTCTTCAGCGTGGCGGTGCGCGCGTCACCCTGCGCCACGATCGCAACCTCGGACGGCATGACGTATTCGCCGTCCAGTTTGCGGAAGGTCTCGTGCACCACCATGCCCTGCGTGAACAGCCCGGCGAACGGCTCCTCGACGCCGGCATGCCCGGTCTTCTTCATCGCGCGGGTGAAGAAGCGGCTGTACAACAGATGCAGGATCGCATGCTCGATGCCGCCGATATATTGATCCACCGGCAGCCAGCGATCGACATTGGTGCGGTCGGTCGGTGCATCCGCGATCCACGGATCGGTGAAGCGCGCGAAATACCAGGACGAGTCAACGAAAGTATCCATAGTGTCGGTTTCGCGCCGCGCCGGCTTGCCGCATGTCGGGCAAGCGACATTCTTCCAGGTCGGATGACGGTCCAGCGGATTGCCGGGACGGTCGAAGGTCACATCCTCCGGCAGCTTCACCGGCAGGTCCGCTTTCGGGACCGGCACCACACCGCAATCCTCGCAATGGATGATCGGGATCGGACAGCCCCAGTAGCGCTGACGCGAGATGCCCCAGTCGCGCAGGCGGAAATTCACCTGGCGATGTGCGATGGCTTTGCCGCCGCGCAATTCGCTTTCGAGCCGGCGCGCAACCTTTTCCTTTGCGTCCGCAATCGAGAGGCCATTCAGAAAATGCGAGTTGATCATCGTGCCGTCGCCGTCATAGGCGACGTCGGTGATGACGAAGGTTTTCGGATCCTGACCCGGCGGGCACACGACGGGCACATTGCCGAGCCCGTATTTGTTGACGAAATCGAGGTCGCGCTGGTCGTGCGCCGGGCAGCCGAAGATGGCGCCGGTGCCGTAATCCATCAGGATGAAGTTCGCGACATAGACCGGCAATTGCCATGTCGGATCGAGCGGATGGATCGCCTTAATGCCGGTGTCGAAGCCCATCTTCTCGGCGGTATCGATCTCGGCCTGAGACGTGCCGCGGCGCTTGCAATCGTCGATGAAAGCGGCGAGTGCGGCATTCTTTGCCGCCGCCGCTTTCGCCAGCGGATGATCCGGCGCGATTGCCATGAACTTCGCGCCGAACAAGGTGTCCGGCCGCGTCGTGAACACGTCGAGTTCGCTTTCACCCGATGGCGTCGTCTTCGCATCCAGCGCGAAGCGGATAAACAGCCCTTCCGAGCGGCCGATCCAGTTGCGCTGCATGATGCGCACCTTCTCCGGCCAGCGGTCGAGCGTGTCGATCGCGTCGAGCAGATCCTGCGCGTAATTGCTGATGGTGAAGAACCATTGCGTCAGCTCGCGTTGTTCGACCAGTGCGCCGCTTCTCCAGCCGCGGCCGTCTATCACCTGCTCGTTGGCCAGCACGGTATTGTCGACCGGATCCCAGTTCACCTTCGACTGCTTGCGTTCGACCAGCCCCGCCGCGAGGAAGTCGAGGAACATCGCCTGCTGATGCTTGTAGTAGTCCGGATCGCAGGTCGCGATCTCGCGCGCCCAGTCCAGCGACAATCCCATCGACTGCAGCTGCGCCTTCATCTGCGCGATGTTCTGGTAGGTCCAGGCCTTGGGGTGAACCTTGCGCTCCATCGCGGCGTTTTCCGCCGGCATGCCGAAGGCGTCCCAGCCCATCGGGTGCAGCACCGAGAAGCCGCGCGCGCGCTTGTAGCGGGCCACCACGTCGCCCATCGTGTAGTTGCGGACGTGACCCATATGGATGCGCCCCGACGGATAGGGGAACATCTCCAGCACGTAGTATTTCGGGCGCGAATCGTCGTTCTTCGTGGCGAAGATGGCCTGATTGTCCCAGGTCTTCTGCCAGCGCGGCTCGGCGTCGCGGGCGTTGTAGCGCGAAGCGGTCATGAAAGGCCCAAAAAGCTCAGAAATCGTGCCGGACGTGCCATGAATCCGTCTTTGGGGTCAACGGCATGGCAGCCCGTCGCCGCGCGCGCCGGGCTTTCCCGCTTGCGAGCGCAACCGGGCGCCGTTAGTGGACGCCCCGGAGAGAACCGCGACCGTGAGTGAATCGCAATCCCAGCATATTGCCACCTCCCTCGCGTCCGTTCAGGCCGAGATCGCCGGCGCCTGCCGCGAGGCGAAGCGGGACCCGGCCGAGGTGACGCTGATCGCGGTCTCCAAGACCTTCGGCGCCGATGCCATCGAAGCTGCGATCGCGGCCGGCCAGCGGGTTTTCGGCGAGAACCGGGTGCAGGAGACCAAGGCCAAATGGCCCGACATCCGGGCGCGCCATGCCGGGCTGGCGCTTCACCTGATCGGGCCGCTGCAATCCAACAAGGCAAAGGAAGCGGTGGCGCTGTTCGACGCCATCCATTCGGTCGACCGGCCGAGCATCTGCGAGGCGCTGGCGAAGGAAATCGGCAAGCAGGGGCGGGCACCGCAGCTTTTCGTCGAGATCAACACCGGCGCCGAGCCGCAGAAGGCCGGCATCCTGCCGGAAGAGGCGGACGGTTTCCTGCGCGATTGCCGGGACACGTATGGTCTGACGATTTCCGGGCTGATGTGCATTCCGCCCTTCGACGAGGTGCCGGCGCCGCACTTTGCGCTCACGGCAAAGATCGCGGCGCGCAATGGGCTCAAGCTGCTGTCGATGGGCATGAGTGCGGACTTCGCGACTGCAATCCAGTTCGGTGCCACCCATTTGCGGGTCGGAAGCGCGATCTTTGGTGGACGGCCGAAGCCCTGACTCCATCCACGCCCTGACGCTATCGAAGCCCTGACGCTCTTGCCGCCAATTCGTCGCGCTACCGCCGGAGTCTCGGGGCGCCCGAGAAATCCGGCGCTGAGCCGAGCGGCTGCTTTAGAATCCGCGAGCGTTGCGGATCGAGTCCATCGGACGGGAAGGCCGGTTGCATCGACGGCGATTCTTCGTGCGTAAATCCGGAGTCGTAACCCTCGTCGTCAGAAAGCCGCTGACTCATGGTGGCGCTGCGCCACCGATCGACCACCGACGCGATCAGATCGAGACCGGCATCGCCACGCCCGCGCGCACCGTTTCCGACATCGCTGGACGGCCGCGCGGCTTCGGGAAGCCTGCTGAAGGTCATCTGCATCGGCAGCGCCACCGCCGAGCCGAACACGAAGGCTTCGCCGGTGCCAAGCGAGGGCACGAAGGTCAGCAGACTGGATGCGGCGTCGGAAATCGCCGAGCGGATCAGCGCCTGATCGCGGTCATTGGACAAACGCATCACGAACATGGTGTTGCACTGGGAGATGATGTTGGGATCGATTTCATACGGGCGCTGTGTGACCAGTCCGAGATAAACCCCGTATTTGCGGCCTTCCTTGGCGATGCGCGACAACGCGCGCCGCGTCGGCCCAAACCCGGTTCTCGCTTCCGCCGACGAGGCATAGCGATGCGCCTCCTCGCAGATGAACAGAAGCGGCGCCACGCCATCGCTCCAGAGGCCGAAATCGAAGGCCATGCGGCACAGCACAGACACCACCGAATCGACCACTTCCGCCGGAAATCCGGCGAGCTGCATCACCGTCACCGGCTGGCCGTTTGCCGGCAGACGAAACAGCGTCGAGATGATCTCCGCCATGGTGTCGCCGCCGACATTGGCGTTCTCGAACATGAAGGCGTATCGCGGATTGTTGCGGAAGGTCTGGATCCGCTGCATCAGCCTGAAATGGTACGCGCGCGACGAGCGGTTTTCGAGCTTGCCCATGCGCTCGTCGATCAGCGCGAGCAGATCTTCGAGCCGGTAGGGCGCCGGCGTGTCGGCAGTGAAGCCTGAGCTTTTCGGATCGCGCTTCTTGACCAGCGATCGGTCGGCGGCGTTGCGATATTGCAGATAGGCGCCCTTGGCGATCGGGATCACCTCGGCGAGGATCTCGACCTCTTCGGGCACGCCGGGCCGTGCGCCGAAGAAGGCATCGACGGTCTCCTCGAAATTGAACAGCCAGAAAGGCAGGCGCAGATTGCGCGGGTTCAGGACCTGCGCCTTGTCGCCGAAGCAGCGACCGTATTCGTTATGCGGATCGACCAGAAAGATGCGCATGTCCGGCCGCGCCTCGAGGATCTGCCGGAGAATGATGGCGACGCCGCTCGACTTGCCGACGCCGGTGGTGCCGAGAATGGCGAAATGCTTGTTGAGCAATTCGTCGACATCGACCAGCGCTTCAATCGTCGGATCCTGGCGCAGCTTGCCGACATGCGCGGGATTGACCGTATTTCCGTAGATCAGCCGCAGCTCTTCGTTGCTCATCAGCAGCGCCGGTTCGCCGATGGCGGGATAATCGGTAATGCCGCGCGAGAAACTCGGGCGCCCGTCATGGTCCCGCATCTCTCCGAACAGATCGATCTGCGCGGTGCCCGCACCGCGGACGCTCGCCTGTTCGGAAATGTGGGTGACCATGCCGATGATCACGCCCTCACCGCTGACGATGCCGATGAATTTGCCGACGGTGGTTCGCGCCGCATCGCGGCCGACCGTTCCGGCGAGCTGGATCGTGGCGTTCGATCCACTGACCGAAAGCACGCGGCCGATGATCTCGCGATCCTCGTCAATTGGCCCTGACTGGCCCGGTGCGTCGATGGCAGGCATGTACAACCGCTGGTAAGAACCCCGTCATCGGCATCCTGCGCGAGCAGCGTCGTCAACCCGTTAACAAATGGAAACTCGTCGGATTCTCCGTTGCCGTTCTGCTAATCGCTCGCGGCAAAGCGGGGCTGCGCCTTTAAGAGATATGAATCCAGGTCCGCGGCGAGAGCCGCTCCAGCAACCGCAGCAGGTCGTTGCGGCGGAGCGCGACGCAGCCGGCGGTCGGTGCGAAACCCGCGCGGGCGACATGGATAAAGACGGCGCTGCCGCGTCCGGCGATGCGGGGCCGGTCGTTATGATCGATCTCGATGATCAGGTCGTACAGGCCATCGTCCCGCATCAGCCGGTCCCCCGGCTCCCCGGCCCGTCGGCGGACCGGCCGGTTGTAGCGGCGGTCGGCGGGATCCTCACTCCAGGCGTCGGCCGGGCCGATCGGGCGGACGGGCAGGCCAGTCCGCGGCCGGGTGATTCGGTCGGCCCGCCACCACAACCGTTTCAGGCGGAACCGGCCCCGGGGCGTTCCGCCATCGCCCTCGCGCTTGTTGGCCAAAATTCCCCCGCGACCCAGCGCAACCGGGAAAAATAGGTCCCCGGCCCTCAAAATGCCTCGCGTTTTGCTTCCAGATCGGCTCTGGACATGGATATGGACAAGGGTCCGGGGCGGCATGGTAAACAGGGCGTGGCTCGATTGCGGATACCAAATAGGCAAGTCCCGCTTGCTCCTGCAATCTCCAATGCCCTATTTCGCCATAAATCGGTAATCTCTGGGCCCTTGGGGGGCCACTTATATGTCGAATGCCAGAAAACTGCTGATTGTCGACGACGACGCCGAGCTGCGCGACACCCTGGTCGAGCAGCTTGCGCTGCACGAGGAATTCGAAGCGCAGTCGCAGGACAGCGCCGCCAAGGGCATCCAGGCGGCCAAGGATGGCCAGATCGACCTGATCATCATGGATGTCGGCCTGCCCGACATGGACGGCCGCGAGGCGGTCCGGGTCCTGCGCAAGAGCGGCTTCAAGGCGCCGATCATCATGCTGACCGGGCATGACACCGATTCCGACACCATCCTGGGACTGGAATCCGGCGCGAACGATTACGTCACCAAGCCATTCCGCTTCGCCGTGCTGCTGGCGCGCATCCGCGCGCAATTGCGCCAGCACGAGGCCAGCGAGGACGCCGTCTTCACCATCGGGCCGTACAGCTTCCGTCCCAGCTCGAAATTGCTGACCGGCGACAAGGGCAACAAGGTGCGGCTGACCGAGAAGGAGACCGCGATCCTGCGCTATCTGTATCGCGCCGGCCAGCGCTCGGTGTCGCGCGAGACGCTGCTGCAGGAGGTCTGGGGCTACAATTCCGGCGTGACCACGCACACGCTCGAAACGCACGTCTATCGTCTTCGCCAGAAGGTCGAGAAGGATGCCGCGAATCCCGCGATTCTTGTCACCGATGCGGGCGGCTACAAGCTTGTGCCCTAGTGGTCCGATTCTAACGTTCGCCCCCCTTTTCGATTACCGTTTTTTGCGAACGTTAGAATCAAAGGACCACTAGCAAGTGTTGGATTCTAGTGGAGCTTTGCATTTGACATTCGCTTTGCGAACTCGCGGCCGGGTGGGTGGCGAATGTCGAATTCGCTCCACCAGGCGGCAAGCAGGCCGCCGCAGGTGAGCATCGACGATGATATCGCCGTGCTGGAGCAGGTCCCGATGCTCCGGGCGCTTGGCCGTGCAGCGCTGCGGCTGATCGCGCTCGGCGCCGAGACCCGAGAAATCCAGCCCGACGACATCCTGTTCCGGCCGGGCGAGCGCATCGACTGCGCTTATGTGGTGCAGGACGGCCGCTTCCGGCTCAGCAGCAATCCGGCTCAGCCCGGAAAAGTCATCGAAGTCGGTCCGGGTACGATGCTCGGTGAATTCGCGCTGATCTCCGACAATGCTACGCCGCTCTGCGCCACGGCGCAGGACAACTGCACCGTGATCCGCATTTCGCGCAGCATGTTTCGCAAGATCCTCGAGGATGATGCGAACGCGGCCTTGCGGCTGCGCGATTACGTTGCGCATCGCGCGCGCCAGTCGATCTCCGAAGTGCTGGAGATCCGCTACAGTCTCGATCCCGGCGAGAAGTAGCTAGTCCTCGACCGTCGCCGTCACCGGCACATGGTCGGACGGTTGCGCCCAGCCGCGCGCTTCCTTGGCGATGCGGATCTCCGAGACCCGATCCATCATCCCGGGCGACACCCACATGTGATCCAGCCTGCGGCCCTTGTCCGCGGCCTTCCAGTCCGGTGAACGATAGCTCCACCACGTGTAGAGCTTCTCCGGCTCCGGCACCAATTCGCGCATCGCATCGACCCAACCGCCGGCCTGTTGCGCGGCGTTGAGCTTTTCGGTCTCGATCGGCGTATGCGACACCACGTTGAGAAGCTGCTTGTGACTCCAGACATCGTGCTCGCGCGGCGCGACATTGAGATCGCCGACCAGGATTGCGCGCGCATGGCCGTTAACGTGCACCTCGCTGCAATCGCGCATCTCATCGAGAAACGACAGCTTATGCTTGAATTTCGGATTGAGTTCGGGATCGGGAATATCGCCGCCGGCCGGCACATACAGATTATGCACGACGATCGGATTTTTCAGGCCCGCGCGTTCGCCGAGCGTGACCGAGACATGGCGCGAATCGTTGACGCCGCAGAAGCCGCGCTTGCTGGTCTCATCGAAGGGAAGTCGCGAGAGCACGACCACGCCATGGTAACCCTTCTGTCCGTTCATCGCGACATGCTCGTAACCGAGCCGCTTGAATCGCTTGAGCGGAAACTTGTCGTCCGGACATTTCGTTTCCTGCAGGCACAGGATGTCCGGACGCGCCGCCTTGATGAATTTTGCCACCAGATCGATGCGGAAGCGCACCGAATTGACATTCCAGGTCGTGATCTTCAACGTCATGCGGTCTTAATAAGCCCGGTGTTGCCGGATTTCCAGCAACGGGACGGGCGTTCTCCCGGATGATGGACTGGCGGATGGATAAGCCGCGACCCCGCGTCATCATTGTCGGCGGCGGCTTTGCCGGGCTGGAATGCGCCCGCGCGCTGGCCCGCGCGCCTGTGGATATCGTGCTGATCGACCGGCAGAACCACCATTGTTTTCAGCCGCTGCTCTATCAGGTCGCGACCGCCGCCCTGTCGCCGGCCGATATCGCCTGGCCAATCCGCGGCATCCTGAGCCGGCAGGACAATCTGCGCGTGGTGATGGCAAAGGTCACGGCGGTCGATACTGCAGCGAAGATCGTGCAGGCGGACGCGCTGGCGCTGCCTTACGATTATCTGGTGCTCGCCTCCGGCGTCACCCATGCCTATTTCGGCCATGACGAATGGGCGGAAGCGGCCCCCGGCCTGAAGACCATCGAAGACGCACGGCACATTCGCGGCCGCTTTCTGCGGGCCTTCGAACAGGCGGAAACGGCGGCCGACGACGCGGCGCGCCGCAAGCTTCTCACCTTCGTCGTGGTCGGCGGCGGCCCGACCGGTGTCGAGATGGCCGGTGCGATGGCGGAGGTCGCCCATGAAACGCTGACGGAGGATTTTCGCCGCATCGATCCGCGCATGTCGCGCATCCTGCTGATCGAGGCGGGACCGCGCATCCTGCCGGCGCTCCCCGACAATCTGTCAGCCTATGCCAAAGGCGTGCTGGAGCGGATGGGCGTCGAGGTCATGGCCGATACCCGGGTGACCGATTGCTCGCGCGATGGCGTGACGCTGGGTGACGGTCGCCGCATCGATGCGTCGACGATCGTCTGGGCTGCCGGTGTGGTGGCTTCGCCCGCGGCGCAATGGATCGGCGCCGCACACGATCGTGCCGGCCGCATCGTCGTCAACGCCGATCTGTCGGTGCCGGATCATCCGAACGTGTTCGTGACCGGCGATCTCGCGTCGGTGCCGAATGTGCCGGGCATCGCGCCGGCCGCGAAACAGATGGGCGGATATGTCGGACGGCTGATCGCTGCGCGCGTCGAAGGCCGCGCTTCGCCGCCGCCTTTCGATTACAAGCATGCCGGTGATCTGGCTGCGATCGGTCGGCGCGCGGCGGTGGTGAAGATCGGCCGCTTCGAACTCACCGGCTTTCTCGCCTGGTGGTTCTGGGGCGTGGCCCACATCTATTTTCTGATCGGCTTGCGCAACCGTTTCGTGGTCGCGATCAACTGGCTGTGGAGCTGGCTCACCTTCCGGCGCGGCGCGCGGCTGATTTCGGCGCGGGAGGAGTGAGCCGATGCCGCAATGTGGGTCATTGCCGGGCTTGACCCAGCAATCCATCAATCAAGACGATTTCACGAAGGCGATGTCCAATTTACTGCAGCATCCGCTCGTAATTGATCTTGAACAGCGCCGGGTCTGGCTTCTTGGTCATGTCGAGATCGTAGATCGCGACGGTGGTGTCGAAGCCTTGCGGATCGGTGACCGTCCATTGCTTCAGCGTCAGGTCCTTGGCGTCGAACATCAGCATCAGCTTGTGCTTGCCGCCGAGTGTCTGCCGCTCCTCGATCACCACGGTGGCGAAGATATCGTCGGAATAGACGCCGACCACGTTGGTATCGCGCAGGAGATCGACCTTGTCGGCGAGCAAGAAACGCAGCGGCGTCTGGCCGAGCGGATAGAGATCCTGTGTCGCCAGCCTGCGGTCGCGGACAACCAGCGAGGTGCCGTCGGCAATCAGCTGAACCGGGCTCGGATCGTCATATTCGAAACGCAGCTTGCCGGGCTTCTGCAGGAAAATGTCACCGGTGGTCTTGCGTCCGTCGGGCCCGACCTGGACGAATCGTCCGACCACCTGCCGCATGCCCGAGAGATAGTTCGAGATCCGGTCCACCAGCGCGCGCTGGCTGCCGTCGAAAGCGGTGGCTTCGCCGGGCTTGCCGGCGGGCGCGTTCGGCCGCACCGGGGAGGGCGCCGGAGCGATCATGCCGGGCGGCGTGGGCCGCGCCTGCGCGACAATCAGCGGCTCCACATTGATGGTGCCGGATTTGGCAAGCGGCGCCGGCCGCGGCAGCGGAACCGATTGCGCCGATGCACCGGATAGGCCGGCCAGCCCCGATATCAGGCCTGCCGTCACGAGCGCGCATAGGCTGGTCAGCGTCCGCGTCATACTTCACTCCATTGCACCGGACTTTTAATCCGCGCGTGTGGCGACTTGGCGGCCGGTTTCGAGTTAATCGGCGTCAGGCCGAATCTCAATAGCGGCAGCGATTTTGATCAGTCTAGCCGAAACGGCTGGCGCCTTCCTCAATCAGGATTTCACGTTTTCCGGCGTGATTGGGCTGCCCGACCACACCTTCCTGTTCCATCCGCTCCATCAGCGACGCAGCCCGGTTGTAGCCGATCTGGAGCCGGCGCTGAATGTAACTGGTCGAGGCCTTGCGATCGCGCACCACCACCTCGACGGCCTGCTGGTAGAGGTCTTTTTCCGCGCCCATCCCGGTGGAGTCGAACACCGCCCCGTCCTCGTCCTCGGATTCGTCACGGGTCACTTCTTCGAGATATTGCGGCACGCCCTGCGACTTCAGATGGCGCACGACCTTCTCGACCTCGTCGTCCGCGACGAATGGTCCGTGGACACGGCTGATGCGGCCACCGCCGGCCATATAGAGCATGTCGCCCTGGCCGAGCAGCTGCTCGGCGCCCTGCTCGCCCAGAATGGTGCGGCTGTCGATCTTCGACGTGACCTGGAACGAGATGCGGGTCGGGAAATTCGCCTTGATGGTGCCGGTGATGACGTCCACCGAAGGACGCTGGGTCGCGAGCACGACATGGATGCCGGCGGCGCGCGCCATCTGGGCCAGCCGCTGGATCGCGCCTTCGATATCCTTGCCGGCCACCATCATCAGGTCGGCCATTTCGTCGACGATGACCACGAGATACGGAAGTTCCTCGAATTCGAGATCCTCCTTCTCGTAGATCGCCTCGCCGGATTCCTTGTCGTAGCCGGTATGCACGGTGCGGGTCAGCACCTCGCCCTTGGCCTTGGCTTCGTTGACGCGCGTGTTGTAGCCGTCGATGTTGCGGACGCCGAGCTTCGACATCTTCTTGTAGCGCTCTTCCATCTCGCGCACGGCCCATTTCAGCGCGACCACGGCTTTCTTCGGATCGGTGACGACCGGCGTCAGCAGATGCGGGATGCCGTCATAGACCGACAATTCCAGCATCTTCGGATCGATCATGATCAGCCGGCATTGATCGGGCCGCAGCTTGTAAAGGAGCGACAGCAGCATCGTATTGATCGCGACCGATTTACCGGAGCCGGTGGTGCCGGCGATCAGAAGATGCGGCATGCGGGCGAGATCGACCACCACCGGTTCGCCACCGATGGTCTTGCCGAGGCAGAGCGGCAGCTTGGCCGGCGTCTTGTCGTATTCACTGGCCGCCAGCATTTCGCGGAAATAGACTTTCTCACGAAACTCGTTCGGCAATTCGATGCCGATGGCATTGCGGCCGGGAACCACCGCGACACGCGCCGACACCGCGCTCATCGAACGGGCGATGTCGTCGGCAAGACCGATGACACGCGACGACTTGATGCCGGGCGCGGGTTCGAGTTCGTACAGCGTCACCACCGGGCCGGGGCGCGCATTGATGATCTCGCCCTTGACGCCGAAATCTTCCAGCACGCTTTCCAGCGACTCGGCATTCTCCTCGATGTCTTCGGCGCTCATCGTCGCCTTGTCGCTCGCCTTCGGCGCGGCAAGGAGATTGAGCGGCGGCAACACGAAGGCACCGGATCGCTTGGCCGGCTTGGGCGCGGGCTTGGCGCGGGCCTTGCGCGGTGCGGGCTCTTCCTCCGCCTCCTCTTCCTCTTCGTCCGGCGCGTCGTCGTAATCGCTGTCGTCGTCGTTGTCGTACGCTTCTTCCTCGGGCTCCGCGCGCATGCGGGGCTCGGTGCGTGCTCCGCCCGCGGCGGGCCTTGCGGGTCGCACCGCGATCTCGTCGTCGTCCGACAGGCGCCGCCGGATGAACAGCGACAGCCGCGCCTTCGCGCTCAGCATCAGATGCACAAGCCAGCCCAGCGACACCGAGCCGCGCTCCTCGTCCTCGTCAAATTCCTCGGCCTCGCGGTGGATGTCCGCGGCAAGATCGCCGCGCTTGCGGAAGCCGAAGCCCAGCACGATGGCGGTGGCCGCGACCGCTGCGACGCCGATCACGCATGCCAGCACGAAGCGGCTGGTGCCCGACGAGCCGAACAGAAAAAGCGGCAGCCTGACGATGGCGTCGCCGGTGACGCCGCCCATCCCGGCCGGAAGCGGCCAGCCAATCGTGCGCGGCAGGCAGGAGGCGAATGCGGCCGACAGCGCGAGTGCGACGATCCAGAATACCAGACGAAGCCAGCGACGGCCGGGCGCGCGATGCGTCACCAGCCGCCAGCCCCAGGCCGCGACCGGCAGCACCAGCATGATCGACGCCAGACCGAAAAGTTGGACCGACAGATCGGAGAAGATGGCGCCGCTGCGCCCGAGCCAGTTGCGCACCGGCGCATCGGTCGCATGACTGAGACTCGGATCCTGCACCGACCAGGTCGCCAGCGCGACGGTCAGCAGCAGCGCCACCATCAGCAGGGCGATGCCGCAACACTCGCCGACGCGGCGCCGGATCGCGGCGCGCAAATCGTCGGAGAGAAATTCGAACCGGTCGAGACCGCGCTGGCTGATGGCTGGCATGCGCGCTACCCGAGCACCGACACAAGGCGATGCAGCGCCTCGGCGGTGGTTGCGTTGTCATGCACCATGGCGACGCGGATATAGTCGCGGCCTGGGTTGCTGCCGTCGGCCTCCGTGAACGAAGCGAATTCGCCCGGCAGCACGCGAAGACCCGCCTCGCGCCAGAGCCGCTCGGTGGCCGCGACGCTGCCGCCCTGTGCCGATACGTCGAGCCACAGGAAGAAGCCGCCCGGCGGACGCTTGTAGCCGTAGCGGTCGCCGACGACCTGGTCGGCGAGATCGAATTTCTGTGCGTAGGCGGTGCGGTTCTCGATCACATGCATCTCGTCGTCGAGCGCGGCCGCAGCCACGGCCTGCGCCGGCATCGGAACCTGCGGCGCTGTGTTGTTCCGGTATTCCAGGAAGCGAGCGACGAACCCACGGTCGCCGGCGACGAAGCCGACGCGCAAGCCAGGCAGGTTCGATCGCTTCGACAGCGAATTGAAGGCGATGGCGTTGGAATAATCCGCTCCCGCGACTTCGAGAATCCCGGTCGGCTTGTCGCCGAAATAGATTTCCGAATAGCACTCGTCGGAAAACACCATGAAGTCATGCTTGCGGGCGAGCGCGACCAGCCGCGTGAGGTAATCGCGGCTGGCGACCGAGCCTTGCGGATTGGCGGGCGAGGCGATGTAGAAGGCGACGGTGCGTGCGAGCAGCGCGTCGTCAAGCGAATCAAGGTCGGGCAGGAAATCGCTCGCGGCGGTGGCGGGCATGTAGACGGTCTCGCAATGCGAGGCCGAGGCGCCGGCCGAATAGGCGCCATAGCAGGGATTGGGCACGAGGATCGCGGGCCGTCCCGCGCGCGGCGGAGCGTTGCGCGCAGCAGCGAGCGCGGCGAGGAACAGGCCCTCGCGGGTGCCGTTCAGCACCAGCACTTCGGTTTCCGGATCGAGCGGGCGCGGCAGCGCGTAACGACGGCTCAGCCAGCCGGTGACCGATTTTCGGAACAGCTCGGTGCCCTTGTTGGCCGGATATTTCCCGAGATCGGCAATATGCTTTGCGAAGACCGGGCCGGCAAAGGCGGGCACCGGATGCTGCGGCTCGCCGACGGCGCAATTGATCGCCGGCTGTCCCGGCTTGATCGGCGCCAGCAGGTCGTTCAGGCGCGCAAAGGCCGACCGATTCTGCGTGCGCGGATCGGCCGTCCGCGCGGACGACGGGGGCTGTTCGCGTTCGGCGGCATTCATGAACATCACGCGCATTTCGGCCGGATTACTCGATGCGGCCAAAGCCTAGGTGGCGCTGGTTAAGGTCCGATTAACCATCGACCGTCGCGGACGATTTCCGGGCGGCGGCGAGCGCCAAAAAAACGAGCCCAAAAAAGAAAAGAGGCCCCGGTCTTACGACCGGAGCCTCCATTCGGCGAGGGGACGGTGCCGGGTATACGCCCCGCCGCGCGACGCTTCGAGCGTCCTACATGTTGTAGGCGCGCTCTCCGTGTTCGGTGAGATCGAGACCTTCGCGTTCCTTGTCCACGGTGATGCGCAGGCCGACGATGATGCTGATGACGAAGAGGATAATCGCGGTGCCGACACCCGTCCACACGATGGTCAGGAGCACGCCCTTGGTCTGGGCGATCATCTGCGTCGCGAAGTCGTATTCTCCCACCTTGCCGGTGACATAGTCGAAGATGCCGGTGCCACCGAGCGCCGGATTGACCAGGATGCCGGTGCCGAGCGCGCCGACGATGCCGCCGACGGCATGGACGCCGAACACGTCCAGTGCGTCGTCGTAACCGAAGGCATGCTTGATGGCCGAGCAGAAGAACAGGCACACCACGCCGGACACGAGGCCGAGCACGATCGCACCCATCGGACCGGAGAAGCCCGCCGCCGGAGTGACGGCGACCAGACCGGCAACTGCGCCGGTCACGATGCCGAGCAGCGACGGCTTACCCTTGATCATCCATTCGGCGAGCATCCACGACATGGCGGCGCCGCAGGTGGCGACAAAGGTGTTGATCATTGCCAGTGCCGCGGTTCCGTTGGCCTCGAGGTTCGAGCCGACGTTGAAGCCGAACCAGCCAACCCACAGCAGCGAGCCGCCGATCATGGTCATGACCATCGAGTGGGGCGGCATCACTTCCTTGCCGTAACCGGTGCGCTTGCCGACCATGATGGCGGCGACAAGTCCGGCAACGCCCGCGTTGATATGCACCACGGTGCCGCCGGCGAAGTCGATCGCACCCCACGAGAAGATCTTGCCGGCGTCGGCGAGAACTTCGTCAAGTGCCGCTTGCGCCTTGGTCTTGGCAGCTTCGTCCGTTGCGGCCGCAACGGCTTTCGCGGCAGCGTCGATCGCATCCGGGCCGGCCCAATACCAGACCATGTGGGCGATCGGGAAGTAGATCAGCGTCACCCAGATCGGGATCAGCAGAGCCACCGCGGAGAACTTCATCCGCTCCGCAAACGCGCCGACCATCAGCGCGGGCGTGATCATCGCGAAGGTCATCTGGAAGGCGATGAAGGCATATTCCGAGACGCCGACGCCGACCGAGAAGGTGCCGCCGATCGAATCGGTGGTCACTCCCGACAGGAAGGCTTTCGAAAATCCGCCGATCCATGCCGATCCGCCGGTGAAGGCGAGGCTGTAGCCGTAGATCACCCAGATCAGGCCGCAGATGCAAACCGAGTAGAAGACATGCATCAGCACCGAGAGCATGTTCTTGGGGCGAACCAGGCCGCCATAGAACAGGGCGAGACCCGGAATGGTCATCAGCAGCACGAATACCGCCGAGGTCATAAGCCAGGTGTTATCGGCCTTGCTGAGGACGGGATCGGCGAAGGCCGGGCCCGCAGCCAGCGACGCCGCGGCCAAAGCAGCGGCGGTCAATCCGGCCCGCGTTGGAAACTTGAAAGACATAGTTGAGCTCCTGTCCGAATGCGTCGGTTTAGAGGGCGGAGGCGTCTGTTTCGCCGGTGCGGATGCGCACTGCACTTTCCAGGTTCACGACAAAGATCTTTCCGTCGCCGATCTGGCCGGTCTTGGCCGCGCCGGAGATGGCTTCGATGACTTTGTCGACCTGGTCTGTGGCGACTGCGACCTCGACCTTGAGCTTCGGCAGGAAGCTCACGGCGTATTCGGTGCCGCGATAGATTTCGGTATGTCCCTTTTGACGCCCATAACCCTTGACCTCAGTGACGGTCATGCCGTGCACCCCGATCGCGGTCAGGGCGTCGCGGACCTCGTCGAGCTTGAATGGCTTGATGACGGCCATGACGATTTTCATGTGGTTCGATCCCCGTTGTCCCGAAGCTTGCTTGAGCTCCGGACTGTCTCACTCGGGTTCCGGCAGGCATGGTTTCGCCCCCGCAGGCCAGTTCCCGCGCTTACGTAATCAAACCCCGTGCCACTTCGCCGCAAGGGTACTAAGAGACTGATTCGATGAGGGATTTCGGGGAATTGGAATCGCCCGGCGATTCGCCTTTGGAAGCAGCGCACAAACCGACGGCATGATTGCCTAGTAAACAGTCAGGTGCCTGTGCCTGAGTCGCCTGAAATACAAAGCCGGGCCGAATTACAGCCAGCGAAGGTAATTCGGTGGGTGAGCCCGGCCCCGGCGGTGACCTAAGGCCCAAATTTTTCGGTCGCCAAGCACAGTCGCGCCCAATGGTAAGCTGTTCAGAGGTCGAGGCGATGGCCTTGGTCGGATCGCCAGCGCCATGCGGCGCGGCCGCCTGCCGTTGCGACAAGCGGCGTTCACGCATGGAAGCGGCGCAGACTCAGCCGAAGCGAAAGCCGTCGAGGCTGAGCCCGTGCTTCTGCGAGAGCCGCCATTCCAGCATCAGCAGCCGGTCCTGTCCCCAGAACAGCTCGTCTTCATAGACATAGGTGGGAGCGCCGAACACGCCGATGCGGATCGCTTCCTCGGTGTTGCGTTCATATTCGGCTTTCACCGCTTCGTCTTCGGTCGCGGCCAGCAGCGCCTTGCCGTCGAAGCCGTTCTCGTCGGCGATCGCAACCAGCGTCGGATGATCGGCGATGTTGCGGTCCTCGACCCAGACCGCGCGCAGGATCGCGTTGGTCAGAAGGCTCCAGTCGAGCCCCTTCTGCATTGCCGCGATCACCAGATAGCAGGCGCGGCGATCGGCGACCGGATGAAAGGCCGGTTCGAGATTGCACGGTCGCTGCAGGATCTCGCTCCAGCGCTTCAGTTCGAGATGCCGGTAGACCTGACGTTGCTGCGCGCGCTGCTTCAGCGGCAAGCCGCCGGACACCGACCACACCTTCAAGAGATCCATCGGTTTGTGCCGGATGGTCAGGTTGAAGCGCTTCGCGAGCTGTTCGAAGCGCTGGTGCCCGAGATAGGTCCAGGGCGACGACATCGCGTCGAAGTAATCGATGAAGGTGTCCGGCATGCTGTCTCGACGCTCTGGCAATTGCGGGCGCGGCGCATTCGCCGCGCCCTTTGCGATCAGTTGGTGTTGATCTTGATATTCGCGGCCTTCACGATTGGCCACCACTTTTCGATCTCGGCCTTCTGATGCGCTGCCAGCGCCTGCGGGGTCTGCCGATCCGGCGGCGGGATCACCTGTCCGAGTGCTTCGAGCTTCGCGCGCACCGCAGGATCGGCGAGTGCATCCTTCACCGCGGTGTTGAGCCTGGCGACCGCGTCTTGCGGTGTGCCCTTCGGCGCCCACAGGCCGAACCAGATCGCAACATGCAGCTTCGGCAGTCCGGCTTCGTCGACGGTCGGAATGTCCGGCGCCGAGGGAGCGCGCTTGTCGTCGGTGATCGCATAGGCCTTGATCTTGCCGGCCTTGATCTGCGGCAGCGCGTTCGCAAGATGATCGAACATGAAGTCGATATTGCCGGCGAGCAGATCCTGCATGGCAGGAGCCGCGCCGCGATACGGGATGTAATTGAGTTTGGTGCCGGTGAGGTTCTCGAAATAGACGCCGGCGACATGCGCCGCACTTCCGGCGCCGATGCTGCCGACCGAGATCTTGTCCTGATTGGCTTTCACCCAGGCGACGAATTCCTTCAGGTCCTTTGCCGGCACGTCGTTTTTGGAAACGAGCACCATCGGATAACTGGTGAGCAACGCGACCGGCTCCAGATCGGTGAGCAGGTCGAACGGCAGCGGATAGACCGCGCCATTGATGACATGCGTGCTCCAGTGGCCGAAGCTGAGCGTGTAACCGTCAGGCGCCGCCTTGGCGACGCGGCCGACGCCGATGGTGCCGGCGGCGCCGGTCACATTTTCCACGAGCACCGGCTGGCCGAGGCTTTGATGCATGCGCTCGCCAAGGGTGCGGATCAGTGCGTCGGTCGGGCCGCCGGCCGAAAACGGCACGACCACGGTCACCGGCCGGGTCGGAAAGTCCTGCGCCGGCGTCGCGGCGGTGCCGGCAGCCAGCAGGGCAGCCGCAAGAGCAGCGCCCGCGAATCGATGTGTCATTGAGGTGCTCCGTGCCGGCGGGCGTCACAAGACGCCCGCTTCCCCGGATAAGTAGAAGACTATTCTATATCTTCGCAATATCGCCGCAGCAATTAGAAAAATCATTCTCCCACGGGCAAGTAGGAAAAACGAATTCTCCCAAATCCATTATCCAGACGAAGTTCTCGTTTCGACCGGACGGCCGCCCCGGCGGCGCTTCAGAGCGCGTCGGTGTCGGTCTCGCCGGTGCGGATGCGAACCGCGCGGTCGATCGGGGTCACGAAAATCTTGCCGTCGCCGATCTGCCCGGTCCGCGCCGCCTGGCTCACCACTTCGACCACCTTGCCGACCCGGTCGGAGCCGACCGCGATTTCCAGCCGCACCTTGGGCAGGAAATGCACAGCATATTCGGAGCCGCGATAGATTTCGGTGTGGCCCTTCTGACGGCCATAGCCCTTCACCTCGGTCACGGTCATGCCATAGATGCCGACCGAGGTCAGAGCGTCGCGCACCTCTTCCAGCTTGAAGGGCTTGATGATCGCGGTGACCAGTTTCATGGACTGAGCCTCTGCCGGAGCCACAATGTCGCGGCCCGCGCCTTATCCGGCATGGACCATCCTGGGCCGCAGGTTATCGGCAACCCGCGCAAAGATTAAGCGGAGAATGAGCGCCTAATCGGGCCGCCGCCGCAGCCGGACCAGTCCCTCCTGCGCCACCGAGGCGACCAGCGTGCCGTCGCGCTTGAAGATCGATCCCCGGGACAACCCGCGCGAGCCATGCAGGTTCGGCGAATCCTGCGAATAAAGCAGCCATTCGTCGGCGCGGAACGGCCGGTGCATCCACAGCGCATGGTCGAGGCTGGCGCCCATGAAATCCTTCTCGAACAGCGTGCGGCCGAGCGGCACGAGCGCGGTATCGAGCAGCGTCATGTCGGAGGCATAGGCCAGCACGCATTGGTGGATCGCGGCATTGTCCGGCAGCGGGCCGGTGGCCTTGATCCAGACATTGAAATGTCCGTTGTCGGGTTTGCGGCCGAGATAATGCCCGTAATCGATCGGACGTAGTTCAATCGGCCGCTCGCGCTTGTAATAGCGCTGCACCTGCTCCGGCAGCGTCGGCAGGATATCGCGCAGCATGGTCTCTTCGTCCGGCAGCGCTTCCGGCGCCGGTACGTCAGGCATCGTCATCTGATTGTCGAGCCCGTCCTCGTCGTTGTGGAAGGACACGATCATGATGAAGATCGGCCGGCCGTGCTGGATCGCCTTGACGCTGCGGGTGGTGAAGCTCTTGCCGTCGCGGGTGCGCTCGACCTCGTAGACGATCGGCACCGTGGGATCGCCGGCCAGCACGAAATAGGCATGCATGGAATGCGCGGTGATGCCTTCGACGGTGCGGCTGGCGGCCACCAGCGCCTGGCCGATCACCTGCCCGCCGAATACGCGCGGCCATCCGGTCTGCGGCGAGCGGCCGCGGAACAGGTTGACTTCCAGCGTTTCGAGGTCGAGGACCTCCAGGAGAGCCGAGACGGCGCCGGACATGAAAAAGCTCTTTCGTTACCTTACATAAAGAAGGCGCGGACCGCCGCGCTCAAGTCAAGTGTTGGTACGGCCGGACAGCAATGACGCAAGCGAACGCAAAGATCGATATCCTCATCGCCGGTGGTGGATTTGCCGGACTGGCGCTGGCCATTGCGCTGCGTCAGGGGTCCGATGGCGCATTGTCCGTGGCGCTTGTGGACCCGGCGATGGACCGCGCCTCCGGCGACCCGCGCGCCTCCGCGATCGCAGCCGCCGCGCGCCGGCTGTTCGAGACCATCGGCGTTTGGCCCGCGATCGCCGACGGCGCGCAGCCCATTCTCGACATGGTGGTGACCGACTCCCGGCTCGACCATGCGATGCGGCCGACGTTTCTGACCTTCGACGGCGAGATCGCACCGGGCGAACCGTTCGCGCATATGATCGAGAACGGCCCGATGATCGCGGCTCTGCTCGGCAAGGCACGCGAACAGGGCGTCGATCTGCGTCCGGTCGCAGTCACGCAATTCCGGCACGATCCGGCCCGCGTGACGGCGCAGCTTTCCGATGGTGCGTCGCTGTCCGCGCGGCTCTTGGTCGCCGCCGACGGCGCGCGGTCGGTGATCCGCGAGCAGGCCGGCATTGCCGTTCATGGCTGGGACTATGACCAGGCCGGGATCGTCACCACCATTGCGCATGAGCGCCCTCACAACGGCCGCGCCGAAGAACATTTTCTCCCGGCCGGGCCGTTCGCGATCCTGCCGCTGACAAACCATCGCTCCTCGATCGTCTGGACCGAGAGCAAGGCCGACGCCGCGCGCATCGTTGCGCTGTCCGATGCGGAGTTTCTCGCCGAGCTCGAACAGCGCTTCGGGCTTCATCTCGGCGATCTCGCGCTTGCGGGTCCGCGCCGCGCCTTTCCGCTCGGGCTGCATGTCGCGCGCAGTTTCATTGCCGAGCGCATTGCGCTCATTGGCGACGCCGCGCATGTGATCCATCCGATCGCCGGGCAAGGTCTCAACATGGGATTGCGCGACGCCGCGGCGCTGGCCGAAGCGGTGATCGATGCAGCGCGTCTCGGCATCGATGTCGGCGCGGTGTCGGTGCTGGAGCGCTATCAGCGCTGGCGGCGCTTCGACACCATGGCGATGGGAGTCGCGACCGACAGCCTGAACCGGCTGTTCTCCAACAATTCCGACGTGCTGCGGCTGGTTCGCGACATGGGACTTGGTCTTGTCGACCGGATGCCGAATCTGAAGGAGTTCTTCATCCGCGAGGCCGCGGGCCTGACCGGCGACGTGCCGAAGCTGCTGAAGGGCGAAGCGCTCTAAGGCGCGACCGCACGCACGAACGCGACCAGCGCGGGCATCAGCGCCGGATCGAGCGGCGCCGCCGGATCGCGATAGAGCGCCAGATTGCCAGCGCGATCGGCGGGCGATTTTTTCAGCGTATGGTTGGCGTCCGGAAGCTCCAGCGTCTGCACATCGCCGCGGGCGCCACGCAACGCTTCGAAATCCGCGGCTGACACTTGCAGATCGCGGCCGGCATGGACGATCAGCGCGGGAGTCTTCGTCTTCGCCAGTGCGGCGGCCGGGTCGAAATTGCCGATGGACATCAGGAACGGCTGCACCGACGGCCGGAAGAAAGCTGCAAGCTGTTGCGGCAGGTCATCGACCCGCTTTCCGGCGGCGAGTGAATCAAGGATCGCGGTGGCGCTGGCATCGAGATCCGGCGGCAGTTGTCCCTTGAGCTGCGCCCGCATCAGCGTGAGATAGGTGCGTCCCGGCGTGGTCAGCAGCACGAGGCCCGCGATCGGCACACGCGCCGCGACCGCGAGCGCGATCAGGCCGCCCTCGCTGTGTCCTGCGATCACGATCGATGACACGTCGGACCGCTTCTGCAAGCTTCGAAGCGCAATGATCGCGTCGGATATGAACGTGTCGAAGACCACGTCGTCCTCGCGCGTCACCAAGGCACGGCTTTCGCCGACGCCGCGCTTGTCGTAGCGCAGCGACTGGATGCCGCTTGCTGCAAGCCCCTCGGCCAGCTTGCGATAGCTGTCGGTCTTTAGAAACGGATTGGCGCCTGGTCCGTTGCCGTTGCGATCGGTCGGACCGGAACCCGCAACGATCAGCACCGCCGGTCCGCGCACATTGTCTGCGGGCTTTACGAGAGTGCCGTGCAGACCGCCCTCGGTCCAGGCTTCCTCGATGACCTGTGCGCGGGACGTGGCCATCGACGATGCAAGCACCAGTGCGGCAATCGCTGCAATCCAGCCGAGCCGCAACCGGGCCATCGCGCCGCTCTTACGTCAGCGGGATCGAGCCGACCTGCGCCTGGAAGGCCGGCCGCTTTTCGATCTCGGCGAACCAGCGCTCGAGATGCGGCATCTGCGGCCGCTCCGGACACAGCACGCGGAAGCGATAGGCCATCACGCCGACCGGGATATCGCCCATCGAGAAGCGTTCGCCGGCGACGTAAGCGGTGCGGCCGAGCTGTGCATCGAGCATTATCATCGCTTCGGTGGTCTTGCGCTGCGACTCGGCGATGGCCGCCATGTCGCGCTTTTCCGCGGGCGTGCGGATCAGGCCCCAGAAGGCCTGGAAGATGGCAGGCCCGGCCACCGTCAACTGCCAGTCCATCCATTGATTGGCGCGCGCGATCTGCTTCGGGTCGGACGGCTCCAGCGTTCCCGCGCCATAGACCCGCGCCAGATAACGCACGATGGCATTCGATTCCCACAGGATGAAACCGTCCTCATCGAGGGTCGGCACCAGGCCGTTCGGATTCATCGCCAGATAGTCGGGCTCCTTGTTCTTGCCGAAGGCGCCGCCGACATCGATGCGTTCGTATTTGAGATTGAGTTCGCCGATCGCCCACATCGCCTTCTGCACGTTCGACGATGAGTTGCGTCCATAGATTTTCAGCATGTGGTTCATCCAGCCATCGTTGTTTCGCTTTCCCCCTGAAACGGGCGGGAGTCCGCGTCGGACTAATCCAGCTTTCGCGCCTCTTCCGCCAGCATGATCGGAATGCCGTCGCGGATTGGGTAAGCGAGCTTGGCGCCGCGCGAGATCAGCTCCTGCTTTGCCGGATCGTATTCCAGCGCAGCCTTGGTCAGCGGGCAGACGAGAATCTCCAGCAATTTTGGATCGACCTTGTCGCCGATGGCTTTCTCGTCTGACATCTGCGGTTCTCTCTGGATGGCCGGCCGAGGCCGCCGGCGATGACATCGTTATTGCAAAGGCGTTTCGCCGTCGGAGGAATTCTTGGCAAGCTCGATTTCGGTGACCGCGATCAGGATTTCGGCGCGTGTCTTCAGGTCGGGCGCCTCGAGCAGCGCCTGTTTCTCGGCTGCGCCATAGGGCGACATCATCGCCAGCGCATTGACCAGCGCTTCGTTCGGAGCATTCTCGATGCCCTCCCAGTCGGCCTTCAGGTCGTTGGCGGTGAGGAAGTCCGCGAGCGTGCGCAACAGGTTCTTGCGGTCGACTTCCTCCTCGCCCTTGCGGGCGATGAAATCGTCGGCGAAGGGCGCGTAAGTCACCCGGCATTGCCGGTACGCGGTCGCGACGGTGAGTTCCTCCTCGACGCGGAAACGCGCAACGCCGGTGAGCTGCAGCAGATAACGGCCGTCGCCGCTTTCGGCGATCTGGGTGATGCGGCCGACGCAGCCGACCTTGAACAGATTCGGTTTGTCCTCAGGGCCGGGATTGCCGCTGTCCGGCTGGATCATGCCGATGAGCCGGTGACGCGACGCCAGCGCGTCGTCGATCATTTCCATATAGCGCGGCTCGAAAATGTTGAGCGGCATCTGGCCGCGCGGCAACAGCAGCGCGCCCGGCAAAGGAAAAACCGGAATCACCTCCGGCAGATCCACCGGTCCGTGATAGATCGCATTCATGGGCATTGCCGCACTCCGCCCTCGCGATGGCTCAAGATCCGATCGCCATACACACGCATTGTCACCGTTCACGCATCAGGCGAACAGCACCGACGACAGCCGCTTGCGCCCTTCGACCGTGGCCTCGTCGGTCGGACCCCAGGCGTCGAACAGCTGTACCAGTTGCTTGCGGGCGCCGTCGTCGTTCCATTTGCGGTCGCGCCGGACGATTTCAAGCAGCTGGTCGACCGCGCCGTCGCGATTGCCCTTGGCATTGAGCGCCAGCGCCAGATCGAAGCGCGCCTGATAATCCTTCGGATCGGCAGCGACCTTGGCTTGGAGATCGCCGATCGGTCCGATATCCTTGGTCTGCTCGGCAAGCTCGATTGCGGCACGCGCGGCGGCGACACTGGAATCGCCGTGCTTCGCTTCCGGCACCATGTCGAGCGTCTTCTTCGCCTGTTCGACATTGCCGGTGCCGACATAGCAGCGCGCGAGCCCGGCCAGCGCCGCGATGTTGTTGGCGTCCTGCGCCAGCACCTGCGCATAGAGATCGGCGGCGCCGGCATAATCCTTCTCCGCCAAGGCGGCATCGGCCGCGGCCAGCGCATCCTTCTCCTCGCCGCCGACGCGATCCTTGATCATCCGCTCGACGAATTCGGTGATCTGCTTCTCCGGCAGCGCGCCGAGGAAGCCGTCGATGGGCTGGCCGTTGACGAAAGCCAGCACCGCGGGGATCGACTGGATGCCCATCTGCTGCGCAATCTGCTGGAAGATCGGCGGGTGCTCGTCGATGTTCATCTTGACGAGCTTGATCTTGCCCTTGGCGGCCTTCACCACCTTTTCCAGCACCGGGGTGAGCTGCTTGCAGGGTCCGCACCACGGCGCCCAGAAGTCCACCAGCACCGGGCGGGTCTTGCTCTCCTCGATGACGTCCTTGACGAAGGTCTGCGTGGTGGTGTCGGCGATCAAATCCGCGCCGGGCGCGGCGATCGGCGCCTCGCCGAAATTCTGTAACATTGTCAGCAATCCTTGCGTGCCCAAGAGTCCTGCGAGACCAAGGCCCGAGACCGATGCCCCAGAACCCGGGGCCGATCACCCGGTTAACTCAGGCCCATTAAATGGCACGGAAACGGTCAATTGCAATCCGTTCATGCGGCCGCGCCGCCCGAGATCGGCCGGATCAGCGGGCCGTGCCCGGTGGCGGCGGCGAAGGCCAGCAGGTGGTCGCGGGCGACTCCCGGGACACGTTTTGTTGAGTTCGCGAGGAAACCGGACACTAAAAGGCCTCCAAGTCGGGCAAATTTGGCACATTCCCAGATAAATTTGTCGCATCGTTAGGCGAATGTTGACTCTGATAAGTTGGAGTAGCAACGTTACTGCGAATTGGTGCTGAATCTTCGGCGTCGTTGTCGCGCGCGCCTTGACCGGTCACCTGATTTTCCTTAGGGCGTCGCCGTCGCTGTCGAGCGCGCTCGCCCAGAGTGAAGCGGTTCACAAGCCCCATCACAGTTTTCGTGTGCGTTGGCTCTCCGTACGCCTTTTCTCCGCGCGCGAAAAACCTGCGGCAGGTATAGCCGAAGTCAAGGGAAGTTGGCGCTTCTGCCTTGATGGACGAGATCTCTCGTCTGGTCCCGGACAGGGAAACTCGTCCGGTTGCATTCGCCCTAGCAGAAATCTGCTGGGGCGTTTGCATTTTGACACCTCAAAGAAATGGAATTCCCCACGAGACGATTGCGTGGTGAGCTCGGATTGTGCTATCGTTAACCAGTATACATGAAGGACGCCAATCTTCATGTGGACGAGAACAAAGTACGGAGGCTAGCAGCTCCGAGCAAAGGCGAAAGTTACGTGTAATCACCCGACACGTAACTCGCCTGCGCGGCCAGCTCGGTCTGCTCTCCTCCCTTCCGGTTATGTCCGCGCGCAATGGTGCGCTCGGTAAATCGTGCGTGTAGTGCGCGCGGAAGGCAGGAGTGCTGTGTCTGATGCTCATGGCTTTTTAAACTCCGACGAGCTCTGGCTTTTTTACACTGACATTGAGCGGGCGGTTTACGACCGGCCGCTTCTTGATCGCGCTGAAGGTAAAGTCCCTGATCTGTCGACAGAGAATTTGTGCGAACAGGACAGAAAGCAATTTCTCGAATGGCGCGCGGCTCAAGTTGAGCAAAGTAGGGCAATGTCAGCGTTTTCTCATTGCCTTGCTGAAAGCCTGCGCCGCCAGATCGAGGCCCAAGAATTTCCCGGTGGGCGTGATGATCCCGAGCGCGTGGTGAGAAATGCTCCGATCGCGATCCGTTTAGCGCCCGTGGCGCTCCCTGCTCGAGACCGGCCGGATCAGCGGGCTGTGTCCGGTGGCTGCGGCGAAGGCCAGCAGGTGGTCGCACGCGATTGAAGTGGTCATGGTATTGACCAGCGGATGGAAATTGAGGAGCGGGTGTTCCATCATCGCGGCATCGAACACCGGCATCACCCGGCGGTCGCGGTCGTTGATCAGCGAGAACGGGGTCACCGATCCCGGCTCCACGCCCAGCGCCTCGCGCAGCAGATCGGCCGAGCCGAACGACACCCGGCCGCAGCCGATCAGGCGGGGCAGGGCCTTCAGGTCGACCCGGGCATCCTCCAGCAGCACGATCAGGTAGAGCGCGCCGCGGGTATCCTTCAGGAATAAATTCTTGCTATGGCCGCCAGGGACCCGGCCCCGCAGCGCGATCGATTGTTCCACCGTGAATAGCGGCGGGTGCGACACGGTCGGGTGGGGGATGCCAAGCCGGTCGAGAAAGGCGAACAGGTCGTCGGGGGTGGCGGGCATGGTTTCTGCGTCATTTCGGGGCGGGCGGCGTCGCGGCGCCCCGGAATGACGAAGGCAGGGACCTTTATCAACCCCATCGGCGATATTTCCGCCCTTGCAGTTGCAATGCCCGGGGCCATTTGGCATAGGAAGGCCCCCGGCGCACCCAGCCGGGCTTTTTCAGGATGCGGGTGTAGCTCAGGGGTAGAGCACGACCTTGCCAAGGTCGGGGTCGAGGGTTCGAATCCCTTCGCCCGCTCCAATCATCAGTCGGTTCGCCACCCACGAAACGGCCTCGTCCGGGCGAAGCCCGAACCAATCCTCGATCAAGGCAAAATGACGAGCGCTCCGCACCACGCTGCGCGCATAGCCCGTCCGCATCCGCGTCGTCGCACGCGGATTGGGTTTCGATAAGATTTATCGGTGAGTCGGTGCCCCGCGCAACGCGCGGGGAATGTCTATCGGTATTCCGCCATAACGGTGCGACCACGGTGAGGGTTGGATGGACGTCAAGGCACGTGATGGAGCGCCGGCTCCGTATTGGAGTCTTGTCGGGGTGCGGGAAGGAGCCATCGCGGTCATCCCCGGTTTGCCCGGTGTCGTGGTCTTCTCTGCCTCTTTCGGTGCGCTGGCCGCGCAGAAGGGCGTGCCGCTGCTGGAAACAGTCTTGATGAGCGCGCTTGTATCCGCCGGTATCTCGCAGTTTCTGGCGGTGGAGATGTGGGCGCCTTCGATTTCGGTACTTTTGCTGGCGACCATCGTCGCCACCACCATCGTCGTGAATTTGCGTCTCTCGATTCCGCCGGCGGCCATGCAGCCCTGGATCGCCGGCTCGCCGCCGTGGCAGGTTTATCCAAGCCTGTTCATGATGACGATCACAAACTGGATCCCCACCGTGCGCTATCGCGCGTCCGGCGGCGCGGATGTCGGCTTTCTGTTTGGCGGCGGGCTCGCCTGCTGGCTCACATGGGTTGGAGCGACCGCAGCGGGACAGATCTTCGGCGGCTTGATCACCGATCCGAAGCGCTACGCTATCGATCTCATTCTGCCGCTGTATTTCGTCGCCCTGCTGACGCCGACCTACAAGGGCATAGGCCGTTCGATTCCCTGGGCGGTCGCTGGCGCGGTCGCGTTGCTGATGCAGCAGGTGGCGCCCGGTTATTGGTATCTGATCGTCGGCGTTGTCGCCGGGGCGATCACCGCTGGATTGATGTCCGATGAATAGCGTCGTTCCCTACGGGCCGTATGTCGCCATCATCTGCATGGGTATAGTAACCGCGACTTTGCGGTTTTCCGGCTACTGGGTGATGGGGAATGTGCAGTTCACGCCGCGCATTCGACGGATCATGGAGGCCTTGCCCGGCTGCGTGGTTGCTGCGCTCATCTTGCCGATCCTGCTCAGGGAGGGCGCGCCCGCGGTGGTCGCTGTTGTCGCCGTGGCGCTGCTGATGGCGTGGTGGCGGAAAGAGTTCGCGGCTCTGGCCGTCGGCGTGGCCGTTGCGATGATCGTCAGGTCGCTTGCTCTCTAGCCGCTCGCTTTTTCCGGGCAGCGCGGGGAACTTTCCGGCATGATAGGCGTTCAGGAGCGCCCGCACGGGCGCCTTGGTCCCGGAGTGTCCCCATGACAGCGCTCGCCGTCTCTCTGCCCCGCCGCCTGACGCCAGTCCTCGCCATCCTGCTCGCCCTGTTCGTGTCGGGTTGCGGCATCAACAACATCCCGACGCTGGATGAACAGGCCAAGGCGAAATGGGCCGACGTGCAGAACAACTACCAGCGCCGCGCCGACCTGATCCCCAATCTGGTCGAGACGGTGAAGGGCTATGCCAAGCAGGAGAAAGAGGTGCTGGAGGCGGTGATCAACGCCCGCGCCCGCGCCACCCAGGTCCAGGTCAATGCCGATACCATCACCGATCCCGATGCATTCAGGAAATTCCAGGAGTCGCAGGCGCAATTGTCCGGCGCGCTCGGCCGGCTGATCGCAACGGTGGAGAATTATCCGGACCTGAAATCGAACCAGAACTTCCTGGCGCTGCAATCGCAGCTCGAGGGCACCGAGAACCGCATCGCGATCGCACGGCGCGATTATATCGAGGCGGCGCGCGCCTATAACACCGAGCTGCGCACCTGGCCCGGCATCATATGGGCGAAGACGGTCTATGCCAGCCACAAGCCGATGGAAACCTTCACCGCGACCGCGGGCTCGGACAAGCCGCCCAGCGTGAAGTTCTGACGGGCGGCCGCGCATGCGGCTCCGCGCTTTCATCGTTGCGATCGCGCTTGCCGTCATTTCTACGGCGGCGCTGGCGCAATCGCTGACCTTTCCCGAATTGACCGGCCGCGTGGTGGACGGGGCCGGTATTCTCGACGCGTCGACGCGCGAGCAGCTCGAAAAGCTCTCCGCCGATCTCGAAGCGAAGACCACGGACCAGCTCGTGGTCGTGACGCTGAAATCGCTTCAAGGGACCTCGATCGAGGATTACGGCTATCAGCTCGGCCGCAAGTGGCAGATCGGCCAGAAGGACAAGAATAACGGCGTCATCCTGCTCGTCGCGCCGAACGACAGGCGGGTGCGCATCGAGGTCGGCTACGGGCTCGAGCCGACGCTGACCGACGCGATTTCGAGCGTCATCATTCAGGGCTCGATCCTGCCGCGTTTTCGCGCCGGCGATTTCGCCGGTGGTGTCCGGCGCGGCGCAGAAGACATCGCGCAGGTGTTGTCCGGCGACGCGAAGGAAATCCAGGAGCACGCGGCGCAGCGGCAATCGGCGTCGCGTGGTTTGAGCACCGGCGAACTCATCATCCTGGCGTTCTGGATCTTCGTCGCGTTCATGATCATCCGCAATGTGATCGCCAGCATGCGCGGACAACGCGGCGGCATCCGGCCTGGACAGGTGCGCCGCACGAGCGATTGGACCAATTACAACCCGGTGATCATCGGTGGTGGCCGGTCCGACAGCGGCTGGGGCGGCGGTTCGTCGGGCGGCGGATTTTCCGGCGGCGGCGGTTCGTTCGGCGGCGGCGGTTCGTCGGGGAGCTGGTGATGCTGATTTCCGACACCGACAAGAAGCGTATTTCCGCGACCATTGCCGCAGCCGAACACAAGACGGCGGGCGAAATCTTCTGCGTGATCGCGCGGCAATCGGGAGACTATCGTCTGGTGCCCGTTGTGTGGGCCGCCTTCGCGGCGCTGCTGTTGCCGCTGCCGCTGATGTTCACGAGCATGCCGGCGCTCTGGATCTACATCGCGCAGCTTGCGCTGTTCGCTGTGCTCACGCTGGCGCTGTCGATCGATGCCATCCGCTTCCGCATCGTGCCGCGGCGTCGCATGCATGAGCAGGCGCATGCCGAAGCGGTCCGGCAATTCTGCGCGCAGGGCCTGCACAAGACCGAAAACCGCACCGGCGTTCTGATCTTTGCTTCAGAAGCCGAGCATTATGCCGAAGTCATCGCCGACGCCGGCATCAACGCGAAAGTGCCGCAGGCGGTGTGGGACGACGCGGTGGCGGTGCTGATCGCCGAGATCGCGCGGGGCAGAGCGGCCGACGGCTTCGTTGGCGCGGTCGAACGCTGCGGCAATGTGCTGGCGCAGCACTTTCCGCCCGGTGCGCTCAACCGCAACGAATTGCCGGACAGACTGATCGAGATTTGAGTTTCGCGCCGCGAGGCGAAAGAAAGCCCGGCCTCAAGTCGACTTCGCCAATGCCGCATCCGTCACGGATTTGCTCGGCACGATCAGGTCATATCGATATTTTCCCTCGTGCCACCCAAGCTCGGCCTGCCCTCCGAGCTGCTGTGGAATCAGTCGCGCCAGCAATTGCGTGCCAAAACTTCGTCGTGCGGGAATGGTGTTGCTTTCGATTGGAGGGCCACCGGTCTGTAATTCGGTCCAGGTGAGCCGGAAGGTGTCGGCTTGCAAATCCCATGACAGGATGACGCGCTGGTCTTTTCCAAGAGCACCATGCTTCAGCGAGTTCGTCATCAACTCATGAATGGCGAGCGGCAACAGCTGCGCGGCGGCAAACGACAGCTTTATCTCACGGCCCGACACGTCGACATTGGTCCGGAAGCTACGCGTAACCTCTTCAGCCATGGATCGCAATTCCGTCGTCTCTGACGATCCCAGGCCCGCCGCAAGGGCGGACAGTCGGCCCTGAAACTCTGCAAACGCTTCCGGCGTTTCTTTAAATGACTGTCGAGCCAGTGCGATCGCCATCGCGCAGGTATTGCGCACCCGATGGTTCAACTCGCCCACGATGGTCTGCAAAACCTTTTCCGCGGCTTCCTTGCTGGAAAGCGCGGCCTGCAAGGCCACATTGTTGCGAAGGATCGAAAAGGTGAGAAGAGCCAGGAGGAGCGCGATTGTGACGCCAAAGCCAAAGATCGAAAGGCCGCTCTGCACCAGTCCATTTTCACTGTGGACCTGCAGCCGCAAAAGATAGTCGCGTCCTGCGAATGTGATGGTCCGTGTGACAGCGGACGCTTCGGACGGCGGTCCCGCATGGAACACCGGCCCGAAATCGGCGGCAGCGGTGTCCACGATTGTCAGGGTCGTATTTGCCGGGAGCGGGCTTGGCATCAATTCAGAAAACAGAAAGCTGAAGCCCAGAACTCCGAGCAACCGGCCGTTGACCGATATCGGTCCATAAATGATCAACGCAGGTTCGGACGGATTCTGAATGAGACGCAGGGGCGACGTTGCAACCGGCCGATTTGATCCAACTGCCTTCTCGATCGCAGCCTTCGGTTGCGGGCGAGAGTTCAGCGCCAGGCCGACCGAACTGAGGTTCGGGTCGGTTGGAGGCGCGATGTCGAGGTTGACATACAGCACCTCATTGGGTGGAGGGACGTCACTGGTGGTCGGGCCGAACAGCGTCGCGTTTTTGCGAGCAAGAGCGTTGATCAGAAGCGGTCGTTCGGACGGCGAGACACGTACGCCCCAGACCATGGAATAGGCATTGGGGATAAGACCCAGCACGCGGCCGGCGAAAGTGCTTAAGGCCTCCGGATCGAAAGGGTCTTGCGGTTGAAACGTGGCGGCGGACAGGCGCGCAAAGGTCTCGTATGTCGCAAGCTTGCGACTCAAGTCCGCAGCGTAGCGATCCGCCAGGCTTTCGTGTTCGACCAAATCTGATTCCGCCCGCAGGGCCGAGTCGCGGATGGCGAGTGCGCCGCAGAGGATGCAGCCCAAGCTGAACACGCCAACGCTGATCAATAAGGGACGCATCAAATGTTTATGCTTCAGATCGATTTTGCGGCGTTCCGAACGTCAAGAGACGAAATGGAAGTCGTGCCTAAACAGCAATCGGGTCGATGAACGTGACGCCAAAGCGATCTGCCTCAGCGAAGGGTCTGGAATTTCTCTCCAAGACGCTGAAGGCATCACTTCGTGCCGCCGATTCGCTTGTCACGTGGATCAGACTGAGCGTCTCCCGGTCCCAGACCTGCAAAGCGCGCCGGTCGAATGCTGCCAGCCTGACAACCGCCTGGATCGCCTGCTCCACGCTTTCCGCATTCAGGATCGCCAGGGAGTGTCGCCCGTTGGCTTCCGAGAAAAGCAGGATAAACTCTTTCATGGGAATCTACCGCACCGTCCGTCGGGGGCGCTCCAGTCAGGACGTCGCGGAAACAGAGAGGGCTGACCGTTCACCGATTGCTGTACAATATCACAGATTGCTGCGGGTAAACGGTGTTTGGCTACCTTAGCGGTAACGGACCGTCGGATGTGCGCGACTAGAGTAAATTTGCAACTTCGGTCCCTCGAATCGAAGCGTCCGGTGCGGCGCGATTGGGAAATGCGCGGCTTCTTCGCGGAGAGCGTCGACGTCTGCGCCGACGCCGGGTTCGATTATCAATGGAGCGGAAGCCGTCACTATCTCGCGCTGCACGACATCAGGTTGAGAGATGGAGAGGCTTCGATCGATGGCGTTCAGGCTCCACACATCTTGGATTTGCGCCAAACCCTCACCTTCGCTCCGAAAGGCTGCCAGATTTCGGGATGGTCGCTGACAGAAAACAGAAACAACAACTATCTGGCATTCACATACGAACCTTCGTTACTCGAGGAGGAGTTCGAAAGATCCTTTTTATCGATTGAGGCAAGACCGCTGCTTTACTTCAACGATACGCCACTGGGGTTCACGCTCGAAAAGATCAAGCATGAACTCAAGCTGGAGCGACCGGATACGCTCTATCTGGAAACTTTATGTCTTTGGACCGCCCTTGAAGTCGAGCGTCTTACCCAAAGTGGAAAGTTGCCGCCTGCGAGCGGGCCGGGGGTATTGTCAGCAGCGGCTGTCCGAAAAGTGCGCGAGTACATACACGCCAATCTCGCGAAAGACATATCGCTGAGCGAGCTCGCGTCGGTTGCGGGCCTTAGCCGGTTTCACTTTTCACGTTCGTTCAAAAAAACTTTCGGCCTGGCGCCCCGTCAATATCTGTTGCGGAGTCGTGTGGAGCGCGCCAAGACGCTGATTGCCGAGAGCGATCCGGCGCTGGCAGAGCTATCCATACTGTTGGGATTTAGTAGCCCTGCGAGACTGTCGGCCGCTTTCAGGCGCTATGGGGGCGGCACCATTGCGCAGTACCGGCGCGAGAATCGGGAGCCCTGATGGGCGTCTCCAATTGACGCGCAGGCAACCGGATTCATAAGGCCGGGTTTGCTCCCCGCCTTCGATTTCCCACGTCACGCCGGATCGCCGCTGTCCTCAATACCCTACCGCCGTTGCGCCGCGCGTCCGCGTATCCGCCGCGCCGGCGAAACCGTCCTTGGTGATCAGGATCGAATTCGCCGAGGTGTTCGGCACCCGCGTGGCAATCGCGTGCCCGCGTTCGACCAGTCCCTTCAGCGTCTCATCCGGGTACGTCTTCTCGGCAAACACCTCGTCCGGCAGCCATTGATGATGGATGCGCGGCGCCGACACCGCCTCGGCCACATTCATCTCGTGATCGAGCACGTTGAGAATGATCTGCAGCACGGTGGTGATGATCCGGCTGCCGCCCGGCGAGCCGGTGACCAGATACGGCTTGCCGTCCTTCATCACGATGGTCGGCGTCATCGACGACAGCGGACGCTTGCGCGGCGCCGGCGCATTCGCCGTCGCGCCGACTAGGCCGAACGCGTTCGGCACGCCGGGCTTGGCCGCGAAGTCGTCGAGCTCGTTGTTGAGCAGCACGCCGGTGCCCTCGGCGATCAGCCCGTTGCCGTAGGAGAGATTGAGCGTGTAGGTGTTCGACACCGCATTGCCGAAGCGGTCGACCACCGAGAAATGCGTGGTGTTGTCGCCTTCCGCCGCGACCGGGTCGCCGTTGCGGATCTCGGAGGATGGCGTCGCGCGCGCGCCGATATTCTTGGCTATGGTGCGCGCATAGCGCTTCGAGGTCAGTCCGCGCACCGGCACCTCAACGAAGTCCGGATCGCCGAGATACACCGCGCGGTCGGCATAGGCGCGCCGCATCGCCTCGACCATCAGATGCACGGTCTCGACGCTCGACGGCCCGGTCTTCTTCAGGTCGTAGGGCTCGAGAATGTTCAGCATCTCGATCAGATGCACGCCGCCTGAGGACGGCGGCGGCATCGAGACGATGTTGTAGCCGCGATACTTGCCGGTGACCGGCTTGCGCTCCTTCACCTGGTATTTCCTGAAATCGTCCGCGGTCATCACGCCGCCGGCCTCGCGCACGGCCGCCGCGATCTTTTCCGCGACATCGCCATCGTAGAAGCCCTGCGGACCCTTTTGCGCGATTGCTTCCAGGGTGTTGGCGAGATCGGTCTGGATCAGCCGGTCGCCCTCGCCATAGGACGAGCCGTCGGCTTTCAGCATCACTTTCACAGACGACGGCCAGCGTTGGAACAGCGGCTTGGCCGCGATCATGGTGTCGGCGAGGTCGCCGGTGACGATGAAGCCGTCGCGGGCAAGCTTGATCGATGGCGCGAGCAGTTGTGCCAGCGTGAACTTGCCGGACCCGTATTTCCGGTGCGCCAGCGCCAGCCCCGCCACCGTCCCCGGCACGCCGACGCCGAGACCGGACTTCAGCGATTTCTGCGGATCGGCATTGCCGGCATCGTCGAGGAACGAGTCCTTGTCGATCTTTCCGGGCGCCATCTCGCGATAATCGATCGCGATCGCCTTGCGCGGCTTGGCGAGCCAGATCACCATGAATCCACCGCCGCCGATATTGCCGGCGCGCGGATAGGTCACCGCCAGCGCAAAGCCGGTGGCCACGGCCGCGTCCACCGCATTGCCGCCCGCTTTCAGAATGTCGACCCCGATCTGTGCGGCCATCGCTTCCTGCGCCACCACCATGCCGTTTCTGGCGGTAACAGCCTGCGCGCGCGGCGCCTCGGAGAGCGGCTTGTCGTGGACCGGGCCTTCCTGCGCAAACGCGGGCGAGGCGAGAAGGGCGAGGAGGAAAACGAAAACTCGGATCATTGCGATTGGTCTATCCCCCGCTCAGTCCCGCGCAAGCAGGAATCCAGCAAATCTGGGTCCCCGCTTGCGCGGGGACGAGCGGACATTGGTGCGCCCCCAAGAGGTCTCGTCGTTACCGCGCCATCCCGTGATAGACGCTGTTCGGCCGCATGTCGGTCGCTGTCGCGATCCGGTTCGACATGTTGTAGAACCCGGCAATTGCGGCAATATCCCAGATGTCCCGGTCGGAAAAGCCCGCGCGCCGCAGGCTATCGCGATCGTGATCCTCGACCGCCCAGGGCTCGTTGGTCATCTTCACCGCGAAATCCAGCATCGCCCGCTGACGCTTCGACAGCCGGGCGGCGCGATAATTCATCACCATAAGTTCGCCCAGTGCCGGATCGCCGGATATCTGCCGCACCGCGGAGCCATGCGCGGCCAGGCAATAATAGCAGCGGTTCTGCGACGACACCGCGACCGCGATCATCTCCCGCTCGAGCTTGCTCAGGCCCGACGGCCCCAGCATCAGGTCGTTATACATCGCGACAAAGGCTTCGAGCTTCTTCAGGTCGAAGGCATAGGCCTTCAGCACATTCGGAATGAATCCAAGTTTCTCCATGCATTTATCGAAATAGGCCTGCATCGTTTCGTTGAGCGCAGGCTCCGGGAGCGACAGCGCGACGAATGCGGTGTCGTCGCCCGCGGTCGCGGACGGCGGGGCCGGTTTGAGCAGGGCGGTCTTGGACAGACCTGTTTTGGACGGGCCTGTCGTGGACGGACTCGTCTTGGATTTGTCATCACGCGATGCTTTGGTCTGCGGGTTCCGCCCGGCCGGTTTCTTCTGCGCTTTCGCCACGCGTCACCTCCCACAAGCTCAGCGCCGAAGCGTAGCGCCGGGCGCGGCCGGACGAAATCCAAGATTGCATGTTGCGATGCAGCACTCACGATCGTGACATTGGCGCCGCCAGACCTCGACGAATGGCGGTCGGTAGACGAAACTCCCGACTCAGGAGAGGCCATCCATGAACATTCAGAAGCCGCTCGCGGCAACGGGCGAACGCTCGATCACGCAACTCGTGGCACAGGCCGGAGAGATATTGCGATCCGGGCGCAGCGGTGTTCCGGACGGTTTCGCGGCCCGCCTGTTCGAGCGCGCTTCCTTCGAGGATCTTTCCGTTTACACGCCGAAGGAGATCGCAGCCTTTGCCGCGCAGGCCTATGCGTTCCTGTCGCAGCGCCGGCCCGGAGCGCCGAAGATCCGAATCTACGCGCCTGAGGAGGCCGACGGCAACGCCAGCCGTGCGGTGTCGGTGCTCGAAATCATCAACGACGACATGCCGTTCATTGTCGATTCGGTGATGGCGGAATTAAGCGCGCGTCATGCGAAGGTGCGGCTTGTGGTGCATCCGATCTTTGCGGTCGCGCGCGATGCCGCCGGACATCTCGAGCGGGTGTCGACCGAGGAGCCGGCGACCGAAGGCGAACGCCGCGAAAGCTTCATCCACATCCATCTCGACCGCATTGCCGATGTGGCGACCCAGAATACGCTGATCCTCGGGCTCGAACAGGCGCTCGCCGACGTCAGCGTCGCGGTGCATGACTGGCGGCCGATGCTGGCGCGTGTCAGCGACCTGATTGCAGACATGAAAGCCAATCCGCCGCCGCTGCCGGAATCCGAGCGGACCGAGTCGGTCGAGTTCATGGAATGGCTGGTGGCCGAGAACTTCACCTTTCTCGGTATTCGCGAATACAGGGTCCCCAGCCACGATCGCGAACCCGCATTGATTCCGGATTCCGGATTGGGCGTGCTGCGCCGTGCGGATGCGCATGAATTGAGGGCGCGCGCCGGTCAGGAGGTTATCACCGCGGCCCTGCATAAATTCTACGCCGAACCGACCGCGCTCCTGATCACCAAGGCGAGCCTGCGCTCGCGCGTGCATCGCCGCGTGTTCATGGACATGGTCAGCGTCAAGCGCTTCGATGCAAATGGTAACGTGTGCGGCGAATTCCGCATCGTCGGCCTGTTCACCTCGACCGCCTATACGCGCTCGACCCGCTCGATTCCGTATCTGCGCAAGAAGGTGGATGCGCTGCTCAAGCGCGCGCGATTCCATCCATCCGGGCATTCCGGCAAGGCGCTGGTCAATGCGCTCGAAACCTATCCGCGCGACGACCTGTTCCGCATCGACGACGACCTGCTGTACGAATTCGCGATGCTGATCCTGGAGCTGGACGAGCGGCCGCGCGTGCGCGTGCTGGCGCGCCGCGATCGCTTCGACCGCTTCATGTCTGTGCTGGTCTATCTGCCGCGGGCGCGCTCCTCCAACGACGTCGTGGAGGCAGTCGGAGAGCTTCTGTGCAAGAGCTACAAGGGTCACGTCAGCGGACTCAGCCTGTTCTTCCCGGAAGGACCGCTGATGCGCGCGCATTACATCATTGGACGCTCCGCCGAGCCGATCGACGATCCGCAGCGGTCCACGCTGGAGGACGGGGTCTCCGCAATCGTGCGCACCTGGGTCGATGCGCTCGACGACGAGATTGCGCGCACCCAGGAGGCCGGCCGCGCGCGGCAATTATTCGAGCGCTATCGCAAGGCCTTCAGCGCCAGCTTCCGCGACCGTTACTCGCCGGAGACCGCGCTCGACAATATCCGCACCATCGAGGGGCTGTCGGCGGAACGGCCGCTCAGCGTCGACTTCCATACCCGGCCCAATGCCGAAAGCCATGTGATCGGCCTGAAGGTCTGGAGCTATGGCGGCGCCATTCCGCTCTCCAGCCGGGTGCCGATGCTGGAAAATATGGGCTTCAAGGTGGTGGCCGAGCGCACCTACGAAATTCGTCCGGGAACGCCGTCCGTCACCCATGTCTGGCTGCACGACATGACGCTCGAAAGCGCGGATGGCGCGCCGGTCGACATCGCTGCATTGCAGACGGCGCTCGAAGCCTGCTTCCTGATGGTGATGCGCGGTATTGCCGAGAATGACGGCTACAACGCGCTGGTCCTGAAAGCCGGACTGCAATGGCGCGACATCGTGCTGATCCGCTCGGTGTCGCGGTTCCTGCGCCAGGTGCGGGTGCCGTTCTCGCAGGATTACATGTGGAACACGCTGCGCGCGCATCCGGCAATCGCGTCGCAGATCGTGGCGCTGTTCCACGCACGATTCGATCCGCGCGCTGAAGCCGACATCGCCCGCAAGACGAGGCAGACCGAGATTGTCGCTGAGATCGACGCCGCGCTGGAAAAAGTGCCGTCGCTCGACGAGGACCGCATCCTGCGGCATTTCGTCAATGCGGTGCAGTCGGCACTGCGCACCAATTTCTACCAGATCGGCGATGACGGCCAGCCGAAAGCGCAGATCGCGATCAAATACGAGAGCGGCAAGCTGACCACGCTGCCGGCGCCGCGGCCGCTCTACGAGATCTTCGTCTATTCGCCGCGGGTCGAGGGCGTGCATCTGCGCTTCGGCAAGGTGGCGCGCGGCGGCATCCGCTGGTCCGACCGGCCGCAGGATTTCCGCACCGAAATCCTCGGGCTGGTGAAGGCGCAGCAGGTCAAGAATGCGGTCATCGTGCCTGTGGGTGCAAAAGGCGGCTTCGTGCCGAAGCACCTGCCGGTCGGCGGTGCCCGCGATGCGATCGCGGCCGAAGGCATCGCCGCTTACAAGCTGTTCATCGGCTCGCTGCTCGATGTCACCGACAATCTGTCGCCGGACGGCGCGGTGGTGCCGCCGGACAATGTGGTGCGGCACGATTCCGACGATCCCTATCTGGTGGTCGCTGCCGACAAGGGCACCGCCACCTTCTCCGACACCGCGAACGGCATCTCGATCGCGCGCAATTTCTGGCTGGGCGATGCCTTCGCGTCCGGCGGCTCGGCCGGTTACGACCACAAGAAAATGGGCATCACCGCGCGCGGCGCCTGGGAGGCGGTGAAGCGGCATTTCCGCGAGATGGACGTCGATATCGGCGTCACGCCCTTCACCGTCATCGGTGTCGGCGACATGTCGGGCGACGTGTTCGGCAACGGCATGCTGCGCGAAACCACGATCAAGCTGGTCGCGGCCTTCGATCACCGCGACATCTTCATCGATCCCGAACCCGATCCGGCGAAGAGCTTCGCCGAGCGGCAGCGGCTGTTCGATCTGCCGCGCTCGAGCTGGCAGGATTACGACAAGTCGCTTATCTCCAAAGGCGGCGGCGTGTTCCCGCGAAGCTTGAAGGAAATTCCGCTGTCGGCGGAAATGAAGGCGCTGCTGAACCTGACCGCCGACAAGGCCACGCCCATTCAGGTGATGAGCGCGATTCTGAAAGCGCAGGCCGATCTCCTGTTCTTCGGCGGCATCGGCACCTATGTGCGCGCCGCGAGCGAGACCGACGAGCAGGTCGGCGACCGCGCCAATGACGCGATCCGCGTCATCGGCTCCGATCTGAATTGCAAGGTGATCGGCGAGGGCGCCAATCTCGGCATGACCCAGCGCGGCCGCATCGAGGCGGCGCATAACGGCGTACGCCTCAACACCGATGCGATCGACAATTCCGCCGGCGTCAACACCTCCGACGTCGAGGTGAATATCAAGATCGCGCTCGGCGGTCTGGTGCGGTCCGGCGCGCTGCCATTGTCCGACCGCGATACGCTGCTGTTCGCCATGACCGACGAGGTCGCGGCGCTGGTGCTGCGCAACAATTATTTGCAGACGCTCGCCATCTCGCTGGCGGAACGCAACGGCCTCGACGATCTGGCGTCACGCCAGCGGCTGATGCAGACGCTGGAAGCGCGCGGTCTGCTGGACCGCGGCGTCGAGTTTCTCCCCGACGACGCCGAGCTCGCCGAGCGCCGCCGGCGCGGCCAGGCGCTGACGCGGCCGGAGCTTGCGGTGCTGCTCGCCTATGCGAAGCTCACCCTGAGCAGCGATCTCAACGAGACCTCGGTGCCGGACGATCCCTATCTGGGCAAGGAGCTGTACCGGTATTTCCCGACCGAGCTGTCGCAGCGTTATCCGGAAGCGCTCGAGCATCATCGTCTGCGCCGCGAGATCATCGCCACGCAGCTCACCAATTCGATCATCAATCGCGGCGGTCCGTCGCTGATCGCGCGCATGACCGACGAGACCGGCGCCTCGGCTGACCGAATCGTGCGCGCCTTCGCCGCGGTGCGCGACAGCTACGGCATGACCGAACTGAACGGCGAGATCGACGCGCTCGACAACAAGATCCCCGGCGCGCTGCAGCTCGATCTCTATGCCGCGGTGAAGCGCCTGATGATGGACCGCATGGTCTGGTTCATCCGCAATGTCGATCTCGATCAGGGACTGATGGGAATCGTCGAGCATTACAAGGCCGGCATCAAGGCGGTGGCGCGCGCACTGGAATCGGCGCCGGGCGACGATGCGACACTGGCGCGCGATGGCCGCGCCAACGAGCTCACGCGCTCGGGCGTGCCGGAGCGGCTTGCCAAGCGCATCGCAAGCCTGCCGGCGCTGACGGTGGCGCCGGACATCGTGCTGGTCGCCGACAAGTGCGGCCGCGACATGGCCGACGTGGCGCGCACCTTCCTCGCGGTGGTTCGCTATTTCCGGCTGGAGCGCGTGGTCGAGGCGGCACGCCAGATCGAGGCGACCGATTATTTCGACCGCCTCGCGCTCGACCGGGCGCGCGATTCGCTTGGACGCGCGGCGCGCCAGCTCACCGTCGAAGTGCTCAAGGGCGGCACCGGCACCGAAGCGATGGACGAGTGGGTCAAGCCGCGCGCTGTCGAGGTCGAGCGCATCCGCAAGTCGATGCACGAGATCGCCGATACCGGACTGACGATCTCGAAACTGTCGGTGGCGGCGAGTTTGCTGGGCGACCTGGCGGGGCGGTAAGGCCGCGGACATCGGTCAGGATTGTACGTAGAGCGATGCTGCGTGTTTCCCTCGCCCCGCTTTAGCGGGGAGAGGGTGCCAAGCGAATGCGAGGCGGGTGAGGGGTGTTTCTCCGCATCACACATGCCCCTCACCCGGCTCGGACCTGCGGTCCTCGCCACCCTCTCCCCGTGAACGGGGAGAGGGAAGAAGCGGGGAGAAGGGTCAATGCCGGAAATGCCGCACGCCGGTGAACACCATGGCGATGCCGGCGTCGTCGGCGGCCTTGATCACTTCGTCGTCGCGCATCGAGCCGCCGGGCTGGATCACCGCGGTGGCGCCGGCTTCGATCGCGACCAGTAATCCGTCGGCGAAAGGAAAGAATGCATCCGACGCCACCACCGAGCCCCGGGTCAGCGGCTCCCTGAGGCCCAGCTCCTTCGCCGCATCCTGCGCCTTGCGCGCGGCGATGCGCGCGGAATCGATGCGGCTCATCTGGCCGGCGCCGATGCCGACCGTCGCGCCATCCTTCGCATAGACGATGGTGTTGGACTTGACGTGCTTCGCCACCCGGAACGCGAAGATCAGATCGCGCATCTCGGCCTCGGTCGGCGCGCGCCTGGTCACCGGCGTGAGCGTCATGTCGTCGGCCACCGCATTGTCGCGGCTTTGCACCAGCAGTCCGCCGGCGACCGATTTCATAAGCCAGCCCGGCGCGCGCGGATCGGGCAGGCCGCCCGCCAGCAGCAGCCGCAGGTTTTTCTTGGCGGCTACGATCGCGATCGCTTCGTCGGTCGCGTCCGGGGCCACGATCACCTCGGTGAAGATCTCGGTGATGACGCGCGCGGCGGCGGCATCGAGCGTGCGGTTGAGCGCGACGATGCCACCGAAGGCCGATGTGGGATCGCACGCCAGCGCCTTGCTGTAAGCGTCGCCGAGGGTCGCGCTTTCGGCCACGCCGCACGGATTGGCGTGCTTGACGATGACGCAGGCTGCGGTGCGGGCGGGATCGAACTCCGCCACGCATTCATAAGCCGCATCGGTGTCGTTGATGTTGTTGTAGGAGAGCTGCTTGCCTTGCAGTTGCCTTGCGGTGGCAACGCCGGGGCGCTGCTCGGGCGAACGGTAGAACGCCGCAGTCTGATGCGGGTTCTCGCCGTAGCGCAAGGCTTCGGCGAGCTTGCCGCCGAAGGCGCGATACGTGGGCGCCGTATCGTTGAGCTGCGCGGCGAACCAGTTCGAGATCGCCGCGTCATAGGCCGCGGTGCGGGCATAGGCCTTCGCCGCGAGCCTGCGGCGGAAATCGAGCGACGTGCCGCCGGCCTGCAGCGCGTCCAGCAAAGGCGCATAATCGTCGGCATCGACGATCACCGCGACATCGTCATGGTTCTTCGCCGCGGCGCGGATCATCGCCGGGCCGCCGATATCGATGTTCTCGATGCAGTCATCGAAACTAGCGCCCTTCGCGACGGTGGCCTCGAACGGATAGAGGCTGACCACCAGGAGATCGATCGGCTTGATGTCATAGGCCATCATTGCGCCGGCATGCTCGGCGTTGGAGCGGATCGCCAGCAGGCCGCCATGCACCTTCGGATGCAGCGTCTTGACCCGGCCGTCCATCATTTCCGGAAAGCCGGTGAGCTGCGAGACATCGGTCACCGCAAGCCCGGCATCGGCGATAGCCTTGGCGGTGCCACCGGTGGAGACCAGCTCGATGCCGGCCGCGGCCAGCGCGTGGGCGAAATCGATCAGGCCGGTCTTGTCGGATACGGAAATCAGCGCGCGTTCGATGCGGCGCGGGGAAGTCGGCATTCGTTATCTCTCGTGTGGGCGGCGCGGCATGCACTGTAGGCCCCCTGCCCCTGGAAGGGGGAGGGTAGGGAGGGGGTCTTCTACAAGATGCGAGGGGTCATCTACAGGAAGCTTTGAGCAAAAGGGACCCCCACCCGCTGCCGTCGATCCGCGACGGCAGTCGACCTCCCCCTGTCAGGGGGAGGGAAAGGTCAGAGCGGCAATTCCGGCTCGTCCTGCGGCTTCTTGCGTCCGCCGCTGTCGCTCTTCTTCGGCGCAGGCTGGCGCGGCGTATGGGTGAAGGTCCAGTGCACCCGCGGCACCTGGCGCGCGCGGCCATGGATCACGAGTTGCACGGTCCGGCGCGGCCCCTCGGAGCCGCCGAGATAGACGCTTTCCTCCAGCTCGACCCGGTCCTCGTGGCTGTCGAAGGTCCAGACATCCTTGTTCGGCAGCACCAGCATCGCGCCGTATCCGTCCGAGCGCCGGCTCGCCTTCACCGCCGGATGCAGATGAAAGCGCACCGCGAATTCATCCAGCGCGCCGAGCGGCAATATCTCGCCATGCGTCGGCATGAACACGTCCTCGCCTTCCAGCTTGTTGCCGCCGGCCGTCAGCATCACCGCGCGCTGATGGATGATGCCGTAGCGGCCATAGCCGTCATGTGAGGCGCGCAGGATCATCGAATCGCCATGCTCGTTGCGACCCACCGAAACCCGTGACGGACCGTCGACGATCGGCACGCCGATCAGCTCGCGGAACGCGCCCTCCTCGCGGAAGATGCAGGACGACGCATTGTTGAACGTCACCGTCGAATGCGCCGGCGTGGCGCGCGCGACCTGCCGCCAGCTTTCCTTGTTGATCGCGGGCACCCCGCAATTCACGACGATGCGATGGCCGCCGGCGCAGAACTCGAAGGCGAGACACCCGGCATGCGCCTCCTGGCTCATCGTCATCGGCGGCGGCGTGCCGGTATCCATCAGCACCAGCAGATTGTTCTGCTTCAGCCGCTGATAGCCGGAATGCGATGCGTTCGAGATCGGTTCGCCGCGAACGTCGTCATAGGCGAGGATGGTGGCGATCAGGTCCGGCGCGGTCGGTCCCATGCCGTTGAAGAGCGCGAAACAGCCGTCGTCGTGCCGGAAGAAGCGCAGCATCGGCATCATCCGGTCGATGGCGTTCAGCAGTTGCGGCGGCGGCGGCATGTTGCGGCTGGCAAAGGCCTGTTTCAGCGGCAGCAGGTCGAGCAGGAGTTCGATGATCACGCCGGGATTGCGGCTGATATGCCCGCCATCGGGCAGCACCTGCTGGTCGAGCTCGTCGCCCAGCCGCCTGGTCACGGCCGGGATATGCCGCTCCTGGCTCGCCATGCACAGCGTCGCATAGGTGAGGGCAATCGTGACCTGCAGATGCGGCGCACCCTCACGGGCCTCCGCCGCGTTGTGCCGCAGGAAGCGCACCTGCTTGGTCAGGCTGCGCATGAACCGGCGATAGAACGCGGCGTCGACATCCTGCAGGATCAGCGGCGCCTGGCTGACCCAGGAGATCACGCGCCGCGCCAGCACATCGGCGCGCCAGGCCAGCGGATGCCACGAGCCCTGCAGCGTGATCCATTCGTCCACCAGCGCGCGCGCATTGGCGCGCGTGATTGCGGAATCCGCGGCGCGCAGATGGCGCAGCCATCCGAAGCCGCATAATTCGGTGGCCCATTCCTCCGACGGCGGATTGAACTCGAACGGCGAGCGTCCGTCGCAGATCACCACCTTGCCGGCGAAGGCGAAGCGGCCGGAATAGATTTCGCTGGCACGGGTGCCGTCCGCGGTGCGCAGGTCCTGAGGCGCAAGCAGCAGCCGGTCGGCCTTGCGCGGGATCAGGCGCCACGGCAGCAGCGGCAGATTGTTGACGCGGCCGCTCGCCCGGCGCAAACCCCGGCGCATCAGGATCAAGGACAGCCTGGTCCGCTCTCCGACCGTTACCCCCGCCATACCCCGCACTGTCTCCCCGTTCCGCAGCGCGCTGCTCGCGCGCCCGCGCCTCTTGATACCTCACGCAGCCTCATCCGTGCAGCATTGCGATCGCAGACGCGGCGCGAAGGATGGAGCAGGGCAGGACCCTAGCTCAAGCGGCTGATTCTGCGTCCCCCAATCGGTGACGATCTGGACGCGGAAAATGCGGCGGACGCGAGGCGCGCGACCGCCGTCATAATCGTTAACGGTTTGATGGGTCGAGCGAATTTGGCAGCAAGCGGGGCTTCATGCTCCCTCCCCACCGCTTCGCGGGGGGGGGGAGGGAAAAGACAGTGCAGCGCGTGTTGCGACCTACCGCCCCCAGGGACCGCCGGGACGCGGGCCGCCACGCGAGGCGCCGCCCCAGGGCCCTGCGCCCGATGCCGGAACGCTGCCGCGGGCGCGCGGCTCGGCCCCGGCATAGTTGCCGTCGCCGACCGAATAGCCGCCGCCACCGCCGCCGAAGCCGCCCTGTCCCATCTGCTGGGCCAACTGCTGCAAGGCTGCGATCCGATTCTCGGTCGCCGGATGGGTCGAAAACAGGCTGTCCATCCGCTCGCCCGACAGCGGGTTGATGATGAACATATGCGCCATACCCGGATCGCGCTCGGCGCGCTCGTTCGGGATCGCGTGCGCCGCGTTGGCAATCTTCGCCAGCGCCGACGCGAGCCACACCGGCTGGCCGCAGATCTGCGCGCCGAGCTTGTCGGCGGAATATTCGCGCGTGCGGCTGATCGCCATCTGCACCAGCATCGCGGCGATCGGCGCCAGGATCACCATGGCCAGCGTGCCGATGATGCCCATGCCGCCACCGCCATTGCTGTCGCGGTTGCCGCCACCGAAGAACATGCCGAACTGCGCCAGCATCGAGATCGCGCCGGCGATGGTGGCGGTGATGGTCATGATCAGCGTGTCGTGGTTCTTGATATGCGCAAGTTCATGCGCGACCACGCCCGCGACTTCCTCGCGCGACAGGCGCTCGAGCAAGCCGGTGGTCACAGCGACCGCGGCGTTTTCCGGATTGCGGCCGGTGGCGAAGGCGTTCGGCTGCGCCTCGTCCATCATGTAGACTTTCGGCATCGGCATCTGCGCGCGTGCCGCCAGCTCCGCCACCATGTTGTAGAGGTCCGGTGCCGTGCGCGCGTCGACTTCCTGCGCGCCGGCCATGGACAGGACCATCTTGTCCGAATTCCAGTAGGTAAAGATGTTCATGCCGGCCGCGACCACCAGCGCGATCATCGCGCCGCTCGCACCGCCGATCAGATAGCCGACACCCATGAACAGGGCCGTCAGGCCTGCCAGCAACATGGCTGTCTTGACGTAATTCATATGCTCCCTCCAGGCTCGGGGATACTGCGCCATCGGCGCGCGATGTCCCGGCCGCGACAAAGGATGGGAACCCCTTAAGGTTCCTTCAAGACCGCGCGTCACTGAGACGCTGGGTCCAGGCTGGGGAGCCGGCGGTATTCAGTTGTACAACCTCAGATTGCGGTTGCGAATCGGGGCGGCATATGGTCCTATAGGACCATGTTCCTTCAATCGAGATTATTGTCCGGGCCGCCAGTGGCCGTGCTGATCGGCCTGGTGTTTGCCGCAGGCTTTGCGGCGGGCGCGGCGTTCCGTCCGGCGATGCCGACGGTTGTGGAACGCGCAGGGGAGGTGCGTTCGCCTCCCCCTGAAAGAGAAAGGTCGGCGGCCGAAGGGCGCCGGGTGGGGGTCGATTCTCTGTCGCAGGCGGACCCACTTTCCAACCGTTCGCCTTCCAGGGGGAGGGAGCAGACCGCGCCCGGCCTGCAGGAGTTGCGGCTCGCCGCCGGCGGCCACCCGGCCGAGGTGCTGCGGGTGAATGACGGTGACACCTTCGAGGCGCGGGTCCATGTCTGGCCCGGCATGCAGGTGACCACCAAGGTGCGGCTGCGCGGCATCGACGCCGCCGAATTCCGGTCGCAATGCGCCGAGGAATATCGCCTCGCGACCGCGGCGCGCGATGCGCTGTCGCGCATGCTGGCCGAAGGCGGCGTCACCATCGGACGCATCGATTTCGACAAGTATGGCGGCCGCGTTGTTGCGAACGCGGCGACGCGGAATACGCCGGATGTGTCGGAGGCGCTGCTGAAGACCGGATACGTGCGCGCGTATGACGGCGGGCGACGGGATGGATGGTGTGGGGGGTAGGGGCGCAAAATTCGTAGGATGGGTTGAGCGAAGCGAAACCCATCACCTTTCGCCGAAACCGGACGTGCCGGTTGCTCCATCGCCGGCCCAGTCTTCAGCGTAAATGCCAAGCCTCACCATGCGATGAAATGACGAGAACGGCCAGTCTGCGACGCGTTTCACATGCCCATGCTTCACCGGATTGAAATGGACGTAATCGGCATGGCGCTCAAAATCCCGCTCGTCACGAAGCGTGTGCTCCCAATATCGGCGCTGCCAAATTCCGCGTTCGGCTTTGCGAGTCCGACTTGCCGAAACGGCTTCAGTCTTCGGTAACGCGCGCGAGAAGGCCGATTTGATCAGGCGCCAGCGCGTTGCGAAATCCTGATCTGCGTCAGGCAACGTCCATATCGCGTGCAGGTGATCCGGTAGTATGACGATTGCATCGATCGTGAACGGATGTCTAGTGCGGGTTTCTCTGAACGCCGAACGCAACAGCCCAATGTGATCGGTCAAAAGCCGCTCGCGGCGGTCGGCTAGGTTCACCGTGAAGAAATAACGGCCGCCCCGAATGAAATTGCGCCGATAGCCGGTCATCGAAGGAGATGGGTTTCGCTGCGCTCAACCCATCCTACGATGATCTGTGTTGGCACGCACCCTGCAACTCTCGATCAAGGATTATATTCCTTATTTCCGCCATCTTCCCCTGATCTAATCTTTCGCATCCCGTCCCGTCCAAGGGGCGTCTGATCAGCGTCATGAGACGCGGGGCGGGATGCGGTGGCCGTTGCGGGGCGCAAGACGTGCGTCTTCAGCGGAGGCCCAAGCTGCGATGATCCGGCTCACCGGCCGTGGGTCACCAGCGGAGGATATCAAGAAAATCCGCCCGGCGATTGCCGGTCAACGGTGTCTGTCCTCCGGGGTTGTCGCAGAGCAAGCCTACAAACACCGCGCGCGGAACGCCGGATTCCTTTCGGCGGTCCGTGGTGACTATCGCTCATGCGCTTTCACACTTCGCGCATGGGGCCATGGGCTTTGGCTGAAAGCCCGGCGTTCCGCGCGCCCTTGGGTCTCCCAAGGCAAGGAATGCGAGGTTGGAATACGGGCGCACCCGCGCCGGCCAAAGAACAGGGACGGCGGAGCTTTGCCTTACGTCATTGCGAGGACTGCTAGGCGAAGCCGACGCAAGACGAAGCAATCCACATCGCGATCAAGCCTTGCCGGCATACAGAGCGGAGATGCCGTATGGATTGCTTCGCTGGCGCTCGCAATGACCCATTCCGCTCTCGTACATTGCCAATGACGAACACACGTACGGAGGAAACACCCATGACCACCTATGTCCTCATCCACGGCGCCTGGGGCGGCGGATGGAAATTCGCCCGCGTTGCCGAGCGCTTGCGCCAGCGCGGGCACGTCGTGTTCACGCCGACACTGACCGGCGCGGCCGAGCGCTCGCATCTGCTGACGGGCGCGATCACTCTCAGCACCCACGTCACCGACATTCTCAATGTCATTCATTACGAGGATCTCTCCGACGTGGTGCTGCTCGGCCATTCCTATGGCGGCATGGTGATCACCCAGGTCGCCGACCGGATTCCGGAGAAGATCGCGGCGTTGGTCTATCTCGATGCGTTCGTGCCGGAAGACGGGCAGTCGCTGTTCGATCTCAACATCCCGGCCAACACCAGGATGTTTCTCGATCGCGCCGGCCAGAATGGCGGACTACTGATCCCGCCGCCGCCGGCCAAGGCCTATTTCGGTGTCAACGACGCCGATGCGCCCCGTGTCGATGCGCTCGCGGCGCCGCATCCGGTCGGCACCATGATCGAAAAGGTAAAACTCACGGGCGCGTATCGCGGCGTGAAGAAAAACGTCTATGTGCACGGCGCGGTGCTGCCGCGCGAAAGTCCGTTCAAGGGATTCTACGAGGCCGCGAAGGCGAAGGGCTGGGACGCCCATGCGCTGCCCTGCGGGCACGACATCATGCTCGACCGGCCGGACGAGTTGACGGAGATCCTCGACAAGACGGGCCAGTGAAGGGCGAACCGATGAACGTGCGCGCCCGATCGCGCATGCTGAAAACAAAACGGCCGGAGCGTGAGCCCCGGCCGTTTGTGATCTTTTGCGATCGTTTCTTGCTTAAGCAGCCGCGGACCTTGTCCGCGTCTGACGCCCCGGGAAACCAGATGCCGTTAGCGGGTCACGACCACGCGCGTGCCGTAGCCGACGCGGTTGAACAGGTCGAGGATATCGGAATTGTGCATGCGGATGCAGCCATACGACACGAAGCCGCCGATCGAGCCCGGGGCGTTGGTGCCGTGAATGGCGTATTCGCCGCCCGACAAAGTGAGTGCCGCGGCGCCCATCGGGTTGGCGGGCACGCCGCCGGGAATGACGTCCGGCAGGCGCGGATTGTCGCGCTTCACCTCGCGCGGTGGCGACCATGCCGGCTTGATGCGCTTGCCGTCGATATAGCGGGTGCCGAACCAGGACTTGCCGGCGCGGCCGACACCGACGGTATAGGCAATCGCCCTGCCGCCGCCGACGACGTAATAGAGCCGGCGCTGGCTGTGCTTGATGACCACCGTTCCCGGCGCATAGTCTTCGCGGAAGCTGACCGGCTCCCGCGCATCCGCGGGGCTGGCAACTGCGAAAGAGGCGGCGACGACCGAAGCGGCGATCGAAAAGGCCAAGGCGAGGCGCATGACTTCATTCCCGAATTGCGAGTGGGGCGGCATACTGCCCGAATTGCGCCGGAAAATAGCTTAATCCGCACGGCGGCAAAAGCGTGCGTTCGCAATAATGTAAAGGGTGTTGAAATTGGGCAACGGAGGTTATCCCGTTGCCGTTAGCGTCCCGGCAAGAGCAGTAAAGAGGCGTAAAGGGCTGTAAACGAGACCCTAAGCGCTCGGCCGGTTCTGCCGGTTGGTGACCAGATCGTCGACCACCGCCGGATCGGCCAGTGTGGTGGTGTCGCCCAGATTGGAGAAATCGTCCTCGGCGATCTTGCGCAGGATGCGCCGCATGATCTTGCCGGAGCGGGTTTTCGGCAGGCCCGGCGCGAATTGCAGGAGATCCGGTGCCGCGATGGCGCCGATCTCCTTGCGCACCCAGGTGACCAGTTCCTTCTTCAGGTCGTCACTGGGCGTTTCGCCGGCCATCAGGGTGACATAGGCATAGATGCCCTGGCCCTTGATGTGGTGCGGATATCCGACCACGGCGGCTTCCGACACTTTCGGATGTGCGACCAGTGCGGATTCCACCTCCGCCGTGCCCATGCGATGGCCCGAGACGTTGATCACGTCGTCGACGCGGCCGGTGATCCAGTAATAGCCGTCCTCGTCGCGCCGGCAGCCGTCGCCGGTGAAATACTTGCCGGGATAGGTCTTGAAGTAGGTGTCGACGAAGCGCTGATGGTCGCCATAGACCGTCCGCATCTGGCCGGGCCACGAATCCGCGATGCAGAGATTGCCGGTGGTGGCGCCTTCCAGCACCTTGCCCTCCGCATCGACGATTTCCGGCTTGATGCCGAAGAACGGCAGTGTGGCCGAACCCGGCTTCTGCGCGATCGCGCCCGGCAGCGGGGTGATGAGAATGCCGCCTGTTTCGGTCTGCCACCAGGTATCGACGATCGGGCAGCGGCTGTCGCCGACCACGCGGTAATACCATTCCCAGGCTTCCGGATTGATCGGCTCGCCGACCGAACCGAGAAGCCGCAGCGACGAACGCGACGTTTTATTCACCGGATCGTCGCCGGCCTGCATCAGCGCGCGGATCGCGGTCGGCGCAGTGTAGAAGATATTGACCTTGTGCTTGTCGATCACTTCCCAGAACCGCGAATTGGTCGGGTAGTTTGGCACGCCCTCAAACATCAGCGTGATGGCGCCATTCTGCAGCGGGCCATAGACGATGTAGCTGTGGCCGGTGACCCAGCCGACGTCGGCGGTGCACCAGTAGACGTCGCCGTCGTGATAATCGAACACATATTGATGCGTCATCGAGGTGTAGACCGCATAGCCGCCGGTGGTGTGCAGCACGCCCTTCGGCTTGCCGGTCGAACCGGAGGTGTAGAGGATGAACAGCGGATCCTCCGCATTCATCTCCTCGCACGGGCAATCGGCCGACACGCTTTTCGCGGCTTCGTCGTAATAAACGTCGCGGCCGGCCTTCATATTGACGGGAGCGCCGGTGCGCTTCACCACGATGACGGATGTCACGCCGCCGGCCTTGTCGCAGGCAGCGTCGATATTGTTCTTCAGCGGAATTTTGCGGCCCCCGCGCAGGCCTTCGTCGGCGGTTATGACGACGGTGGAATTGCAGTCTTCGATACGGCCGGCAATCGAATCCGGCGAGAAGCCTGCGAAGATGATCGAATGCACGGCGCCGATCCGCGCGCAAGCCAGCATGGCATAGGCCGCTTCGACGATCATCGGCAGATAGATGGTGACGCGGTCGCCTTTCTTGACCCCTTGAGCCTTCAGGACATTGGCGAACCGGCAGACCTCGGCATGCAGCTGCTTGTAGGTGACGGTCCTGGAATCTTT